>VOFD01000799.1_pt1 | contig 44082 bp, 76 predicted proteins | sample 5384101 | NCBI WGS metagenome assembly VOFD01 (sample SAMN12384723, study PRJNA508395) | human gut metagenome | isolation source: healthy gut C | host: Homo sapiens
CCATTCTCTCCGAGATGCAGCTGCTGCCGGAGAAGATGCGACCAGTTCCTGGCTCCCCACACGGAGGACATCCAGTATTACGCCTCCCGGTACTTCAACCACGACTCCATCTTCTTCATCGGCCGGAACCTGGACTATGCCATGGGACTGGAGGGTTCGCTGAAGCTGAAAGAGATCAGCTACATCCACTCGGAGGCCTACGCCTCCGGCGAGCTCAAGCACGGCACCATCTCCCTGATCGAGCCGGGCACGCTGGTGGTGGCGCTGGGGACCTACGCGCCTCTCTTCGACAAGGCCATGAGCAATGTGGTGGAGGTCAAGGCCCGGGGCGCCGAGGTCCTGGCCCTGACCACCGAGGACTTCCGGGAAAAGATGGAGAAGACTGCCGACGCCACTGTCTCTGTGCCGGTGACCCACCCCATGCTCCAGCCCCTCTGGGCGTGGTGCCGGGGATGCTGGGCCTGACCCTGGCGCTGCTGCTGGTGGGCGGCTGGTTGCGGTACGCCCTCACCCGAGCGGGAGCACCCTGGGATGAGGATCTGGATCCGCTGCGCTGTGCTCTGTCAGTGGTGACCGGGGCTGTTGTGCTGGTCGGAGCCTACTTCCTGGACGTCTCCCGGCTGCTGCGCTGGGCCAAGTGGGTGTACATCAGCGCCCTTATCGTTGGTGTGCTGTTCCTGAGGTTTTCTCCCATAGTCAACAACGTCTCTTACTTCACCCGGTATGTGGTGCTATTCTATCCGGCAGTCTACGCACTGTGGCTGTATGCCTGCCGGGGAAAAGGGCTGGCGGGGCCTGCTGGCTGCCGTGACGGGCGGCATCCCTTTGACGGTGGTCTGCGGGATGATCCCCTTTGCCCAAGGCCTACTCCAGCTAGTAGCCATTGACCTGCTTCTACTGCTAACAGCCATCTGGATGGACTGGTTCAACCTGCCCCGGCTTCAGGCCCTAGCGGCAGCGGGCGGATTAACAGCTGCTTTGGCGGCTGGCTATGTCTGGAGAATTTTGGAATCTGTCCACGTGACCACATACTGGCAGATTTTGTTTCACCCGGAGATAGACCCACAGGGGGCGGGGTATCAGGCTGTAATGGCTCGCCGGATACTTGGGGCATCCCGCCTGATGGGGAAGGGAGGAGACCTCTCAATCCAGCCGCAAACGGTCTGGGGCAGGGAACTGCTCCCGGAGATGATGCTGCCGGAGTGGAACCACGATTTTCTGCCCACCACCATGGTCTACAAACTGGGGTGGTTGCCCTATCTGCTCCTGCTGGCAGTTTTGGCTGTCCTGCTGCTGTGGATGCTGCGGCGATGTGCCTGCCAGCAAAGCCAGAGCGGAAAGCTGCTGGCACTGGCCGTTGTCCTGACGCTGGCGGTGCAGTCGGCCTTTGCGGCGGCGCTGAATCTGGGCTTTGTGCTGTTCAGCGCCCAGCTCCCTCTGGTGACGGGAAATCTCCACAGCATGGTGGACTGCGCCCTGATCGGGTTGGCGCTGTCGGCCTTCCGCTCAGAGTCCATTTTGCGGGACGCGGTGGTTCCGGTCCCGCGGCCCCGCAAACACAAACAGCTTGACCAGAAAAAAGACAAGGGCGGAGAGGGGCTCCCTCTCCGCCCTTGCTGTATGCAATTCGTCAGTTGGCCTCCTGAATCAGGAAGGTCTGGTTCCCCACCCCGTCCGCGGATTTCTCCACTTCCAGGTCCTCATGCGCCTCCTGCACCGCCAGCTGCGCATCCGTCATAGGCTCCCATGGGATACCGGTACTCTCCACAAAGGCCCGGGCAGCGTCCGGAGCGGCTGTATGTGTGTCCAGCGGCAGGGGTGAACATGCAGCCCGTCACATTGTCCCGCAGATCCACTGTGCCGTCTTCTGCCAGGGAGAAACGCTCATAGGAGGGGGCGGCGAATCCCTCATACAGCGCGAGATATACCGTGTGATCCGAAAATATCTCCAGGCTCTGCGTGTCCAGTACATAATAGGCCCGGCCGTCCCGCAGAAAGGAGGAGCAGGCACCGTTCAGGGTGAACACGTTGACGGCCCGGGGATCATAGCCGGACACCAGGGGCGTAACAGTGAAGGCCCCGCAGGGGACCACGTCATAGTTCTCCTCTGTCAGGGGTGTGCCGTCCGTCCGGACCACGGACACCACGGCATAGGTGCGGCTTTCCTGGACATCGGCGCACCACTGGGAGATGTTGGCGCCGCTGACCATCCCCATCAGGGTGACGGTGTAGTCCCCAACGGTCTGGGTCTCATTGAGGATCACGGCGGCTTCGCTCTGGAAGGCCTCCGCCAACATTGGATCGTTCAGTTCCTCCGCAACCTGGGCGGGGGTCAGCCACAGCACGGCGGCGGACACAGTCACGGCCAGGAGGGCCACGGCCGCCGCAGCCAGCAGGGTAATTTTTTTCGTGCGATTCATGGACATCTTGTTCTGCTCCTTTTCAGATGCGTGCCGCATGGCTGCCAGCTTTTGAAGAGTCCGCTCCTCGAAGTCCGGGGAGAAGTCCACGGCGTCAAATGCGGCGCGGTAGTTCTGGCGATTCATTCCACATCCTCCTTTAAAAGTTGGCGCAGCCGCTCCCGCCCCCGGGAGAGCCGGGTCCCCACGGTAGGGAGGGGGATTTGCAGCAGCTTGGAAATCTCCTTGATGGAATAGCCCTCATAATAATAGAGGTGGATCACAGCGCTGTACTTCGCCGGCAGGGCCTGCACGGCGGAAAGGATGGGGGAGGGCTCCGGCATCTCTCCGCCTGGAAGGACCTCCCGCGGTCTCCAGGGGAGATTCCGCCGCTCCGCCGCCCGGGCCATGTCGCAGGCCCGGTGGAGCGTGGTGCGGATCAGCCACGCCTTTTCGTGCTCCAGGTCCCGGAAGTGCGGCCGGGTGGTCAGCAGCTTCAAAAAGACCTCCTGCACCACGTCTTCCGCGTCGGCGGGAGAGGACAGGCGGGTCATGGCGATCCGCAGCAGCATGGGGCTGTACGCAGCCACCGTGCGGCGGATGGATTCGTCGGTACCAAACGAAGTCAGGGTCCTCAGCTCCTTTCACCCATAACACGGACCAGCTTGCCCTGATTATTCACCTTCCGGAAAAATTTGCAAAGCCCGTTTTCTGCCTGCGGGAGATTGACAGGGAGAAGCGGCTGTGATAATATGTAAACCAATTATAGCGTCCCTCCGCACTGCGGTGGGACTTTTTTGGGACACGGTATGTCGAAAAAACAGGAAAGGAAGCGGATCATGGGAAAAAACGGGTGTTTGCGGCGCTGCTGGCGCTGGCAGTGACAGTGGGGTCTCTGGTACTGCCGGCCCGGGCGGCCTTTACCGATACGACGGGCCACTGGGCGGAGACCGCCATCACGAAATGGAGTGAGGAGTACAGCATCATCAACGGCTATGAGGACGGCACATTCCGGCCGGACAACTCCATCACCCGGGGCGCCTTTGCGGGCATTCTGGACCGCTTCCTGAAATTCCAAAGCACCTCTCCTGCCGGGACCTTCTCCGACCTGAGCGGGAACTACTGGGAGGATGCCATCCTGAAGCTCCACGCCTCCGGCGTGTACCTGGGCAACAACGGAGCGGCCCTGGCCGGGGACACCATCACCCGCCAGCAGGCGGTGACCATGATCGCCCGGGCCTTCAACATCTCGGAGAGAGCACGACGGTCTATTACCTGGATGCGGACCAGGTGGCGGATTACGCGAAGCCGTATCTGGCGGAGATGTCCGCCCTGGGCTACATCACGGATTCCTCCGACGGGTACTTCCGTCCCACGGACGCCATCACCCGGGCGGAGATCGTGACGATCCTGGACAACATGATCGAGGTGCTGATCCAGACCAGCACCACCTACACCCAGGACGTGGAGGGCACGGTGATGGTCAACGCGGCGGAGGGGGCCTGCCTCCAGGACATGACCATCACGGGGGATCTGATTCTGGCCCCCGGCGTCACCGGGACGGTGACCCTGGAGAACGTGACCATCCAGGGCGCGGTACGGAACTTCGGCAGCGCCGTGGTCACGGACCTCTCCCAGCGGCCGGAGGAGCCGGAGCAGCCGCCGGCCATCCAGCCCGGCGACGTGTACACGCCCTCGGAGACCACAGGGGAGTATCTGACATACAGCAACCAACAGATCCCCATCTACGCCGGGGTGGAGCGGAACCGCTTCTCCCAGGGAGATTTCATGTGGGACCCGGACCGTCCGGACCGCCTGATCTATACCGGTGACGACTACCGGACCCGCTTCGGCATCGATGTTTCGGCCTATCAGAACCGGGCCAGCGCCAACAACACCATCGACTGGGAGGCCGCCAACGACGGCGTGGAGTTTGCCATGGTGCGGATCGGCCTGCGGGGCTACGGCTCCGGCAGCATCATGGAGGATGCCTTCTACGCCCAGAACATTGACGGAGCCATGGCGGCCGGCATCGACACCGGCGTCTACTTCTTTGCTCAGGCCATCACCGTGGAGGAGGCCATCGAGGAGGCGGAGTTTGTCCTGAGCCTGCTGGAGGGCCATGAGATCAGCGGCCCTGTGGCCTACGACTGGGAGATGCATGATTCCACATACCGGGTCTACGGCACCACACCGGAGATGGCCACCGCCTGTGCCATCGCCTTCTGCCAGCGGATCGAGGAGGCGGGTTACGACGCCATGGTCTACGCCGGGCAGTATGTCAGCTACATCAAATATGACCAGGGCGCTCTGGAGCCGTATCTCTCCTGGTACCCCGAGTACAAGAGCGAGAGCTCCGAGCTTCTGTACCCCACCCTGTACTATCACATGGACTACTGGCAGTATTCCAGCAAGTGCTCTGTGGCCGGTATCGGCGGCAACGTGGATGTGAACCTCCAGTTCATCCGGCGGTAAGCCCTTCTCTCCAAAAGAAATACGGCGGGGCGTCTGCCCCGCCGTATGGCGATTCCAGGGGAGTTACTTGCGGTTTTCCTTCTGGGCCTTGTTCTGGTTCTGCTGGCTGTTCTCACGGTTCTCCTTCTGCTGAGTCTGGCCGGCATCGCGCTTGTTCTGGTTGTCGCGGTTGCTCATCAGGACACCTCCTTTCGCCTGCTTGAGTACATGGCATAGTCTCACCGCCAGCTGCGGAAATTATACGCGGAGGCTGGAAAAAACCTTGTCACCGGAGGAAAAAATGGATTGACAAAGGACAAAAGGGTGCTATACTAATCCAGCAAAACAAAGAAGGCTGATCGCATCCGCCTCACCTCCAGCGATTTGGCAAAGAGGTTTACACTGCTGTAATCAGACCACCGGGCGGTGGTTTGTTGTTGCGCGGATGCCTGCATGGTATCCGCGTTTTGTGATTCTGAATGGAGGTGCTTCGACCATTAGCTAAGTTAGTGCATGAACTGAACGAGGATATCCGCGACAGGGAGATTCGACTGATCGGTGAACAGGGCGAGCAGCTGGGCATCATGTCCTCCGCGGAGGCTTTGAAGATCGCCGATGAGCAGGGTCTGGACCTGGTGAAGATTTCGCCGCAGGCGGTTCCCCCCGGTGTGCAAGCTGATGAATTACGGCAAGTTCCGGTTCGAGCAGAGCAAGCGGGAAAAAGAGGCCAGAAAAGAACCAGCACGTGGTGGAGATCAAGGAGATCGGATGTCTCCGGGCATCGACGTTGGAGACTTCAATACGAAGCTCAAGAACGCGCAGAAGTTCATTGCCGACGGCAACCGTGTCAAAGTCTCCGTCCGCTTCCGCGGCCGCGAGATGGCGCACACCGACATTGGTAGGGATCTGCTGGACCGGTTCGCTGAACAGTGCGCCGAGACTGCCAACCTGGACAAAGCCCCCAAGCTGGAGGGACGGATGATGTCGATCTTCCTGTCTCCCAAGGCCGGCAAGTAATCTGATTTTCAACGATACGGAAGGAGCAACCATTATGCCGAAGCTGAAAACCCACAGTGGTGCCAAGAAGAGATTCAACCTCACCAAGACCGGCAAGGTCAAGCGCGCCAAGGCCTTTAAGAGCCACATCCTCACCAAGAAGGATACCAAGCGTACTCGTCGTCTGCGGGCCGGCGGCTATGCGGACGCCACCAATATGGACGCCGTCCGCAAGATGATCCCTTACAAGTAAGACAACGAGACGTTTAGAATAGGAGGCTTTTCACAATGGCTAGAGTTAAAGGCGCGATGATGACGCGCAAGAGAAGAAATAAGGTCCTGAAGATGGCCAAGGGCTACTGGGGTTCCAAGTCCAAGCACTTCCGCGTTGCCAACCAGGCGGTCATGAAGTCCCTCAGCTACGCTTATACCGGCCGCCGGCTGAAGAAGCGCGACTTCCGTTCCCTGTGGATCACCCGCATCTCCGCTGCCTGCAAGCTCAACGGCATGAACTACTCCAGCTTCATGCACGGTCTGAAGGTCGCTGGCATTGAGATCAACCGCAAGATGCTGGCGGAGATGGCTGTCAATGACGCCGCCGCCTTCACCCAGCTGACCGAGATCGCCAAGAAGGCGTAAGATCCCTTTCCAGACTATGTGAGCAGCGCCCTCCCAAATGGGGAGCGCTGCTTTTTGTATATCCAGGGGCGGAGGGGAGGCAATCCCCGTTGTGCCCCTTCGGTCAGGCTTTCCGACAGAAGTACGGCCCGCAGTCCGCCTCATGGGTCTGCGCAAACGTCCAGGTGAAATCCTTGTCTACCACGTACCAGTCCGCTCCGGGAATGGCGCGTGCATCTGCGGGCAGGGTAACCAGCTCCTCCGCCGTCACCGGCCGCACCAGAGGCTCACCCTCCGGCGGCTCTTCATAATAAAAGAGGTATTTCTCACCGGATGCCTCCGACAGAGCCTGCCGGGCCGCGTCGCCGGACAGGCAGGGCACCAGCTTCCAGGAGAAGAGATGCCACAGGTAATTCCCCTCCGACAGCACATGCCTCCCCAACTCCGCGTCGGACACGCCGTCGGCAAAGACGTCCAGCCAGCGGTTCTTCACCCGCCGAATGTCGGTGGGGAAGGGTTCCTCCCAGGGGACCATGGCGCCCACACACCGGCAGATGGGCAGACCCTGATCATGGAACTTGGCCTCGTAGTCCGTCATGACGCCCACCGGGCCGTTCGCGTGGAGATCCCGGGTCACCTCGGACAGTTCAAAGCCGAACCGGGGCAGCTCCTCCACGGAGAACTCGAACAGGGGTTGGTTGTCCGTCTTGAAGTGGATCTGGCCGCCTTCAGCACCTGCCGGTACAGCCGCAGGAAGTTTCCGTGGGTCAGCCGCCGCTTGGCGTGGCGGTTGCTGGGCCAGGGATCGCAGAAGTTGATGTAGATGCGGTCTACCTCTCCCGGGGCAAAGAACAGGGGCAACTGGTCAGCATTGGCGTCGATGAAGTACACGTTGGTCAGACCCTGGGCCGCGCACCGCTCCATGGCCACCACCATGGCATCGGGCACCCGCTCCACCGCGATGAACAGCACGTCCGGCTCCGCAGCCGCTGTGCCGGCGGTGAAACGGCCCTTGCCGCAGCCCAGCTCCAGCCGCAGCTCCCGGGCCTGGGGCATCAGCTCCCGCCACTTGCCCGGCATGGAGTAGGGCTCCCGAATCAGGCGGTCGCCGCAGCGCTCCATTCCGGGGGATCAGATTCTTTTTCTTTCGCATCCGCATGTGTCAACATCCTCCTGGGTCGGTTCCCGATCCGATTTCAGGAAGACCCCGCCGGGGAGCCCTCCGTACATTCAGAATGCTATTGTACCATACAGACCCGGCGCTGTAAATGGCGGCGTGGATTTCCTGCTTGCGCGGAAAGCAAAGATGATATGATAGCCCAAATGGGAGGGGGGAGCGATGTGCCCAAGGTGCCCTACTGCGGCAGAAGCATGTTTTATCAGGAGGCGGGCGAGGGCCCGGTCCTGATCTTTCTCCATGGCAATACCGCCTCATCCCGGCTGTTTGAGCCGTTGCTTCCACTCTATACGCCTCATTTCCGGTGTGTGCTGCTGGACTTTCTGGGAAACGGGCGCTCCGACCGGGTGGAGTCGTTTCCGGCGGACCTGTGGCAGGGAAGAGGCTCGGCAGGCCCTGGCCCTGATCCGGGCGGCGGGCTATGAGAGGCCCTGTCTGCTGGGAACCAGCGGCGGCGCCTGGGCCGCCATGAACGCGGCCCTGCTGGCACCCGGCGCAGTAGGCGCCGTAGTGGCGGACAGCTTTGACGGGCGGAGCCTTCACCCGGGGTTTGCGCGGGATTTGACAGCAGAGCGGGACCGCGCCAAAAGAGACAAGGCAGCCCGGGAATTTTATGCATGGTGCCAGGGACCGGACTGGGAGGCGGTGGTGGACCGGGACACGGATGCCCTGTTGCGATGCGCCGCCTCCGGACGGCCGCTGTTCTGCGGCCCGCTGGAGCAGATGCGGCCGCCAGTGCTCCTGATGGGGAGCCGGGAGGACCCCATGTGCAGACAGGATTTGGAAGAGGAATACAAGGCGACATGGCCACCAAGAGAGAGCTGCTGGGCGAGCTGGATGCCTGTGCAAGCCCGAGGCCATTTTCGCCTCCAACACCTCCTCTTTGTCTATCACCGAGATGGGTCACGGTCTGAAGCATCCCGTCATCGGTATGCACTTCTTCAATCCCGTGCCCAGCATGAAGCTGGTGGAGATCATCCGCGGCGCCAACACCACCCAGGAGACCTTCGACTTCGTCTATAAGCTGACCAAGGAAATCGGCAAGGACCCGGTGGAAGTCGCCGAGGCTCCGGGCTTTGTGGTCAACAAGATCCTGATTCCCATGATCAACGAGGCCATCGGCCTGGTAGAGACCGGCGTTGCCTCTGTGGCCGATATCGACAAGGCCATGATGCTGGGCGCCAATCATCCCATGGGCCCCCTGGCTCTGGGCGATTTCATCGGCCTGGACGTGTGCTTGGCCATTATGGAGACCCTGTACAATGAGACTGGCGACCCCAAGTATCGGCCCGCTCTGCTGCTGCGCAAGATGGTGCGCGGCGGCCTGCTGGGCCGCAAGTCCGGCAAGGGCTTCTACGATTATTCCAAGTAATTGAAGTCAGCACCAACAAGAAAAGGAGTTAATGGTATATGGATTTTCATCTGACAAATGAGCAGCTGATGCTCCGTAAGATGTACCGTGAGTTCGCCGAGAACGAAGTCAAGCCCTTGGCTGAGGAGATCGACGAAGAGGAGCGCTTCCCCATGGAGACCGTGGAGAAGATGGCCAAGCTGGGCATGATGGGTATCTACTTCCCCAAGGAGTACGGCGGCGCCGGCGGCGACGTTCTGTCCTACGCCATGTGCGTGGAGGAGCTGGCCAAGGTCTGCGGTACTACTGCTGTTATCGTCTCTGCCCACACCTCTCTGTGCTGCGCCCCCATCTTTGAGCACGGCACCGAGGAGCAGAAGCGCAAGTACCTGCCCGATCTGCTCTCCGGCAGCAAGATCGGCGCCTTCGGCCTGACCGAGCCCAACGCAGGTACAGACGCCTCCGGCCAGCAGACCATGGCGGTGCTGGAGGGCGATCACTACGTCCTCAACGGCTCCAAGTGCTTCATCACCAACGGCAACGTGGCCGACACCTTCGTGGTCTTTGCCATGACCGACAAGACCAAGGGCAACCACGGCATCTCTGCTTTCATCGTGGAGAAGGACTTCCCCGGCTTCTCCACCGGCAAGCACGAGAAGAAGATGGGTATCCGCGGCTCCTCCACCTGCGATCTGATCTTTGAGGACTGCATCGTTCCCAAGGAGAATCTTCTGGGCAAGGAAGGCAAGGGCTTCAAGATCGCTATGATGACTCTGGACGGCGGCCGTATCGGCATCGCCGCGCAGGCTCTGGGCCTGGGCGAGGGCGCCGTCAACGAGGCCGTCAAGTACACGAAGGAGCGTGTCCAGTTCGGCAAGCGCCTGAGCCAGTTCCAGAACACTCAGTTCCAGCTGGCCGACATGCACTGCCGCATGCAGGCCGCGCAGTATCTGGTCTACGCTGCCGCCATGAAGAAGCAGCTTCATGAGGATTACTCCATGGACGCCTCCATGGCCGAAGCTCTTTGCGGCTGAGGCTGCTTCCGATGTCACGCGCCGCGCCGTCCAGCTGTTCGGCGGCTACGGCTACACCCGCGAGTATCCCGTGGAGCGCATGATGCGTGACGCCAAGATCACCGAGATCTATGAGGGTACCAGCGAAGTCCAGCGCATGGTTATTTCCAGCCGTCTGGGCGTGAAGTAAGATAGGAGGTAAAGGTTAACATGAAGATCATTGTTAGCATCAAGCAGGTTCCCGACACCTCCGGCAAGGTGGCGGTGAACCCGGACGGTACGCTGAACCGCGCGTCCATGCAGACCATCACCAACCCCGACGATATGAACGCCCTGGAGGCCGCCCTGAAGATCAAGGACGAGACCGGCTGCAAGGTCATTGTGGTCACCATGGCCCCGCCCCCGCTGCCGGTATGCTCCGCGAGGCGCTGGCCATGGGCGCTGACGAGGCCGTCCTGGTGTCCGCCCGCGAGTTCGGCGGCTCCGATACTTACGCCACTTCTCAGATCCTGGCCGCTGCCATCAACAAGATCGGCGTAGAGGCCGACGACATCGTCATGTGCGGCCGGCAGGCCATCGATGGCGACACTGCTCAGGTGGGTCCCCAGATTGCCGAGAAGCTGCACCTGCCCCAGGTGACCTACGCCGCCGACATCCAGAAGGACGGCGACACCATCACCGTCAAGCGCATGCTGGAGGACGGCTACATGACCATCAAGGTCAAGACTCCCTGTCTGATCACCTGCATCAAGGAGCTGAACATCCCCGCTACATGAGCGTGGGCGGTGTGTTCGAGGCTTACGGCAAGCCCATGACCACCTATGACTACGAGGCTCTGAAGGACGATCCCCTGATCGACGCCACCACCATCGGCCTGAAGGGCTCTCCCACCAACATCTTCAAGAGCTTCACGCCTCCCCAGAAGGGCGCCGGCATGATGCTGGAGGGCGCCGACAAGTCCACCTGCGAGAAGCTGGCCGACATCCTGGCCAAGAAGCACATCATCTGAGAAAGGGGATAAACGAATATGTCTAATTTCAACAGCGCGGATATCGCTGCTTTCAAGGATGTGTGGGTCTTCTGCGAGCAGCGCGAGGGCAAACTGATGCCCACCGATTTTGAGCTGATCTCCAAGGGCCGCGACCTGGCCGACGAGCTGGGCGTGAACCTGTGCGGCCTGCTGCTGGGCGGCGAGGGCATCGAGTCCGCTGCCAAGGAGCTGGGCGGCTACGGCGCCGACAAGGTGCTGGTGTGCGAGAGCCCCCTGCTGGCCGTCTACAACACCGATGCCTATGCCAAGGTCATCTGCGACGTGATCGAGGATCTGAAGCCCGAGGCGTTCCTGATCGGCGCCACCAACATCGGCCGTGACCTTGGGTCCCCGCTGCGCGGCCCGTCTGCATACTGGCCTGTGCGCCGACTGCACCCACCTGGATGTGGATGTGGCGAACTACATCCAGTTCCTGCGTGAGTCCAGCACCCTGGACGTGGACAGCCAGAAGTGGGATATGGAGGACCGGAACCTGAAGATGACCCGTCCGGCCTTCGGCGGCCACCTGATGGCCACCATCATCTGCCCGCGGTTCCGTCCCTGCATGGCGACGGTGCGCCCCGGCGTGATGAAGAAGAACGTCTTCGACCAGGCCAAGGCGGATGCGTGCGAGATCGTGAAGCCCAGCTTCCAGCTGAGCGAGAGCGACCTGAACACCGAGGTGGTGGAGGTCGTGAAGGCCGCCAAGAAGCTGGTGGACCTGATCGGCGCGGACTACATCGTGTCTGTGGGCCGCGGCATCAGCAAGGATGTCGAGGGCGGCATCAAGCTGGCTGAGGAGCTGGCGGACGTCCTGGGCGGCGTCGTGGGCGGCTCCCGTGCGACCATCGACTCCGGCTGGCTGTCTGCCGACCATCAGGTGGGCCAGACCGGCAAGACGGTGCATCCGAAGGTGTACATCGCCCTGGGCATCTCCGGCGCCATCCAGCACAAGGCCGGTATGCAGGACTCCGAGTGCATCATCGCGGTGAACAAGAACGACACCGCCCCCATCTTCGAGATCGCCGACTACGGCATCTGCGGCGACCTGTTCAAGGTCACCCCGATGCTGATCGAGGCCATCAAGGCCGCCAAGGCTGCGAAGTAAGCGAATAAAAGCCAAAGCCGCACGGGTTTTGCCCGTGCGGCTCTGTTCTGTTTGAACGCCTATGGGGATACCGGCAGTTCAGGACTCCGCGCGCTCGGCGGCACCAAATCCGGATGCTCTGCGACAAACTCCGCCTCAGCCTCCGCCAGGATCTTTTTGTCTGCCTTGGTGGTGAGTTGGGATTTATCGAATTTGGCGAACAGGTCCGGCCGCCGTTCCATAGTGCGCTTGTAGCTCTGCTTTTTCCGCCAGGCAGCCACCTTACCGTGGTCACCGGAGAGCAGGATCTCCGGCACTGCTCGACCGTGCCATTCAGCCGGGCGGGAGTATTGGGGATATTCCAGCAGCCCGTTCCAGTGGGATTCCTCCTCAAAGCACTCCGCATCCGGCAGAACGCCGGGCACCATGCGGCACACCGCGTCCGCCACCGCCATGGCGGGAATCTCTCCCCCGGTCATGACAAAGTCGCCAAGGGAGATCTCCTCGTCCACACACTCGTCCAGGAACCGCTGGTCCACACCCTCATAGTGGCCGCAGACCAGGATCAAGTGGTCATATCGCGCTTTCAGCTCCTTGGCAACTTCCTGGGTGAAGGTGCGGCCGCAGGGGGGAGAGGAAGATCGTCCGTCCGGGGCCGTAGGTCTCCACGATGTGGCTCCAGCAGCGGTACAGGGGGATCTGCCTGCATGACAGCGCCCCGGCCGCCGCCGTAGGGTAGTCGTCCACCTGCATTTGCTTGTTGGTGGTGTATTGGCGGATCTGGTGGCTCTGAATGGCGATATAGCCCCGCTGCTGGGCCCGGCCCAGGATGCTGACGTTCAGCATGGCGTCCACTGAGTCTGGGAACAGCGTCATGATGTCAATTCTCATCGCTGGCCATTCCCTCCCACACCTGGACCTCCATCCGGTTGGCATCCAGGTCCACGGACTTGATGAACACCTCCGGCACGGCGGGGATCAGATACTCCCGCGCTCCCCTGACCGTGTAGACCTTGTGAGCGGGATAGGGGTCCACCCGGGTGATCTCGCCCAGCGTCTCGCCGGTGGCGGCGTCACAGACGGTCATGCCCAGCAGCTCCGCGTCAAAGCAGGCGCCCTCCGGCAGCTTGGCGTCTGCCCGGCGGATATACAGGTTCTTACCCTTCAGGGCCAGGGCCGCGTTCATATCATCCACGCCGGGGAACTTCATCAGCACCAGGGACTTGTGGACGTGGTTGGCGGTGGGGGTGACGGGGGGCCCCGTCCAGATAGAAGGTCTTGAACCGGGTCAGAAAGGCCGGGTCCTGGCCGTCCGGCTGCACCCGCACCTCGCCCCGGATGCCGTGGGCGTTGACGATGCGGCCGATCTTGATGGTTTCCAATCTCATAAGAGCGCTCCTTTGGGAAGTGATGGCACGCCGGGCCGTCTCCGACCCGGACAGGAGGCAGGCGGGCCCGTACCCTCCTGCCTGACAACGTTTATCGGCTTGTTTCTGTGTCCGCCCTTCCCAGGGCGGAGGCGGGAACAGAGATGGTCCCATTGTCGTTGAGGTACCGCAGCAGGGACAGCAGGATCGGCAGGCCAAACAGGCCCACGATGCCAAACAGGTGGTTGCCCACAAACATGCTCATCAGTGTCAGCACAGGATGCAGGCCGATCTGTGCCCCCACGATCCGGGGCTCGATGATATTGCGGATGACGGTGATGATGACGTACAGAACCAGCAGTGCGAAGGCGTGGGGAAGATCTCCGCCCAGCGCGGAGAGAATGACCCAGGGGATCATGATACCTCCGGTGCCCAGAACGGGGGAGAATATCGAAAATAGCGATCAGCAGCGCCACCAGAATCGCACGGTTCACGCCGATGAGGGTCAGACCAACGGATAGTTCCACAAAGGTGATGGACATGATGAGGGCGTAGGAGCGGATGCAGACGAACAGCGTTCCCACCACATACGCCTTGACCTGGAGTACGAGATTCCGGGTGCTCCCCTGGAGGCAGCCCAGGCAAAACCGCACGATCTTCTGGTAGTCGACGGCGATGAAGAATGTGGAAATCACCATCAGCAGCAGCCGGATCAGGAAGCCGGGCAGGGAGGTGGCGAAAGAGGTGGCTATGGACACACCGCCCACCAATACGACGGAGAGACTGGAGACCAACTGCCACAGCATATTGAGTAGCTGGGACTGCAGCTCCTGCAACGCGGACATGAGGGAGGGATCAGCTTGGCCAGCAGCTCCTCCAGCCAGGCGAAAAAAGTCAGTGAGCTCCGGGAGAATATAGGCGGAATAGAGCGAGGGAATCTGCTGTACCAGAGACGTGATGGTGGCCGTGATCCGGATTCCCGCCAGCGCCAGCAGCAGGCCGATGGTGCCGTATGTGAGGACCACCAGCAGCACCGCCACCAGTCCCTTCGGCACATGGAGCACCCGGGAGAGAAAGCGGATGGGGCGGCGCAGAACATAGGCGATCAGAAATGCCAGCACAAAGGGCATCAGCAGAGGCAGCGCATACTGCAGCAGCAGATAACCCAGCGCCAGCACCAGCGCCAGATAGGCCACATCAACGATGAACTTTTTCTTTTTTTCTGTGGACACCAAAAGCCTCCAATCCAACAGGCAGCGTCACCTGACGCTTGCGGTGTAGTACAGTAAGCAGTGGAACGGGCTGGCCGAAGCGGCGGAGCCGCAGCCCGGACAGCGGCAGCGAAATGATCGAAAAAGGAGGAGGCCTGGCCTCCTCCTTTCGGATCTGGCGGAAGCGGCCCGCCGGATGATCGGTTCAATCTACAATATCTACGGAAACCTTCTGGCCGGTGCGCTGGACGCGCAGCTCCAGCGTCAGCTCCTGGGGACCCTCCACCTCAGTGACAGAGACGGCCTCCGGATCATCCACAAGGTTTCTGGCGATGTAGAGCAGCAACTCTTTCATGCCCGATCCTCCGGATCAGAGGACTTCCACTTTTTTCAGCAGAGCTCTGACGGTGTCGGTGGGCTGAGCGCCGGACTTGATCCAGGCCTGAGCCCGCTCCGTGTCGATCTTGATCTCAGCGGGGGAGACGCAGGGATTGTAGGTGCCGATCTCCTCAATGAAGCGGCCGTCCCGGGGGAAACGGGAGTCGGCGACGACGACACGATAGAAAGGAGCCTTCTTGGCGCCAAGGCGGCGCAGTCTGATTTTCACCATAATTTGTTACCTCCAACAGTAAACTCGAAATTTTTTATCTATAAATGCATAGCACTTATATCCACTTTATTTCAGCCGCTTCTTGCGGCCGAAGCCGTGCATCCGGCTGCCCAGGCCGCCGCCTCCCATTTTGGAAAGCCGTCCCCGGGTCATCTGCTTAGTCAGCTGCTGCATCATCTCGAACTGCTTCAGCAGCCGGTTCACATCCACCACCTCCAATCCGCAGCCGGCAGCGATGCGCTTCTTCCGGCTGGCGTTCAGAATCTGGGGATTCTCCCGCTCCAGCGGCGTCATGGAGAGGATGATGGCCTCCGTGTGGGCCAGGGCCTTGTCATCGATGGTGGCACCGGCCATCTGGCGGCCCAGAGCACCGGGCATCATGCTGGCGATCTGGCTCAGGTCACCCATATTCCGCAGCTGCTGGAGTTGTTCGTAGTAATCCTGCAGCGTCAGGCGGTTTTTCCGGAGCTTTTCCTCCAGCTTGGCGGCCTGCTTTTCGTCGTAGGTCTGCTGGGCCTTCTCGATGAAGGACAGCATATCGCCCATACCCAGAATGCGGGATGCCATCCGGTCGGGGTGGAAGGGCTCGATCATATCCAGCTTCTCGCCGGTGCCCACGAACTTGATGGGCTTGCCGGTGACAGCCTTAATGGACAGAGCAGCGCCGCCGCGGGCGTCGCCGTCCAGCTTGGTCAGCATGACGCCGTCGATGTCCAGGGCGTCGTCAAAGGCGTTGGCCGCGTTGACGGCATCCTGGCCGATCATGGCATCCACCACCAGCAAAATCTCGTTGGGATGGACCGCAGCCTTCATGCGCTTGAGCTCGTCCATCAGCTCCTCATCCACATGGAGGCGGCCGGCGGTATCCAGGAACACCATATCACTGCCGTGGTCCCGGGCATGGCGGAGTGCGTTCCTCCGCGATCTGTACCGGGTCCGCCCTGACCCTGCTCGAAAACAGGCAGGTCCAGCTGTCCGCCCACCACTTTCAGCTGTTTGATGGCGGCGGGGCGGTACATGTCGCAGGCCGCCAGCAGCGGGCGCTTGCCGTTCTGCCGCCGCAGGAGGCCCGCCAGCTTGGCGGCGTTGGTGGTCTTGCCCGCGCCCTGGAGGCCCGCCATCATCACCACGGTGGGGCCGTTGTTGGCCATGAGAGCCGGGCGGTGCCGCCGCCCATGAGATTTGTCAGCTCCTCGTTGACGATCTTGATGACCTGCTGGGCGGGGGTCAGGCTGTCCAGCACGTCGGAACCCACAGCCCGCTCCGTTACGGTGGCCACAAATTCCTTGACGACCTTGTAGCTCACGTCTGCCTCCAGCAGGGCCAGGCGGACTTCCCGCATGGCCTCCCGGACGTCGTTCTCCGTCAGACGGCCCTTGCCCCGCAGGCGCTTGAATGTGGCATTCAGTTTTTCCGTGAGTCCCTCAAATGCCATGCGATCATTCCTTCAAAGCGGTGGCTTCCGCGTGAATCAATTCCGCCAGCTCAGTCAGACGGGGGTCCTCATACTGGCGGTAGTTGATGGTCTTCAGCTCGGCGGCGGCATCCTCGATGGCCTGCAAATGGCCCCGCATCTGCTCGAACCGCCGGATGAGGCCGGTCTTGTCCTCGACCTCCTGCATGATGCCCTCCGCCCGGACGATGACGTCCCGGACGCCCTGGCGGGTGATGCCTGCGTTTTCCGCGATCTCGGCAAGGGAGAGGTCCTCATTATAATAGAGGTCGAAGAACTCCTTCTGCCGATCCGTCAGCAGTTCCCCGTAAAAATCAAACAGCATGGTCATGCGATAGGTCTGATTTTTCATGAACTCCCTCATTTCTGTAAAGCTGTATTCCTTTACAACGAGAAATAGTTTACAGGATTTTTCCAATTTGGGCCGCACCCATCAGATATTTGCCTGTGCCCGGGCAGACCTGGCGGAATGTCCGCAAATCCGCCCGGTCCACACCGCAGCGGAGGCAGAGGCTGCCCGGGCAGCGGGCCAAATCTACGCCTTCCTGGCGGTGGAGGGCATGGCGGCCATCGGCGGGAACCCCGCCGGCGTGGACTGGTACTACGGCCAGGGCGCCCGGCTGGGGATGCTCACCTGGAACGAGACCAATGCCCTGGCCGCCGGAGCCGGAGGCGATCCTCAGGCGGGGCTGACGGAGGCGGGCCGCCGGGCCGTCCGCCGGATGGGGGAGCTGGGGATGGCGGTGGATGTGTCCCACCTGAATGACGGCGGCTTCTGGGACGTGATGGACCTGGCCGCCGGGCCGGTGATCGCCTCCCACTCCAACTGCCGTGCCCTGTGCGATGTGCGCCGGAACCTGTCCGACGACCAGCTGCGCCGCATCCGGGACACCGGCGGCGTGGTGGGGCTGAACGCCTTCCACGGCTTTGTCCACGCCGAGCCCCGGCAGCAGACCGCCAGGGCCCTGGCCCTCCACGCCGTCCACATGGCGGAGGTCATGGGGGTGGAGCATGTGGGCTGCGGCTTCGACTTCTGCGAGTTTATGGGCCCTGGAAACGAGGGGGCAGAGGGCCTGGAAAGCGCCGCCCACATCCGGAACCTCTTCTACTGGCTGGAAAAGCTGGGGATGAACCGGCAGGAGCGGGAAATGATCGCCCGGGGCAATTTCCTGCGGGTTCTGGCGGGGCCGGACCTGCCGCCGCAATGAGAAAGACAGCTGCTCCCTATCGGAGCAGCTGTCTGATTTTCTGCATCACGGCTGTGTGAAGCCCAGATAGCGGGTGCCCTGAAAGGTCAGGCGGCCCGTGTCCCCTTCCACCAGGAGACCATACTCCCGGCCACTGACGGAGAACTCCATCCGGTCACCGCTCTCCACCTGAAAGGTGACATAGTACCGGGTGGAGGTGGTCATGTGATGGGTCTCGCCTCCGTGGTGATGGTGGGAGACATCGATCCGCTTGGCCACCACAGTGGCCTCCACCGTCAACCGGGGGAGTTGTTGTTCCGGTGCCACTGGCTGACACCCCGGACGATCATCACAATGAAGAGACAGAGCACCAGGGCGAAGATCAGAAAGAACAGAATTTCGAATCCGCCGCCGAACATAAAGGAGTCTAAAAGCCCCATGCCGCCAAAGCCGGGCGTGGTCATGAAGATCCCACCTTTTCCTCTTGTTGAGACTGATTTTACCAGATACCGCATAAGTCGGCAAGAAAGAATTTGAATTATGGGAAGAGATATACTATAATAATCCCATGTTGTATTCCACAGAAGAGGAGTTGAGACCTTGAAGAACCAGAATCCAACTGGCGGACGGCGTCTATCTGACCCATCTGCCGGCCAGAAAATTCAAGACCAGCCTGCTCTCCGCCCAGTTCGTCACCCCCCTGCGGCAGGAGACGGCCTCCGCTTTGGCGCTGCTGCCGGCGGTGCTGCGGCGGGGCACCGTGCGCTATCCCGACCTGGGCGCCCTGTCGGCCCAGCTGGACCGGCTGTACGGTGCCTCTGTGGACTACACGATCCGCAAGCAGGGGGAGAACCAGTGCGTGGGCTTCGTGGCCAGCTTTATCGACGACAGCTATGCCCCCGGCGGAGAGAAGCTGCTGGAGCCGGCGGCGGAGCTGTGGGCGAGCTGATCTGCGATCCGTCACCGAGCGGGGCCGCTTTGTGACCGCGTACTTTGAGGGTGAGAAGACCAACCTGATCGACGCCATCCGCAGCCAGGTGAACGACAAGCGGGAGTATGCCTACGCCCGATTGCTGCGGGAGATGTGCGACGGGGAGCCCTACGGCGTCAGCCGCCTGGGAGACGAGGCGGGTGCGGAGAAGCTGCAGAAGAAGCTCCACGCCCAGTACGGGGAGCTGATCTCCACCGCCCGGCTGGAGCTGTTCTACATCGGCAGCGCCACGCCTGGAGCGGGTGCGGCAGGCTCTGGCCGCCGCTTTCGCCACCCTGCCCCGGGATGGCATCCGGGACATCGCTCCGTCCACGCCCCATCCGGCTCGGACCGAGGTGAAGCGGGTGGAGGAGGCCATGGACGTGACCCAGGGAAAGCTGTGTATGGGCTTTTCCTGCGGCAGCAGCGACTATGGGGCCATGCTGCTGGGCAATACCCTGTTCGGCGGCAGCAGCAACTCCAAGCTGTTCATGAACGTGCGGGAGAAGCTGTCCCTGTGCTACTACGCCTCCTCCCTCTATCACCGGCAGAAGCGGCTCATCACCGTCTCCTCCGGCATTGAGTTCCAGAACTACCAGAAGGCCTATGACGAGATCATGGCCCAGCTGGCCGCCGTGCAGGCTGGCCGCCTGGAGGACTGGGAGCTGGAGGGCGCCCGCAGTACGCTGCTCAATGCCTATGCCGCCATGGGAGACTCCCAGGGGAAGCTGGAGAACTTCTTTCTGGGGCAGGCGGCCACCGGACAGGAGGACACGCCGGAGCTGCTGGCGGAGCAGGTGCGGCAGGTGACGGCGGAGCGGATCTTCGACGCCATGCAGACCGTCTCCCTGGATACGGTGTACTTCCTGAAGGGAAAGGAGACCGCGGAATGAAGCAGACCTTTTACGAGCGGATCGGCGAGTCCGTCTATCGGGAGACGCTGCCCAACGGATTCCAGGTCTGTGTGGTGCCCAAGCCGGAGCATGCCAAGAAGTATGCCTTCTTTGCCACCCGGTACGGCGGCATGGACACCCGCTTCTGTCTGGACGGTAAGTGGCTGGACACCACCGGCCGGCATCGCTCACTACCTGGAGCACAAGATGTTCGACACCAAGGAGGGCAACGCTCTCCAGCGGCTGGCAAAGAACGGAGCGGAGCCCAATGCCTTCACCGCCAACGCCATGACCGGGTACTACTTCGACTCCACGGAGCAGTTCGAGGAGAATCTGGAGATCCTGCTCTCCTTCGTCTCTATTCCCTATTTTACCGAGGAGAGCGTGGCCAAGGAGCAGGGCATCATCGGCCAGGAGATCCGCATGATCGAGGACAACCCCGACTGGCAGATCTACACCCGCATGATGAAGGCACTGTATCAGAAAAGCACCGCCCGGGAATCTATCGCCGGGACGGTGGAGAGTATCTCCCACATCACCGCCCAGACCCTGTACGACTGCCACAAGGCATTTTACACGCCGTCCAACATGGTTTTGACAGTGGTGGGGAATGTGGATCCGGTCCATGTGGTGGACCTGGCCCGGCGCATTCTACCCCGGGAGGGCGGCCCCGTGATCCCCCAGAGACTACGGGGAGGAGCCCGCCGCCGTGGCGGCAGAAGGAGACCCGGATGGCCATGGAGGTGGCCACCCCCCAGTTCCTGACGGCCTTCAAGTGCGCACCCGGCGCCGGACGGGGAGGACTATATGCGCCTGGCCGCCTTCTGGGCGACATGGCCTGCGACATCCTGCTGGGAGACTCCAGCCCCCTGTATCTGCGGCTTTATGACCAGGGCCTTATCAACACCAGCTTCGGCGGCGCCTTTGAGATGATGCCGGGCGTAGCGTATCTCTACGCCGGCGGCGACAGCAAGGACGCCCGCCGTGGCGGCTGAGATCCAGAGGGAGGCGGAGCGCCTGGCAGCGGAGGGCGTGGACGAGGCCTTTATCAGCGGGTCCGGCGGGCCTCCTTCGGCTCCAACCTGCGGGGACTGAACTCCTTTGAGAACATCGCCGTGACGCTGACGGAGGGGTATTTCCACGGCTATGATCCCTTCCGCTTCCCCCAGGTGTTCGACTCCATCACCAAAGAGGACGTGGCCGCCTTCCTGCGCCGCAATCTGACGGCGGAGCGGGCTGTGCTCAGCGAGATCGTGCCCAGGGAGAACTGAATCCAAGACAAAGAAAGAGGGGGAACCCTATTTGAGAGCGTTACAGGACATGCCCATCAGCTTTCCCGGCCTGTTCGGGGACTGGTCCTTCAATCCCGACCCTATCGCCGTCCATATCGGCCATGGGATCTACTGGTACGGCATCATTTTGGCCATCGGCCTGCTGGCGGGACTGCTGCTGTGCATGAAACAGGCCAAGCAGTACGGGCTCACCGAGGACAACGTGCTGGACATGGTGCTGTGGGCGGTGCCCTGCTGCATCATCGGCGCCCGGCTGTATTACGTGATCTTCTACCTGGATCTGTACCGCAACGCCGACGGCAGCCTGAACTGGGGTGAGATGATCGCCATCTGGGACGGCGGGCTAGCCATCTACGGCGCGGTGATTGCCGGGGCCATCGTGGCATTTTTCTACACCCGGCACAAGAAGATCAAGATGGGCGCCATGACGGACCTGGCGGTGATGGGCCTGCTGCTGGGCCAGTGCATCGGCCGCTGGGGCAATTTCATCAACCGGGAGGCCTTCGGCGCCGAGACCACCCTGCCCTGGCGCATGCGCCTGTGGACCAGCGCCACGGAGTATATTGAGGTCCATCCCACGTTTTTTATGAGAGCCTGTGGAATCTGATCGGGCTTCTGCTGATCCTGCTCGTGGTCTCCAGAGCCCGCCGGTTCGACGGGGAGAACACCTGGTTCTACTTCCTGTGGTACGGCCTGGGCCGGTCCTGGATCGAGGGGCTGCGGACGGACAGCCTGTATCTCTTTAACTGGACGTTCCTGGGGCAGCCCATCCGGGTGTCTCAGGCGCTGAGTCTGCTTCTGGCAGTCACCGCCGCGGTGATGCTGTTCTACAACATCAAGATCAAAAAGCACTCGCGGGATGAGTTGCTGGTGAATCAGGTGGCGGCGGAAGCCGCCGAGGGGACGGCAGAGGCGGATATTTCCACGGCGGAGGCGGGAGAGAGTGCCCCTGCCGGACAGGAGGAGCCGGAGCTCCCCCAGCCGCCGGAGACCCAAAACGGGGAAGGGGGAGAGACTGATGGCAACACGCATTGACGGCAAGGCGCTGGCGGCCAAGGTCAAGGCGCAGACGGCAGAGGCAGCGAAGTCCCTGTACCGGCGGCCGGGCCTTGCGGTGATCCTGGTGGGGAATGACCCCGCCTCCCGGGTCTATGTGACCGGGAAGGAAAAGGACTGCGCCGAGTGCGGTTTTTTGAGCTTTGAGCACGCCCTGCCGGAGGACACCACACAGGAGACGCTGCTGGACCTGATCCAGGAGCTCAACCGCGACCCGCAGGTGGACGGCATCCTGTGCCAGCTTCCTTTGCCCGGGCATCTGGACGAGGAGGCGGTGCTGAACGCCATCGCCCGGGACAAGGACGTGGACTGCTTCCACCCCTATAACGTGGGCCGCCTGATGATCGGTGATCCGGTGTTCCTGCCCTGCACGCCTGCCGGCGTCATGGAGATGCTGCGAGAGTATGGCATCTCCCCGTCCGGGGAAGCGGTGCGTGGTGCTGGGCCGCAGCAACATCGTGGGCAAGCCCATGGCCATGCTGCTGCTCCAGCCGGACGGCACCGTGACGATCTGCCACTCCAAGACGCCGGTCGACGTGGCCATGAACCGGAACGAGGAGGGCAGGCTCTGCGGCGATGTAGACTTCGCCGCGGTGGAGGCCAAGGCCTCCTATATCACCCGGTGCCCGGCGGCGTGGGACCCATGACCCGGGCCATGCTCATGCGCAATATCCCAGGTGCCCTTGATGTAGTCCATAGTGTAGTACAAGCCGCCAAGGCCCGAGACCCCGGCACCCACGCAGGTGGCCAGGTACTTGTTGCGCGAGACGTTGATGCCCGCAGCATCGGCGGTGGCGGGGTTCTCACCCACGGATCGGAGATTCAGACCCTGGCGGGTGTGGTTGAGGAACAGATGCAGCACGACGGCCACCACAATGGCCAGATATACCATGAAGCCATAGCTGAACAGCAGCCGCCCAGGAAGCCAGGTCCGACAGGCCGGGGATTGTGGCCCGGTAGGCTGCGCTGGTGGCGGCTACGGAGATCTGGCCCACGCCGCCGGCCATGGTGTTCAGGGTGCCGCCGAAGAAGTTGGCCACACCGCCGCCGAAGATGGTCAGGGTCAAGCCGGTGACATTCTGGTTGGCCCGGAGGGTGATGGTGAGGAAGCTGTAGAGCAGTCCGCCCAGTGCAGAGGCCGCGAAGGCGGCCAGAAAGGAGATCAGCAGGCACACACGAGGCCGGAGGGGTTGGGATTATTCAACTCGTAGAAGAACGAGGCCGCCAGACCCGCAGATGCCGCCCAGGTACATGATGGCCGGCACGCCCAGGTTCAGGTTGCCGGACTTCTCCGTCAGGATCTCGCCCATGGCGCCGAACAGAATGACGGTGCCGAACTGGATAGCAGACTGAATCAGCTGAACAATTTGGTCGACGCTCATTTGGCCCCCTCCTTTCCGCCCCGCAGGATGATGCGGTAGTTGATGAAGAATTCGCTGCCCAGGATGAAGAACAGGATGATGCCGGTGATGATGTTGGAGGCGTAGTCGTTCAGATTGAACTGAGAGGCGATCTGAACCGCGCCCTTTTGCAGAAATACCAGCAGGAAGGAGATCAGAATCATGACAAAGGTGTTGAACTTAGCCAGCCATGCCACGATGATGGCGGTGAAGCCACGTCCGCCGGCGGTGGCGGTGGAGATGGTGTGGCTGGCGCCCGCCACCGCGATGAAGCCGCCAGACCGCAGATGGCGCCGGAAATAGCCATGGTGCGGATGGTGACCTTCTTGACGTTGATGCCCGCGTAGCGGGCGGTGTTCTCGCTCTCGCCCACCACGGAGATCTCATATCCCTGCTTGGAGTACTTCAGGTACAGGAACATCCCCACCGTCAGCAGCCAGCACCAGGACAACGTTCAGGCCGTATTCCTGGCCGAACAGCCTCCGGGAACCAGCCGGCCTTGGTCCGCTGGTTGATGACGCCCACCGTATTGGAGCCCGCGGGGTTCTCCCACAGGGCCACGCAGTAGCTGGTGAGCTGGATGGCCACATAGTTCATCATCAGGGTGAACAGCGTTTCATTGGTGTTCCCACAGCCTTGAAGGTGGCGGGCACCATACCCCACGCCGCACCAGCCAGCAGGCTGACCACCGCCATGATGACCAGCAGCAGGGGGGTGGAGATATCGCCGCCAGAAGGGATCATAAACCCGGCGGTGACGATGCCGCCGATGAGGATCTGTCCCTCGGCGCCGATGTTCCAGAAGCGCATCTTGAAGGCGGGGGCCAGGCCCACGCCGATGCACAACAGCATCATGGTGTCCCGGACAGTGACCCAGCTGCGCCGGGGCGTTCCGAAGGCGCCGTCGAAGATGCCCTGGTAGACCGCGATGGGGTTCAGCTTGGTGACGGCGAAGATGAAGATGCCGCTCACGACCAGGGACAGCAGCACCGCGATGATCCGGATGGCCCATGCCTTGGGGCGGGCGATGCCGTCCCGCTTGGCGATGCGGAGCAGAGGCTCCCTGTGGGTCTTACCCTGTGTCATGCCTCCTTCGCCTCCTTTACAAATCGGGTCATCAGAAGGCCCACTTCCTCTTTGGTGGTGGTGCGGGCATCCACAATGCCGGAGACCTGGCCGCCGCAGAGGACCAGGATGCGGTCGCACAGCTCCAGCAGCACGTCCAGGTCCTCGCCTACGTAGACCACGGCCACGCCTTTCAGCTTCTGCGCCGTCAGCAGGTTGTAGATGGTGTAGGAGGTGTTGATGTCCAGGCCCCGGACGGCGTAGGCCGTCATCAGCACGGCGGGGTTCTGGGCGATCTCACGTCCCACCAGCACCTTCTGCACGTTGCCGCCGGAGAGCCGGCGCACCGGGGTGTTGATGCTGGGGGTCAGCACATCCAGTTCCTCCTTCACCCGCTCCGCCAGCTGGCGGGGCGGCTTGCGGTCCAGCAGGGGGCCCCGGCCGGAACGGTAGGTCTTGAGCATCATGTTGTCCGCCATGTCCATGGAGCCCACCAGTCCCATGCCAAGACGGTCCTCCGGCACGAAGGCCATGGAGACGCCGATGTCGTGGATCTGCCGGGGATTCTTGCCCAGCAGCTCCTCACCGCCCTTGTCCACCGGCACATGCTGACCGGCGATGGGTTCGTCGGGGGCGGGGGATGATAGATGACGTGGGACCCGGGCTGGGGACCCGCAGGCCGGCGATGGCCTCCAGCAGCTCCTTCTGCCCGCTGCCGGAGATGCCCGCGATGCCCAAAATCTCTCCGCCGAAAGCCTGGAAGGACACATGGTCCAGGGCCTTGATGCCGTCGGGAGTCAGGACCGTCAGATCCTTCACCTCCAGCCGCAGGGGGCGGTGCTCCACCAGGGGACGGTCGATGTTCAGTGTTACCGCGTGCCCCACCATCATGTCCGTCAGCTTCTGGGGAGAAGTGTCGCAGGTGGCCACATCGCCGATGTACCGGCCCTTGCGGAGAACGGCCACCCGGTCGGAGACATCCATCACCTCGTTGAGCTTGTGGGTGATGATGACCAGGGCCTTGCCGTCGGCCTTCATGTTGCGCATGACCTCGAACAGCCGGTCGGTCTCCTGGGGGGTCAGCACGGCGGTGGGCTCGTCCAGGATGAGGATGTCCGCGCCCCGGTAGAGGACCTTGACGATCTCCACCGTCTGCTTCTCCGACACCGACATGTCGTAGATCTTCTTGTTGGGATCAATGGAAAAACCATATTTCTCACTGATCTCCAGAATTTTGGCGGAGGCGGCCTTCAGATCCAGCTTGCGCTCTCCGTCCAGGCCCAGGACGATGTTTTCCGCGGCGGTGAACACGTCCACCAGCTTGAAGTGCTGATGGATCATGCCGATGCCCAGGTCAAAGGCGTCCTTGGGGGAGGAGATGGTGGTGGGCGCGCCGTTCACCAGGATCTCCCCCTCGTCCGGGAAGTAGATGCCGGCGAGCATGTTCATCAGCGTGGTCTTGCCGCTGCCGTTCTCTCCAAGGAGGGAGAGGATCTCGCCCCGTTTGATCTCCAGGGAGATATCGTCGTTGGCGACCACCTTGCCGAACCGCTTTGTAATGTGCCGCAGCTCAATGGCAGTGGTATGTTCCAAACAGATCATCCTTTCTTTTTAGTGACAGTTCCGCGCCATGGCCGCGGGCAGATGCCTGCGGCGCGGGCCTCCGGAGGGAAAAGAAAAAGGGGAAAAAAGACCCCCGGCGGCCGATGCCGCGGAGGGGATGGAGCGATTTGAGAGAAAGGGGCTGCCAAAGGGCAGCCCCTTTCGTTGGATATTTAGTTGTTGTTCAGCTCAGTGATGCCGTCGATCCGCAGGGAGAAGTACGGAGCGGAGCGCAGCACGGACTCCTGGAAGGCGCCGTCCACGATGGCCTCGCCGGTGTCGTTGACAAAGTCGCCGTCGCTGTCCAGACCGAACGCAGAGGTCACATGACCGTCGGCGTCCACCTCATAGGACCCGTCGGTGGCGGGCTGGCAGGTGAACTTGGAGGTGTCGAACACCTTCAGGCTGCCGTCGTCTTGATGCTGGACCAAGCGGCGTCCACGGCCTCCTGGGTGCCCTCGGCGCACTCAGGCCCCAGCTTGGAGATCATCACAGCGTCCTCACTGATGCCCACGGCATAGTCCACGGGCACTTCCTCGCCGGCGATGAACTTCTCCAGGGTGTCCCGGTACAGGACGGACCAGTTGTTCTGGGAAGAGGTCAGAGCGGCGGTGGGCGCCACTTCCAGCATATCAATGTTGTAGCCCACAGAGTAGACCACAGAGCCGGCATCCTTCTGCGCCTGGACGGCGGAGGGAGCGCCGGTGGAGTCGGCGTGCTGGCCGATGATGACGCAGCCGCGGGCCATCAGGGCGTTGGCGGCCTCGCCCTCAGCCACGGGATCATACCAGGAGTTGGTGTACTGCACGTCCATGTGCGCCTCGGGCACGATGGACTGAATGCCCAGCAGAAAGGCGGTGTAGCCGGAGACCACCTCGGCATAGGGGTACGCGCCCACATAGCCGACCTTGGGATCGGTAACGGTACCGGCGTCCATCAGCTCCTTGAGCTTCATGCCGGCCACCACGCCGGAGACGTAGCGGGACTCATAGGTATAGGGGAAGATGTTCTTGAAGTTGGCCAGGCCGGAGGAGGCGGCCAGGTCGCCGGTGCAGGAGACGAAGGTGACGTCGGGATATTCCTCGGCGGCATCCAGCATGTAGCTCTGGTGGCCATAGGAGTCAGAGAAGATGATATTGCAGCCCTCTTCCGCCAGATCCACGGCGGCGTCATAGCAGTTTTCATCCTCCGCGATGTTGTAGCGGAAAATAACCTGAGAATTGGCATCAATACCTAACTCTTCACAGGCGGCAGTCAGGCCCTCGATATGGGCCGCGTCGTAGCCAGAGTTAATGTCGTGGACGCAGATCAGGCCGATCTTGACATCCGCGGCGCTGCCGCTGATTCCTCATTGGCGGCGGGGTCTTCGGCGGGGCTGCCGGTGCTCTCCTCGTCGGAGCCGCCGCAGGCCGCCAGGCTGAGCGCCATGACCAGCGTCAGCAGCAGTGCAAGGAACTTCTTCATTCTACTTTCCTCCTTAAAATAAAATTGGGTGGATCACTGCAAGGGACAAAGCGGGGTGTTTCCCTCTCTATTGCCATCATACAGGGTCAAACGGAAAAATTCAACCGGATTTTTACTTTTTTTAGGCGGATAGACCAAAAAATACCGACCTAAATAGGTCGACCTTTGGCAGTGTGCACAATAATAAGACGAAAAAAAGACAAACAAGGAGAGCAGTTTTTTCGCTCTCCTTGTAGAAAATTGACAGATTGACTTTTTTGGATCTTACATGGAGACGGCGGTGCCGGTTTTTCCGGCAATGCCGTCCTTGGCCTTTTCCAGCAGGGTGATCAGCGCCGTACGGCCAGGCTTGGACTCGGCAAACTTGACGGCGGCCTGCACCTTGGGCAGCATGGAGCCGGGGGCAAACTGGCCCTCCGCCTCGTACTTGCGGGCTTCTGCCGGAGTCAGATGATCCAGCCACTTCTGGTCGGGCTTGCCGAAGTTGACGGCCACCTTCTCCACGGCGGTGAGAATGATCAGGGTGTCCGCGTCCAGCTCTCAGCCAGCAGCTCGGAAGCAAAGTCCTTGTCGATGACGGCGCCTGCACCCTTGAGGTGGTGGCCCTCGGTGTTGTAGACGGGGATGCCGCCTCCGCCGCAGCCGATGGCTACATGTCCCGCCTCCACCAGCGCCCGGATGGTTTCGATCTCCACAATGGCCTTGGGCTTGGGAGAGGCCACGCAGCGGCGCCAGCCACGGCCGGCGTCCTCCATCACGGCAGGATTGCCGCGCCGGCGCATTTCCTCGGCCTCCGCCTCCGTCATAAAGGCGCCGATGGGTTTGGTGGGGTTCTGGAAAGCCGGGTCGTGGGGGTCTACCTGGACCTGGGTCAGGACGGTGGCCACGGGCTTGTGGATGCCGCGGTCGAGCAGCTCCTCCCGCAGGGCGTTTTGCAGGTCGTAGCCGATATACCCCTGGCTCATGGCCGTGCACACGGACATGGGAGCCATGGGATGGTTCTGGTCTTCACGGGAGAGGGTGGTCATGGCGATATTGATCATGCCCACCTGGGGGCCGTTGCCGTGGGCCACCACCACTTCGATGGCCCTCTTCGATCAGATCGGCGATGGCCTTGGCCGTGTGCTTCACAGCGACCATCTGCTCCGGCAGGTTGTTGCCCAGGGCGTTGCCGCCCAAAGCGATGACGATACGTTTGCCCATAGTTGGTGTATCCCTTCTTCACAAATGATAGTGGTCGAACCTATCAGATAGTTTTGGCGGGAACGCCCGCGCTATTCCCGCCAAAACTTGAAATTTTTAGAACGATCAGAACAGCTTCCGCTTGCTGCCCTGGTCCAGGGCCATCAGCGCGGAGACCGGGTCCTTCACTTTGCTCATCAGGATCATGGCCGCGATGACATAGGGCTTGTAGCTGGCCTCCTTGTACAGGGGCACCAGGTAGCGGTCGAACACGGAGTTGTCCACCTCGCCCTCCTTGCAGCTCAGGCCGGTGATATCGGCGGGCAGGCAGTGCATGTACAGAGCCTTGCCATTCTTCGTGCGCTTCATCATCTCTTCAGAGCAGGTCCAGTTCTTGAACTGGGCGTTCTGAGCCAGCAGCTGCTTCTCCAGCGCGTCGATACCGGCCTTGTCACCTGCCTGATAGAGCTTGGTCCGCTGCTCCATGGCGGCAAAGGGAGCCCAGGACTTGGGATAGACGATGTCGGCGTCGTCGAAGGCCTCCTCCATGGTGGAGACCTTCTTGTAGGAGCCGCCGGTGGCCGCCGCGTTTTTCTTGGCAATCTCCTCCACCTCGGGCATCACATCATAGCCCTCGGGATGGGCCAGGACCACGTCCATGCCGAACCGGGTCATCAGGCCGATGACGCCCTGGGGAACGGACAGGGGCTTGCCGTAGGAGGGGGAGTAAGCCCAGGTCATGGCGATCTTCTTGCCCTTCAGGTTCTCCACACCGCCGAACTCATGGATGATGTGCAGCATATCCGCCATGCACTGGGTGGGATGGTCGATGTCGCACTGCAGGTTCACCAGGGTGGGCTGCTGTTCCAGAATGCCGTCCCGGTAGCCTTCCTTCACGGCATCCATGAAGGTCTTCTGATACTTGTGGCCCTTGCCGATGTACATGTCGTCCCGGATACCGATGACGTCGGCCATGAAGGAGATCATGTTGGCGGTCTCACGGACGGTCTCGCCGTGGGCGATCTGGCTCTTGCCCTCATCCAGGTCCTGGACCTCCAGACCCAGCAGGTTGCAGGCGGAGGCGAAGGAGAAGCGGGTGCGGGTGGAGTTGTCCCGGAAGATGGAGATGCCCAGGCCGGAGTCGAAGATCCGGGTGGACTTGTTCCGCTCCCGCAGGTCCCGCAGGGCGTCGGCCACGGTGAAGACGGCGTCCAGCTCGTCGTCGGTCTTATCCCAGGTCCAGTAGAAGTCGGACTTGTACATGTTGTTGATGTGCAGCTTTTCCAGATGCTTGGCCAGCTCGATGGTCTTGGACATATTCAGCTCTCCTTGTAATATGTGAAATTGTAGATGTATGGCGGCTCCGCCGCAGCGAAAGGAAAAACCAGGAAAAGGGTCTAGGGAAAAACCCATTTTCCCAGTTGATTTGCCTCCGGCAAATCAAGCAGAATCGAATCATTTTCGCCGCGGTGGGAAAATTGGGAAGCCGCCTTTGCTCTCCCCCCCCGATTCGAAGCTCACCGGATAACGTTATCCGTGAGGCTCTGCCGGAACTCGGTGACGTCAGCCGTCTTGTTCTCGTCTTGTACAGGCCGGGTACCGCGGCGTACACCGCGGCGCAGGTGACGAGGTCCTGCTTCCAGGTGATCTCGTTGGGGGCGTGGGCCTGGCTCTCCGCGCCGGGGCCGAAGCCCACGCAGGGGATGCCGTAGCGGCCCTGGATGGCAACGCCGTTGGTGGAGAAGGTCCACTTGTCGGTCAGGGGACGGTGACGCAGGTGCATGGCGTCGTACTTGGGATCCGCGTCGGCGTGGCCGATGCGCTCGTCGCCCCAGAGGGCGTGGTGGGCGTCCACCAGGGCCTGTACATGGGCGGCGTTCTCCTTGTTGATCCAGGTGGGGAAGTAGCACTCGGTCTCGTAGACCTCGCCGGTCCAGGCGGGGCGGTCGTACATGTACATGCTGACCTTGACGTCGTCGCCGTACTTCTTGACGTTCGGCAGCTGGCGGATCTCCTGGAGGCAGGAATCCCAGGTCTCGCCCGCGGTCATGCGGCGGTCGATGGAGATGGAGCAGCTGTCGGCCACAGCGCAGCGCTGGGAGTGGTGTAGAAGATCTGGCTCGTGGTGCAGGTGCCCCGGCCCAGGAAGCGGGCGTCCTCGAAGTGCTCGGGGTTGTACTTGGGGTCCAGCATCTTGACGAGGCCCTTGATCTCCACAGCGGTCATCGCCGGCGGGGTTCTCGTTGAGGGCCCGCACATCCTGCAGGATGTCGGCCATCTTGTAGATGGCGTTGTCGCCCCGCTCCGGAGCGGAGCCGTGGCAGGAGACACCCTTCACGTCCACGCGGATCTCCATACGGCCGCGGTGCCCGGTAGATGCCGCCGTCGGTGGGCTCGGTGGAGATGACGAACTCCACCTGCTCCCCCTCCCTTGGCGGGGAAGAACTTGTTGACGATGTACTGCCAGCACATGCCGTCGCAGTCCTCTCCTGCACGGAGCCGACGACCATGATCTTGTAGCCCTCGGGGATGAGGCCGAGGTCCTTCATGATCTTGGCGCCGTAGGTGGCGGAGGCCATGCCGCCCTCCTGGTCGGAGCCGCCGCGGCCGTAGATGATCGCGTCGTCCTCGTAGCCCTGGTAGGGGTCGTCCGTCCAGTTGTCGATGTTGCCGATGCCGACGGTGTCGATGTGGGAGTCGAAGGCGATGATCTTGTCGCCCTCGCCCATCCAGCCGATGACGTTGCCGGCCGGGGCACATCGGATATGAAGGGCAGCGTGACGGCCATGATCTCTGCGGTTGCCCACTTTGCCGAGGACAGCGGCCGCGACTTTGCCGGAGAGATTTGCGTGTCCTGCACCGTTCATGAGGAGTGTTTTGAGGGGGTCTCCTCCCGGGAGATTACCCGGCTGGCGAAGCCGGACTTTGTCATCATTGGCGAAGCGACGTCCACCACTGTCAAGATCGGCCAGAGAGGGCGCGCGGAGGTGGTTGTGGAAACAGAGGGGGTGAGCTGCCATTCCTCGAATCCGGACAAGGGCGTTAATGCGGTCTACCACATGATGGCTGTGATCGAGGAGATCCGCCGGATCATCCCCAACGAGCACCCCATTCTGGGAAAAGGGATTCTGGAGCTGACAGACATCATCTCGTCCCCATATCCGGGCGCCTCGGTGGTCCCGGCCCTCTGCCGGGCCACCTTCGACCGGCGGACCCTGACAGGGGAGAACGAGGCCGTGATTCTCGGCCAGGTGGAGGAGGCAATCGCCCGCGCCAGGGAAAAGATCCCCGGCTTGAAGGCGCGGACCTATCTGGCAGAGGGGAAGGAGGTCTGCTGGACCGGGGAGGCCATCGCCGCGAAGCGGTATTTCCCGGCGTGGCTCATTGATGAGGACAATGAATATGTGCAGAAGGCGCTGGCCGGTCTGAAGAAAGCGGGAATCGAGGCGCCGATCTCTCACTTCTCTTTCTGCACAAACGGCAGCCACTTCTGTGGCGAGGCCGGGATTCCCTGCATCGGCTACGGCCCCTCATTGGAGAGCCTGGCCCATGTGCGGGATGAATACATTGAAATTGAGCAGCTGACAAAGGCATGCAGAGGCTTCGCCAGCATCCTCCGGGAGCTGACTCAGTAGAGCGCGGACTAGAAATCACGAATTTAAAAGGAATGGTTATAGCATTGGAGTAAATCTGATTATTATTGATAAGGAGAATGGACCGTATGGAACAGATTTTGAAATCAATCTCCAGCTTTCTGTGGGGTGCTCCAGTCCTGATCCTCCTGGCCGCCGTTGGGCTGCTGTTTGGATGTAAGACAAAATTTTTCCAGTTTCGCAAGTTCGGCTATATTTTAAAGAATACTGCCGGCGAGATGTTTAAAAAAGGCGGCGGCGCAAAAGGGAAGGAAGGAACGCTGACGCCGCTGCAGGCGGTGAGCTCCGCGCTGGCCGGCTGCGTAGGAACGGCGAACATCGCAGGCGTGGCCACCGCCATGGTGGTGGGCGGCCCCGGCGCCGTGTTCTGGATGTGGGTCGTCGCCCTGCTGGGAATGCTGACGAAATGCGTTGAGGTTACGCTGGGCCAGTACTACCGTGTCAAGGGAGAGGACGGCGTTTATTATGGCGGCCCCATGTACTACATTGAGCGGGGAATGGGCAGAAAGTGGAAACCCCTGGCCGTCATTTTCTCTGTCACTATCATTTTGGGCGGCCTGGGAACCGCTGCGTTCGCCCAGCCCTATACCATGTCCACCGCTGTGCAGAACAGCCTGGGAATTCCCGCATGGATTACCACCGTGGCGGCGGCCGTCATCTGCGGCGTGGTTCTGCTGGGCGGCGTCAAGTCCATCGGCGGCTTCTGCGAGAAGCTGACCCCCGCCATGTGCCTCATCTATGTGGTGGGAGTGCTGGGCGTGATCATCATAAATCTGGAACATGTGCCCGCCGCCTTTGCGGCGATTTTCCGCTATGCGTTTGCACCCATGCCCGCTGTGGGCGGTTTGGCGGGCTCCACAGTTGCGCTGGCGCTGCGGCAGGGCGCCGCCCGCGGGACCTTCTCCAACGAAGCGGGCTGCGGCTCATCGCCCATCACCCATGCGACCGCCATCACCGATCACCCCTTTAAGGAGGGGATGTACGGCTGCTTTGAGGTATTCGTGGATACGCTGGTGGTATGCACGATGACAGCCCTCGGAATTCTCTGCGCGGGCCCTGAAATCTGGCAGTCCGGCCTGGAGGCGGAGGCGCTGACCATGGCCGCCTTTTCCACAGCGTACGGCAGCACGGTCGGCAAGCTCCTGGTCACCATTCCTCTGGCGTTGTTCGCATTCTCCACTATGGTGGGGTGGGAGATCAATTATGAATCCGCGTTCTTCTATTTGTTTCCCAAGGGAAAGCAGTCCAAGGTGTTCAAGTACGCCATCCGCATCCTGTGGCTGGTTCCCGGTTTCCTGGCTCTGGGGAAGACGCCCCAGGTGATTTGGACCATTGTGGATATTGTCTCGGGCTTCTGGTGCATCCCCAACGCCATCGCACTGCTGGCCCTGTCCGGTGTGTTCATGAGGATTTACCGGGATTATGAGAGCAAATACATCAGCAAGACCAAGCCGGTCTCCCAGCCCCTTGAGTATGTCGGGAAGGATTGACTGTCAGGCGGCGCTTGGGCGTTGACAGGCCGCTTCCAAGCGCAGAAAGCTGTGGACAGAGCATCAGGCGGCATCCGCAAACGACGTGGATGCCGCCTGATTGGCCATCCTATGTCGTTCCTGAATCAGAACGGCGCGTTTTTGGTGACCAAGTCCGGCGACAAGATCGCCAAGTATTTCGGCATCTCCAAGTACACTTTGTATTCCTATATCGACACAAAACAACAGGAGGGCAAGTAAGTATGATTGATCTGACCATCAACAAGACGGGCCTGGAGCACAATCTCCCTGATGAGCAAGGCGAAGGAGGAAAATCGGGCATCATCCCATCCCCACCATCGCCCAGATGCAGCACCCGGAGACCATCCCGGAGAAGATCCGGGAGCGGCCTCATGAAGACCGTGGGCCTCTGGGATGTGGGACCCTGGGACGTGGACCCCCTGAACCTGTTCCGCATCACCTGGAAGAACGAGGCCAAGGAGAGCGGCGGCCTGTTCCAGGCGGTGCCCAATTACATCGAGCTGCCCCCCGCCCTGACCGGCGTGCCCGCCCGCATCGTGGCCATGGTGGGCAAGTGGTTCCCCACCGGCTGCCACAAGGTGGGGGCCTCCTTCGGCTGCCTGGCCCCCCGGCTGGTCACCGGCCAGTTTGATGTGGAGCGCCACAAGGCCGTCTGGCCGTCCACCGGCAACTACTGCCGGGGCGGCGCGTTCAACTCCCGGCTGCTGGGGGCCCAGGGCGTGGCGATTCTGCCCGCCGAGATGAGCCGGGAGCGCTTTGACTGGCTTCACGAGATCGGCGCCGAGGTGATCGCCACCCCCGGCTGCGAGTCCAACGTCAAGGAGATTTTCGACAAGACCCACGAGCTCTCCCGCCAGCCCGACTGCATGATCTTCAACCAGTTCGAGGAGATGGGCAACCACCTGTGGCACTATCAGGTCACGGGCAGCGCCGTGGCGGAGGTGTTCGAGGCCGTCAAGCGCCCCGGCGACCGCTTTGCGGCGGCGGCTTTCACCTCCGGCTCGGCCGGTACCATGAGCGCCGGTGATCTGCTGAAGGAGAAGTATCCCCATCTGAAGCTGGCGGTGGGCGAGGCCCTCCAGTGCCCTACCATTCTAAACAACGGCTTCGGCGACCACCGCATCGAGGGCATCGGCGACAAGCACATCCCCTGGATTCACAACGTGAAGAACACCGACATGGTCATCGACATCGACGACGAGGACTCCCAGCGGCTGCTGCGGCTGTTCATACACCCGAGGGCCAGGCGTATTTGAAGAACGAGCTGCACCTGGACGACGAGCTGATCGAGAAGCTCACCTGGCTGGGCATCTCCGGCATCGCCAATGTCCTGTGCTGCATCAAGATCAGCCGCATCCAGGAGCTGAACGACCAGCACGGCGCCTACAATGCCCATGAGGCGGCCATGGACCATGCACTCCACATGCTGGGGCTGAAGCTGGACAACATACAGGAGCTGACCTATGCGGACCGCAAGCGGGTCCACAACCTGAAGTATTACACCTGGGTGGAGCAGCAGGGCAAGACCGTGGAGGAGCTGAACGCTCTGTGGTACGACACGGAGGGCACCTGGGACACCGTCCACGCCCAGGCCAAGGACCTGGACGAACTGATCAACGCTTTCAACGAGGCCACCGGCCTGCTGAAAGACCTGTAAAAACGCCGCAGGGCGGGGCAACCGCCCCCCCTGCTTATTTATGTCTCCTCCGCGCGGATATAGGCATCCTCAGCCTCCTGCTGAATGCGGACCAGAATATCCCAGGCCCGGCTGGTCTCCTGCTGGTCCAGGGCCTTCAGAGCGTCGGCGATGCCGTTGAACAAAATCGTATAATATTGGGGGAAATTTTCGCGTTCCATATCCGCCACCTCCATAATATGTATTATATTGCACTATAAATTGTAATGCAATATGCAATATTATAAACGTGCGCATAACGCAATACGATTCGCCATATAAAAATATGGCGAGGTGTGCTATGCGGAAATTCAAAATTCCTAAACCAGAATCAACAACGAACAAAACGATTCGTTTCCCCAACAGCGTTATTGACGCGGTAGAGGAGGCGATTCGTGGAACAGAATGTACGTTTTCCGCCTTTGTGATCGAAGCTACCCGGGTGGCTCTTGAGAATCTTCTGGAGGAGGAAACGTCAAAAGAGGAGTAACGCTATGAAACACGTTCTGTACGGCAAATGCGTCAAGTGCGGCAAAACCTACCACGCTGTGCCGGATGTCACCACCTGCGAATGCGGCGGCATCCTGGACATCACCTACGACTACGACTACATCAGGTCTCAGCTGACCAAGGAAAAGCTGGCGGCCCGAGCGGACCATACCATGTGGCGCTACCGGGAGCTGCTGCCGGTGGAGGAGGACACGCCCAACACCCCCCTGCGGGTGGGCTGGAGCCCCCTGTACGAGGAGCCCCGCCTGGCGGAGCAGCTGGGCCTGAAGCGCCTGTGGGTAAAGGACGACGGCCAGAACCCCACCGCCAGTCTGAAGGACCGGGCCAGCGCCATGGCCGTGGCCAAGGCCCGGGAGGCCGGGGCCAAGGTCATCGCCTGTTCCTCCACCGGCAACGCCGCCTCGTCCCTGGCGGGCAACGCCGCGGCGGCTGGCCTCAAGACCTACATCTTCGTCCCCAGCCGGGCTCCCAAGGGCAAGGTGGCCCAGCTGATGACCTTCGGCGCCACGGTCATCTCCGTCCAGGGCAGCTATGAGGAGACCTTTGAGCTGTCCAAGCAGGCCATCGACCGCTGGGGCTGGTACAACCGCAACGCCGCCATCAACCCCTACCTGTCCGAGGGAAAAAAGACCGTGGCCCTGGAGATCATGGAGCAGCTGAACTGGCAGGTGCCGGACTACATCGCCATTTCCGTGGGAGACGGCTGCACCATTGCGGGCCTCTGGAAGGGCCTCAAGGACCTGTACGCCATCGGCTTCATCGACCGCCTGCCCCGGCTGATCTCCGCCCAGGCGGAGGGCTGCTGCCCCCTGAACCGGGCCATCGCGGGGAACCAGCCCTGGCACCCCATGGAGGAGAACACCCTGGCCGACTCCATCGCCGTGGGGGTGCCCCGCAACGCCGACAAGGCCCTCATGGCCATCCGGGAGTCCAACGGCCTGGTGGTGAACGTCTCCGACCAGGAGATCATGGATGCCCAGAAGCTCCTGGGCCGGACCTGCGGCGTCTTCGGCGAGCCCGCCGGCGTCACTGGCACCGCCGGCGTGAAGAAGCTCTGTGAGCAGGGCGTCATCGGCAAGAACGACACCGTGGTAAGCGTGGTCACCGGCAACGGCCTCAAGGACGTGGCCAACGCCATCAAGGCCGCCGGGGAGCCCATCTCCATCCCCTCCGACATGGACCGCCTGCTGGCGGCCTTTGCGGAAAAAGGGCATCACTGTGGAATAAGCGGCAAGGGGCCGGCGGTCTCCCGCCGGCCCTTTTTCTCGAAAAAATTTTCTGATCCGCGCAACGATTCTCTCCCGTTTTCCGATGATATAGGTGAAAGCAGCTTTCATAAAGAGAGGGACTACCGTAGCGGATACGGAGAGGAAGCGGGGCGTTCCTCCGGGAAGGGCCTGCTGGGCCCGGTCAGCAGGCGGCACAGAGCCTTCTTGACTTTTCCCGCGCAGATTATATAATAATGTACGGTGCCTCCCGGGCACCATCCACCTGAGGGAATGAGAAAGAGGAGGCACCTGATATGACGTATCCCATGACCGTGGCGGGCCTGCGCCGGGAGCTGCCCATCTGCAAGGTGACGGACGACCTGTACATCGGCGCGTTCATCGTGTTCGGCGACGCGGAGCTGACCGTGGCCTGCGCCCGGGAGCTTTTGAAGCTGGTTCCGGCAGAAGAGTATGACTACATGCTTACAGCGGAGGCCAAGAGCATCCCCCTGATCCATGAGATGGCCCGCCAGTCCGGGGCGAAGAAGTACTTCATCGCCCGGAAGGGCCCCAAGGCTTATATGCCGGACCCCATCCATGTGGAGGACAACTCCATCACCACCGCCGGCACTCAGCGGCTGTACCTGGGCCGGGATGACGCGGAGCTGATCCGGGGCAAGCGGATCCTGCTGATGGACGATGTGATCTCCACCGGCGGCTCCCTCCACGCCATGGAACAGCTGGTGGCCCTGGCGGGCGGCACCGTCACCGGCCGGGTGGCCGTCCTGGCGGAGGGCGAGGCCGCAGAGCGCAGTGACATCAAATTTCTGGAAAAGCTGCCGGTGTTCCATGCAGACGGTACTGTAAAAGACTGAAGTGAAGAGAGACCGGGCGCGCCGCTGACTCGCGGCGCGCCTTTTTCCGCATACGCTTGCAAAATCCTGGAAGAATGGTAGAATAAAGGCACGATGAAAACGAAGCATGTGGTCTATTGACTTCCGCACGTCAACGCGCCGGCGGCAGTGCGCTGCACCGCCGCCGTCACCGGCCGGGTGCCCTCCAGGTGCCGCTGTGGTTTCTGTTCAGCCTGCCTATGCTGTACCACATCGTGGTGGAGGACCGGCAGAAAGTGGGCTGGCCTGTCCATGACTGGCTGCCGGAGGCCAGCGCCTTGTGCTGTATGGAGGTACTGCCGTACTGTTCGCTGGCTATGCGGCGCCGGTATCCGGCGGAGGGGGAGTACGTCCGCCGCTTTGGGGACCGGGACGACGGCCACCTGCTTCGGAGCCTGTTCTGCATCTTCGCTGTGTCGCCCTATCTGATGAAGACCCGGAACATCGCCCAAAACTATATCCGGGACGCAGTGGAGATCGCCCGAGCAGAACAGGATATCACACAGAAGCGGGCGGCGGGGATGGAGCACTTCGGCCTGCTGCACGTGCGGCTGGCGGTCTATGTGCGAACGGACCTGTGCCCGGGACCGGGAGATCGAGGTGAACATGACCGTCAAAAAGGAGATGTCCCCGGACACGGTCATCAAGCTCCGGTTCGACCCATCGGACACGGCGGACGTGGTCTATCAGCGGTTCAATGCCAAAGTCCAGGAGGTGAAGAACGTCTTGGAGGACACCTCCTTCGGTGCGCTGGCCGGCGCGTTCCATCTGGCGCCGGGTCTGCTGCTGAAATTCTTGGTGTGGGCCCTGCAGGTCAGCGACTACTTCGGCTGCCTGCCCGGATCCATCACCCATCTCTCGCACTTCCACGGGTCGTTGTACATCACATTTATGGCATCGCTGGGGATTCCGCCCATTTTCCATCGCCTGTACGATTTCGGCAATGTGCCGGTATTCTGGTCTTTCGGCCGGAAGCGGCAGGCGTTTGAGTACCAGTGGGACGGCACGGTGGCCCGGCGGAGGTAGGTGGACGGCTGCTTCGTCACGGACGAGTGGATTGTGGACGGATTCTATTTCGCGGTCGCCATGCACAGTTTTCAGAATCTGATCCACGGTCCCTGGCAGCTGGACGAGCCGCCGGAGGAGGCCGTGCAGGATCAGCCCTGATATAGAGAGGAGGTCGTTTATGACGGACCACACCGTACCGCCCATCGGAATGCGGATGATCAAAACCGCGGCGGCAGTGCTGATCTGCCTGCTGGTGTCCATGGCCGTGGACCGGGAGGATATGCGCATCTATTCCTCCATCGCGGCGCTGCTGTGCGTTCAGCCCTATGCGGAAGATACGAAGCGCATGGCCATCCAGCGGATTGTGGGCACAGCCATCGGCTCTGTGTTCGGCATCGCCACGCTGCTGCTGGAGATGGCGCTGGACATCCGGGGGACTTTGGTGGGCTACATCGTCATCGCTGCGGTGACCGTGCCCAACCTGTGGATCGCCGTGGTGCTGAAGTCCTCCAATGCGGCGGCCCTCTCAGGCATCGTGTTCCTCAGCATCACCGTCACCCATGTGACGGACGCCAGCCCCTGGATCTTCGCCTGGTACCGGGCGTCGGAGACGCTGGTGGGCATCGCGGTGGGCATCGCCGTCAACGCCTTCCAGCTGCCCCGCCGGAAGCGGCGGGACGTGCTGTTCGTCTCCGGCCTGGACGGCTTGCTGCTGACGGAGCAGGGGACGCTGACACCGTACAGCCGGGTGAGCCTGAACCGGATGCTGGACGACGGGATGCAGTTCACCCTGTCCACCATGCGCACACCCGCCTCTGTGCGGGAGGCCACCCGGGACCTGCGGCTCCGCCTGCCCGTCATCGTCATGGACGGCGCGGCGCTGTACGACATGGAGAAGAAGCGGTATCTCCATGCCTGCGTCCTGCCCAGGGAGCTGGCCCTGCGGTGCGAGGCGGTGTTCCGGGCCCAGGGCATCCACTGCTTTCTCAACGGTGTACTGGATGATAACCTGATGATCTACTACGGGGAATTCCACCACGAGACGGAGCGGGCGATCTTTGAGAAGCTGCGGACATCCCCCTACCGGAATTATGTGAGCAGAAGCTACTACAAAGGATTGCCCCATTGTGTACCTCATGGGCATTGATCTGACGGAGCGGATGCAGGCGCTGTATGACGCACTGGGGGAGGCGGGACTGCTGGACCAGGTGAAGGTACGGCTCTACCCCTCGGCGGAGTATCCCGGATACAGCTACCTGAAGATCTATGAGCGGTCCGCCTCCCGGGAGGCCATGCTGGAGCGGCTGAAGCGGGAACTGGGCATGGAGCGGAGCGTGGTGCTGACGACGCAGGAGGGCTGCGGAGACGTGGTGATCCGCGGCGGCGCCAACCAGGCGGTGAAGCGGCTGGGGCGGCTGTTTGAGCCCTATCTCTGGGAGCGGAAATAACACGGACGGAGCTGCGGCTCCGTCCGTGTTTTGCATTCGGAAAGAAAACCGGAGCAGGGACTTGACAAGTGTGGAAGCCTGTGTATAATATGAAGTATCCTTCATGTGAAAGACGCTTCATGAGAAGGGACCTTCACATTTATGGAAAGGGGAGAGGGACCATGAAAAACCGTGTACGGGAGCTCCGGACCGAGGCAGGCATGACCCAGCAGCAGCTGGCCGACCTGGTCCACGTCTCCTCCCGCACCATTATTTCCCTGGAAAAGGAGCAGTACAACCCCTCTCTGCTGCTGGCCTACCGACTGGCGCTGGTGTTCCGCACCACGGTGGAGGACCTGTACTGCCTGGCGGAGAACAAGGAACAGGAGGACCGGGAAAATGAGGAATGGACATAAGGGCCGTATGGCCTGCGGAATTCTGGAACTGATGCTGGGCGTGGGGCTGATCTTGTACATCTGTCTGGCGGACCGGCAGCGGATTGGTCTGGCTGCGGTGGCCGCGGTGGTGGTGACGGCGGGACTTGTGACCTTCTGTACCGGTGCAACGGCGGTTCCGGCGAAGCGTAAGGAGGAAACTGTGCAATGAGAATTTATTACAAAAAAAAGAAATTTTGGGCCGGCGTGGGAGCTCTGCTGCTGGGCCTGGCCCTGCCAGGCACCTGTTTGTTCGTGGGCTGGGAGACCTTCGACCTGAAGGACGCCGTGCTGACGATGTTCATGGTCCTCAGCGGAATCAGCGGCATTCTCCGGAGCCTGGACCGGGAGAAGGCCCGGCAGGACCGGGACGAGGACCGGGACGAGCGCACCCGGTACAACACGTACCGCAGCCGGGCCCTCACGTTCCGGGTGCTGTTTTGCCTGAACTTCGCCATACTGGCTGGGTGCTTCATCGGTTGGTGGCGGTCAGGTGAACAGGAAGTCTACATCCAGACGGCTGTTCCCTGCGTGGTGCTGTTTATCGTGGGCTGGATCACCCGGATCGCCAGCGATTTCTACTATGAGTTCAAGGGGTGAAAATGAGATGCGCATTTATAATAAGCGGAATTTTGCTGCCGGGATCCTCAGTCTGGCTCTGGCGGTGGCTTGCGGCGTGGTCCTGGCGGTGACGGATTCAGACGAAATGGCTGATCGCCCTGGTGCTCCTGCTGGCCGCTGGCGGCTTCGATCTGTGGTGGTCTCTGTCCCGGGAGTCCAGGCTCCCGCGGGTGGATGAGCGGGACCAGGCCGTCAGCCGGAAAAGCGCCTGGCTGGCCTACCGGATTGTGGCTAACGGCTGCTGGATCGTGAGTCTTGCGGCCCTGGTGGTCTATGGAATCAGCCGGATCCCGGCAGCTCTGGCGGTGACCATCACTCTGGACGCTGTGACCATCGGGGCTTTGCCGCCCTGCTGGGGGCGGAGGTCTACTATGAGAAGCGGATGTGAGGCCGCCGGCCCTCTGGAAAAAGGAGAACGTATGGATCGAAGCGAAGATTTGAAACAGGTGCGGGACCTGCATCTGGTCCGGGATGAGCGGGACAGGGAGGTGGAGGCGGCCGCCGGACTCCGGGCGGGAAACGCGGTGGTGCTGGTGAGCCAGCTGCTCTCCGCCGTCTGCCTGCTCCAGGATGATCCGGCCTGGATGGCGCTGCTGTCCCTGACGCTCGTCTGGGGGGCGTGAAGGGCTTTTGGCGATTCAGACAGGACCAGGAGAGGCTCTATTTGGTGTGGGGCCTGCTGACCTGCGCCGGAGCGGCGGCGCTGCTGGGACTCTATTTCCACCGGGCCTGGTCTGCCGGGATGTTGTTCACCAGACTGCTGGGCTACGCAGTGCTGTGCCAGGTGCTGACGGTGGCCGCCGGACTGTTATTTGTGGCGCTGCTGCTGGGTATCTTCTGGCTGGCCCACAAGCTGGGGCATATAGAGGGAGAGCGTTGGGAGCAGTATTTCCAGTCCGTCTCCACCGCCGGACTTCTGCTGCGGGTGGGCGCTGTGATGGCGGTGGCCCTGGCAGCGGTGGCGGCCCTCAGCGTTCCCCTGTTCGCCCGGTTGGGCTTTCAGGAGCCGGGACTTCTGGCCGCGCTGTTTTTTGTGGCAAGGGGCGCGTACCTGCTTAACAAATTCAGCCGCCGGCGGGACGAACTGATCCAGAAGCTCCTGAAGCTGAAACGCTGAGCTGCTTCAGCCGGGTGAAGCGGCACGGGGGCAGACTTGTACAACCTGCCGGAATCTCCCGGTGTTTGCAGGGAGAATTTTCTCCAGAGGTGCCTATTATGCGGACTGCCGTGAGATGCTATCATAAAATGGAAATCCCATCGTGGAAAAACAAATACTGAGATAGAAATAAGTCCGCTGGGCGTAGTCTATGGAGCGATAGGCTGCGCCCTCTTTTTCTGCTCAGGACAAGGAGTGTTTCGATCATCATGCCAAAAACAACTGTACAGAAAGTGATCTTCGGTCTGCTGATGTCCTTTTTCATGGTGCTGGCCATGGAGCTGTACAACACGGGCCTGCGGAACGGCGGTCTTACAAACGCCGGGATCCTGAACGCCCTGAGGGAGCTGCCGCTGATGTTCGCGCTGTGCTTCCTGACCAGCACAGTTGTCGGAGAACCCCTGGCCGCCCGCCTGGCAGCACGGCTGGCGGTGCCCCGGGAGTGGCCCTTTGCCGCCGTTCTGGCCCGGTCCGCCATGACGGTGTGCGTCATGTGTCCGGCCATGAGCCTATGGGCTACGGTGATCTTCCAGCAGCCGGGGATCGAGTTGGTGCCCTCCTGGCTCCAGACGGTGGTCTGCAATTTTCCCATGGCGTTTTTTCTGGCAGATCTTTTTCTGCGGTCCGCTGGTGCGGCGGCTGTTCCGGCTGCTGGTGCCCTCCGCGGCGCTTGTACCCGCCTGTGCGGAAGAGGCGGCGGAATGAGGGACATGTGCAAGCGGTCCCGGACGCTGGTACGTCCGGGACCGCTTGCCATTATCCCTCCGGGTGCGTTTTTAAATAGGTGAGGTAGCCCTCTAGAATCAGCGATGCCGCCACAGCGTCCACCACCTTTTTCCGCTTCTTGGCGTTCTTGCCGCTGCTCATCAGGATCTGGTGAGCGTCGATGGTGGTGCGCCGCTCGTCCCACAGGACCACCGGCAGGCCGGTGGTCTCCTCAGCAGCTGCCGCATGGCCTGGGCCTTTTCCGAGCAGGGGCCCGCGGGTGCCATCCATGTTGATGGGATGCCCCAGCACCAGCCGTTCCACCCCATGCTCCTTTGCCAGAAGTGCGATCTGTTCCGTCACCCGGTCCGGGCGGTAGGCGTTGATGACGGTGGTGAAGCCGGC
>VOFD01000439.1_pt1 | contig 44001 bp, 59 predicted proteins | sample 5384101 | NCBI WGS metagenome assembly VOFD01 (sample SAMN12384723, study PRJNA508395) | human gut metagenome | isolation source: healthy gut C | host: Homo sapiens
CCGTCTTGGTGTTCAAGAGATTCAACGACTTTCGCAGGCGTTCCAAGGTGAAGTCTACACTGCCAACGTAGGCGAAGGACCTCAGTAGATTGTAGAGCTTGATGGCATAGGACGAGCTCAGCGTGCTCACAAATCCAAACTGATACTGAGTGAAGTTCCTGGTCTGCTGCAGCAGATACTTGGACAGGTCCTCATTGAATTTGAAGAGCGCCTTGCCGTTTTCGATGTCCCGGTCAATTTGGATGCAGCCGAACCAGGGGAACACAGTGATGCGTTCCTTGTTGTAGATATAATAGGACTTCTGTGCCATATCCTCCAGGAGGTCAGTCAGGTATGCCTTTTCCCTCCCTTATTGGAATCGTAGTTGATGATGGCCAGCAGAGTCTTATAGTCTACTTCGATAGGGAAGAAGAGCTCATCCCTCACGCTCGATGCAGCTCATCAGGAAGTAAAGGATTTTAAGCTGGTTCATCTTCATGCTGTTAGAAGTCTCCACTATCAGCTCGTTTCCCTGGACAACGACCGCCTGTTTTTTAGAAACCTGCTCCGTCATAGAAAAGCACCTCCCCGGATAGGTAAATAATATTATACCATATAACATTAAATTATGCAATAAATATGAGAGGGGCAATTAAAGACTACCTGAAGCGGTCCAACACATGAGGTGTCGGACTGGCTAAAGCGAGGCTGGAGCGGCTACTTCTCCTGTCAGAGCGGGGCGGATAGAGGCGGTGCCCAAAAGCACTACAAGTATAAGAAAATTAGTTCTAATTTTATAATATTAGTTACTAATTTTATAAAAATCATTGGAAAGTGATAAGTTCTCCACACAAATTGCGAGGTGGGAGCAACGCTCCCACCAGGCTGACTAACAAAGTGTAATTTTCTCTTAGTTGAAACTTCGGGCAAAAATTTTAAAGTCAATCTAAAATAAAAATTTTCTTCAGTTAAGACTATTTTTCTAACAGAACTAGAAGTTCTAATATTAGTAAGATACTTTTTAGATATTTAAGGGCCCCGGAACCCGTTGGGGCGCAACGGGTCTGGCGAGATTGGGGGTAAGTTTTTGTCGGGTCGGGGGGTAGTTTTTGTCGGAAAAGAGGGGAAGTTTTTGTCGGAGTCCGGGGGTGATTTTTGTCGGTAGCCCCGTTTTTCTGGCCCCGGATGAGGCCAACTTTTCGGTTGATAGATTCACCAGTATGTGGCATAACCAATTTTGGTTTCGAAGGAAGCATTTTTTACTGAACATGATACTGCCTACTTCTAATTAACACTATTTGATACAGATTAACACAGATTAACGCTACTTGAGAAATAGAGGGGTAATTTTTGTCGGGGCATAGTGGAACCCCTGAAATTAAGGCAAAAATAGAGGGGACTTTTTGTCGTACCGAAGAATCTTTCGTTTTAAACTAATATCCAGCCCATTTGCGTGCGGGCAAAATCCATGCTACAATGTTAGTGTTGTAACTGAGGAAGTATCTACCACCAAAGATATCATAGAAGTTTTCGTACGAGCAGGCATCAGGCTGATTTGGCCGGGCCTGCTTTTTTGCTGTTATCTTATTGAGGAGGAAAAAGACCATGAAAGTTAAGTTCAAGAAGGAGTATCCCGACGCCATCATCCCGGACAAGGATACATCGCAGTCCGCCTGTGTAAACCTATATGCCTACATCATCGACCCAAAGCACCGGGGCGAGGGCATTACCATCAACCCCCATAAGTGCTACCAGTTCGGCAGCGGAATCAGCGTGGAAATTCCCCGAAGGATATGTAGGGCTTCTGCTGGCTAAAGGGAACTACGGCATTATGAGACAACTCTCTCCCGCAAACAGTGCCGGAGTCATCGACCCAGACTATCGCGGCGAGGTCATGATTGGCCTTGAAAACGGTGGGAATACAAAACAGGTGGTTCGCCATGGAGACAAGGTGGCCCAGCTTTGCATCGTGCCTGCCCTTCAGTTTGATATGGAAGAGGCGGAAACGCTGTCTGAAACAGAGCGTGGCCGCCGGAACTATCGGTATCGCTTTTAACACGTTTGTCTGAAAAGCCCCCTCATGCGAGGGGGCTTTTTTCTTATAAACTTGCGTAATATAATGTTATGTGGTATAATATTGCAACAGAGAGCGAGGTGAATTTAACTTGAAACTCATCATTGCAGAGAAACCGATGCTTGTCGCTGCAATCGCTGAAGCAATTCCTGGCCAGAAAACACTACTGGCTGGGTCTACATATATGACCAAGGGCGAATACACCCTGATTTCTGTGTTTGGCCACCTGCTCACCTTTGAAGGAGCCGGAGGACTATGATGAGAAATATGCTGACCGGAAGGACATCAGCCTCCTGCCCATCTATTTTGATGACTGGCAGATGAAGGTGAAGCCGCCGGATGAGAAGCATAAGGATTCTCCACCCGAGCAGCGGCTCAATGAGATTGGACGGCTTCTGAAGCAGTGTGAATATGTCATTCATGCCGGAGACCCGGACGAAGAAGGCCAACTCCTCATTGATGAGGTCCTGCGATGGTTCCACTACACAGGGAAGACCTACCGGCTAGATACACTGGATACGACGCCGGATGCTATGCGGTACGCCATGGCCCATCTGCATGATAATAAAAGCTATGAGACCGCAGGTTGGTCTGCCTATGCCAGAAGCGTGGCAGACGCCATGGTCGGGTACAACCTGTCCAGATACTTCTCCATCCTGAACGCACCGGCGTTCCTGCCTGTTGGGCGGGTCCAAACAGCCACCATGGGTCTGGTCTGCCAGCGAGACTTACTGATAGAGGGCCACCATAAAAGTGACTTACTATGAGGTCGCCGCAGACCTGAATGTAGATGGGGCGGCTCTGACGGCCATGTATGTTCCATCGAAGGACGACCCTAACCTGGATGACGCCCGGATATTGAACAAAGCATATGTGGTATCCAAGGCCGAGATGCTGAAAGATGAGACCCTGGAAGGCGTGAAGGTAACGCGGAAGACGGTGGATGAGCCGCCCCCGCTTCCATTCAACCTGTCCAAGCTGACATCATATTGCGGCTCCAAGTTCGGTTATTCCCCAATGGACGTTATGAATATCACCCAGTCTCTGCGTGATAACTATAAAGCCATCTCCTATAACCGGACAGACTGCCAGTACCTGACCTCCAGGCAGTATGAACAGTCCGGCGTCACGATGGATGCTGTCATTCAGAACATCGGATTCAGGCCGAAACTGCTGGATATGTCCATCAAGTCCAGATGCTTCAATGATAAATACACCACGGAATCCGACGGCGCTCACACTGCTATCATCCCGCAGGCAATCCATGTCGATATCAATGCGATGACAGAGCGGGAGCGGAATGTTTATCTCGCTATCTGTAAGTACTACATGGCGCAGTTCCTGCCTCCGGCCAAGAAGGAGAAATCTCGCCTTGCCGCGCCTCTGAACGACGGCGGGTCTCTGGTAGCCACCGCGACAAAAACCGTGGAGCCAGGCTATCTGACCATCTTCAAAAAAGATGCTGATGTGGAGCCGGATGACATCAGCCCTCTTTGTAATTTAAAGACCGGAGAATATAGCGCCGATGTAACGGATGCCCATGTGCTGGAAAAGGAGACCAAACCTCCTGCACGGTATACCCAGTCCACGCTTGCCGCAGATATGACTTGCATCGCCAAGTACGTGGATGACCCGACTGCGAAGGCCCTGCTGCGGGAAAAAGGACAAGGAGAAGCCGGACGAGAATGGCTCCATCGGTACACCGGCGACGCGGGCCAGTATCATCGTGGGGCTTATCAAGCACGGCTACTTGACGGATGATGGCAAACATGTCATCTCTCTACTAAAAGGCCCGGGAGTTCTACCGCATCTTGCCGGATGAGGTAAAAAAGCGGATATGACGGCCTACTGGTGGGCCCTGCAGGAAGATATCCGCACCGGCACACGAGATTACCATGTGCTGACGGACAGCGTGTTGGAGACCGTCACACGCATCGTACATACCGATTACCCGAGGCTCTCTGAGGACCTCTTAAAGGAACTGGCCGCAGGGGATTCAACAAACCGTCCAAGCCTGGGCAAATGCCCTCGATGCGGCAGTCCCGTCATTGAAGGGAAGAAAGGATACGGCTGTTCAGGATGGAAGAATGGGTGCAAATTTGTAATTTGGAAAAAATCAAAGCATCCCATGCTTCAGAACTGTTCCATCAGTGCCAGCAATGTGAAGACATGGCTGTCCGCCCCCTGGAAGGAAGAAGTTGTCGATGGACAGAATACAGGCAGACTGGTATCCGGTAAGACCGTCCACTTCAAAAAACTCCTGTCCCAGAAGAAGGAGAAGAACTTTGAGGGCGATGTATTCCTGGTTGATGACCCTTCCAGCGAGTATGGCCCCGGATTTAAGCTGGCTATCGGCGATGATAAGGCTGTGTTGGGGAAGTGTCCCAGATGTGGCGGAGATGTTACCGAGTTTTCCTTGGGCTTTTTCCTGCAGCAATCATAAATCCGGCTGCGGCTTTGTTATCTGGAAGAAATCAAAACTGAAAACTCTCAGCAAGATAACCTTCACAGCAAACGATGTGAAAGCATTCCTTGCGGGGAAGACTGTGAAGAAGTCCAATCTCGTCAAACGAGACGGGAGCACATATGCTGCCTCATTACAGATGAAAGATGACCCAACCAGCCAGTACGGGCCGGATTTCGAGCCGGTCTTTGGAAAGTGAGGCGGGTCATGACCTATCGAACACACATCCTTGGCGGCGTGGCAATCGGGGCTTTGGTCACGACAGCCGCAGGGCAGGAATACTTTGGCCTGACCCCGCTCTCTACACCCGCTATCTTTGGTACATTCATTGCGGCTATGTTTGGAAGCGTATTTCCAGACATCGACCAGCCCAAGAGTAAAATGGGACAGCAGATTCCCATTTTATCCAAACTGATGCGGGGCACGTTGGGCATCGTGGCTTCTGCCACAGCCTGTTGTTCCTACTGATTCTGCACTTCCTAGTTGTCCGGTTTTTGCCCTCCATGGCCTTTTACAGCCTTGTTTTCTGCTTGGGAGCCGCGACACATCTATTCTTTTGATATGTTCAATAGTCCTGGAGTCCCCCCTTTTCTGGCCAGTGAAAATTCGGGTACGGATAGCAAAAATCAGAACCGAGTCGCAATTCAACTCTAAAGCGGCCAATCTCCCTGAAAAAAAATGTTCCGTGGAGTTGTCTGCGTACTTGATGTTTTACTTGCTGTCAACATGGCTGTGGTACTGAACGGCGGTTTCCCGGCCATATGAAAAATTGTAAATAACCCCACCGTGAAAGGAGGTAGGGGCATAGATTTTCCCAATACGATGCCCGAAGCCTATGACATATGAAGATAAACTGACTGTTTGCAGAATGCGACTGAACGGCTCCAATATTTCATCTATCGCCGAAGAACTCGGATGCTCTTATCAGACCATCTGCAACTTTTTGAAAAAGCTCCCGAGAGTAGACCGGCAGATTCGGTCCCATCCCAACCGGAGCAATAAGAAACTGATGGCTGTCTGTGCGGATTATCTGGCAGGCGCGTCTATCGGCAGCCTGGCAAAGACCTACCGAATGTCAGAGCCGGAGGTCCTGGAGATTTTCTCCTATATTGCGGAAAAGAAGCCTATCGCCATTCGGAACTCCCAATACCCGGCGCTGACTGACTGGATGAATCTGAATGGCTACACAGTTCAGTCCTTTGCGGTCTTATTGGATATCCCGGCCAGCAAGTTGAGCCGTATTATTAACGGCCGGACCCACCTCCGGTATGAAACTGCTATGCAGATTAAGGACATCACTGGATTGCCGTTGCGGAAGATATATAATCATGTGCTGAATCCAAAGCAAGAAGGGAAGGAGGCCCCGCAAGTGTCTCTGGAGCCTCCTAAAAAGCAGCAGAAGGAGGCTGTCGTATGAACGGAGAACGCGCAAAACTCGCCATAAAACTGATGCTGGGCATTGCGGCCATTGCCGTGTGCTGCCTATTTATCATCTTCGTGATGCGGGCGTGCTCGGCTGGGGAAGACAATCCTGATTCGAGCGACACACCAGCTATCAGCGATGAAGGACTGGACAACTCTCCATCAGGGAGCGGGACTGATACGGGAGAGCAGGACAATACTCTTTCCGACTATGCGGACTACGAAGATAACTCCGCCTATGAATCCCTCGGAAATTACATGAATGACCGCATCCTCACCTATGACTACGGCTCCGGTACAATATCCCTTGGCGTTGACCTTGGCATTCAGGATTATTTATATCTCAATCCAGTCTGTTCCGAGGCTTCGGCCGAGGCTGGAAAGCAGGTAGGCTTTTTCATTACAGCCAGCAGCCCCAGGCTGGACATCAGCTATACCGAAGGAGCGGCGGCAACCGATATGCAGAACGCCCAGGAGGCTAACCTGGTCATGCTCGGGCAGACCTATGATACGGCGGTTCCTGCCGGGTACAAGTCCGCTGAGAATTTTGGTGTCCGGTGGGAACGCGACACAATGGAAATCAATGAAGATGATGGCGGCACGACGCTCTATATCCGGGCAGTCAATCTCAGCAGCGGTGAGCTGATTGCCATGTGCAAAGCCACCATTGTTTACGACGAAGCCACAGACACCCACCATTTGGACGCCCTGACATCTTCAGATGTAGTCGACACAGGAGAGATGACCCAGGAAGAAAAAGTCCTCCCTTGTTCAGGATGCCATTACCTTCATGCAGGGGACGGGAAATTTCACCCCGCCCAGTGAGGCTGACTGGGCGAATGCTGCGGCTGCGGCCAAGGTGGAGCACGTGCCGGAGCCCTATTTCACACAGTTCTCTGATACAAAAGGCCAGTCAGTTCGGTCTTTTGAATTTCCGTATAATCGCTGTGAAATCTGGGCGGTGAACCTGCAGTTCCCAAGCGGATTTATCACTGTGTACTTTGCGCCATACCTTCAGACGCTGGGTATGGAATCCATGACGGCTCCTGGTGAGACTGACATTGACCTGCGGCCCATTGGATACGCTTGCCTGAATCCATTCACAGAGGATACCATCCTCTGGTAAATAATTTGGGAGGACAGATTATGCCTACGATTATTGAAAATACGCAACAGGTCAACGCCCTCAATGAGATTGAGGCGGCGCTGGCAATCATCAAGTCCATCAACACCATCATTTCTGCCGGTGATGGCGCATTGGCCATCGTATACAAGCCGGAGAAAGGCCGTAGGGTTCAGGTGGACGTGCCGGATGCTTCCCGTGCCAAAGCAATCGGGATTCTGACCACCACAAAGGACCGGCTGGTCAAAGACGTGAAGTCCAAGGCGGCTAAATTCCATATTGGTCTCGATGAGGCAGACCTGGCCTGTATGGGAGATATCCAGCAGAACGTGTCGTCAGATGAGGGTGAGCCACAGAATGGGCAGAATGACACGACAGAAGAGCAGGCTGAGAATGCACCTCCTTCTGAAGCGGGCCCTATTGAAGAGGACATGGGTGACGAAGAATCCCTGATTTAACAACCTATTACCCCCAAGCATTTTTAAAAAAAGACAGGCAATGTTAGGTTTAACATAGCCTGTCTTTTTGCTTGTAATTTTGTGTATGTAAGGTTATTTAATGTCTACAAAGAACGGATTTTGTCCAAATGTTCTTCTCCCTTGGCGCGTCATAATGACGTTTTGACAGATGTCCAAAATGTTGTCTTCAGTTATACGATTTAGCAAATCTATATTGTCACGTTTATCTTTTTTAGAATTGCAAGCGTAAAAGACTTTAAAGTTCACTTGAATGACTTTAGGTATATCAAAACATTTCCCGACAGAAAGAGAATGAAACTTCTCTATGAATTGTGTGGATGGCAATGATGAGCACTGTTGGTTCGGCACTAAAATGAAGTCAAATTTCAGCTTTTTGAGTTTGCGTAAGAGAATTTCCTCTGAGTAAGTTGCTGTATATGAAAAGTAGAGGGCGACGAGCGATATGAAAACAGAAAGCAGGGGGAGAATGTATTCCATGAAAATTCCTCCAGAAAAAAGTCTGTGCCGCTTTTTGCGACACAGACTTTTTACAGTTGATAGTATGCCAGGAGTTGGCCCGGGTTCCTCTGGTGATAATAGACCAGATAGGGACAGCCCGGGAAGAACTCTCCCTTCTTGTCCCGCACCAGGAATCGGTAGTAGGTGGGAACCTCGTCAGATGTACAGAAGGAAACATAGTAGTCAGAGGATAGCCTGGCAGTCTTCTGTACATTGTAGCAGAGCAGAGACAACTCTACGATTTTCCCGTCCGGAAATCTAGTCGGGATGAAATCCCTGTGTAGATGAAGAAAGCGGAAAACGCGAGAAGAATCAAGAACTGCGGGGACATGAGGGAGATGGACATAACCACTCCAAGTAGCGCAGAGACAATAGCGGCAAGATACAACTTGATTTCCCGGTCTGCCAGAGCCGTGGGGAGTTCGATTGCAAGGAGTTTGCGCTCGTCTTCTTTCTCTTGCTCGTGAACGGCAGACTTTACTTCATCGGAAATGGGGTCATCAGGCCCATCGTCTGCGACCTGATATGTCTTTTTAGACGAGGCAGGCTCATGTGGAGGAGTTTCTGCAGCCTGCTTTCCAGCAGCCGCAGAAGTATCTTCCTGGTCTAAACCCGGAAAGTGAATGATTTTCGGCTCTTTATCGACCATGGTAATTATTCCTCCTGCTGTTCCTGCTGAGCCTGCGCCTGCTGTTGGGCCTCCGCCTGGGCCTGCTGGACGGCCTCCGCATTGAGAGCGATGGCCTGGTTGATAGTCTCATCTAGCGCCCGGGCCTGAGACGCAAACTCACGTTTGGCATCGGTGGTGACATCGATATCATTCGCATCATGAAGTGCATAGGAAATCGTGATGTCATTGGAATTGAAGTCACCAATTTCCGTTGCAAGGGTTGAGTCGATTTTAACCCGGATATAGGCGGGTGTCAACTTCCGTTCCAGGTCGGTATCCTCCAGGAGTGCGTCTCTGATATAATCCAAGCGCTCACCTGCCGGGATAGCCAGATAGGACGAATACTGTGGATAGATGCTTTGAAGGTCCGCATTCCAGATGTCACAGATGATGATAGAGGTGAAAGGATATTTCTTTTCACTTGTGACGGTCGTAATCGTTCCGTCCTCCTGCTGCGTAGTCTGGCTGGTGGTCTTCTTTGTCACATTGATATCGGCCTTAGCCCCAAAATTGAGCAGGGAAGAGGCGGCTGTTGTCTCATCGAGGGAAGCGTCACATAAGTCATCCCAGCCTGTTCATTGACCCAGGGATTAGAAGCAGGTGTGTATGTCGCACTCTCATCACCGGAGGCGATGTACCCGCCCTTCGGGATATACTTGTTGACGACCATGCCAATGAGGTTGTTGACCGTTTCCCACTGGTACAGGATACGTCCATTGGCCCGCAGCAGCTCATAATCTGCGGCGCTGATTTCTGCGGCCTGCACATTGTCCTCAGTAATCGTATCCCCGGGAATCATGATGTCCTTTACCTGAATGACCTGGATATTGCTGAGTGTCGGGTCAGGCTCACTTGTCTGCGGGTTTTCTCCCTCGGTGCCTTGCTGGCTTCCAGACGGTGGTGTGACTTCTGTACTGCTTGCTGGCGGTACATCCGGTGGTGCAAAGACGCGGTTTACAGCGGGTGTAATGACGAAGACCATCAACAAAAGGAGAATGATTCCGATAACCACCACATGCATCCATGTCAGCGGCACTCTTTTTTGATATGGGGGTGTGGGTTTCTCCATGATAGGGCTTTCGGCACCGTCTCCCTTTTTCTTGAGAAAAGAAAAAAAGCCCCTTCGCCTTATCAGCGAGGGAAGTTGGAGCATCGCCGCCGTCGCTGCTGTCATCCACTGACTCCTCCTCGCTGGGACCCTCATCTTCAGGTTCTTCCTCGTCAGGAGGCGGGGGTGGAGGGAGGCGTGTTGATGATTGCAAGGCGTCCATTCCATTCGCCATTGGCGTCTAAGTAATAGAAGCGTCTGGTTTTTTTCGTCATATAGGCCGGTCTGCTGCAGATTTCCAATTAGAAATGTACGTTTTGGCAGGCTTTTGATTTTCTCAACATCTTCTTGCGTGAGCTTTATCGTTGTGGCATTTTCTTGCCCAGTATCGGGAGCAGCCATCTGTATCACTCCTTTCTGCCTTTATACAATAATATACCATGTAATATTAAAATAGTCAATTTTGGCGTGGTTGGACTTTACTTTATAAGAAAAATTTCACAGTAAACTTAATTTCAATAAACCTTGATTATTGACTGATTCATTATTATGTGGTATAATCCATTCATGTCAATATCATGAAATTCGATAATTTGTACCACTCCACATCATCCAATATTGCACCATCTGACAAAAATTCTATTTTATAATTTGCTAAAATATCAGAAGGGGGCGGAATCAGACGTGGCTAGAAAAGCAATTTCAAGTGAGGACCAGACTGAGATGCCAAGGAGAAAAACGAAGGCAAGAGCAACGAAGCGAAAAGCGGCAAGTTCTTATAGGGAAAAGGCTCCAGTCCGGCGGGACCTGGAAACTGAAAAAATTTCCTGCTGACTATGAAGATGCCCTTTATGCCTATGTGAACGCCTATCTGGATTCCATAAAAGACGATACGGCACGGTATACGAAGAAAGTTGCCGCATTCGCTGATTACCAAGAGAGACGCAGCACAGTTCCGGTCGGCGGCGGACATGCGAAGACAAGAACTTTGAAAGTGGACTTTAGCGATGACGGTCTAGTCCCTCTCATGGAAATTGCCGACCTCAATTACTGTGATTTGTTCGATACTGTATTTGCCTCGTTGATAAAAGAAGAGAGAGTCTGCCGGGTACAGTGTGGTCCAGTCCCGCCAGATGACACCGGACAAGGAAGAACTCCAGTATATCTGCGATTTTCTCGCCGACGAGGAATTCAAGCGGCTTCAAAAACTGGCCTTTGAAATGTCGCCTTCCTTCTGGAATACGCCTCAAGCTCGGAAATGGACTCCAACCGAGAGAACCTGGACAATCGCAGAACGAAAACTGCCTGCCCGCGCTAGGGGCCGATGCTTCAATCGAATTGAAGACTCCCGGCCTTGAAAAGGCGCTGCGTGACAACCATCATGGAACAAGAATTCCTATTGAGGATATCCCAGCGATTGCGGAATACTTTCATGTATCCATACATTGGCTTGTTATGGGTTCTGATAAAATATCTGCCACAGCCAAAAAGCCAAGAACAGAAAGTGTATTAACGGCTTACTGCTTCATGTCAGAGGCAGCGAAAAAAGACTTTTTGGAAACGGCAAGGTTTATCGCCGAAAAATCCAGTGCAGGGAAGGAGGCGTGAGGAATGGAGACTGAAAAGATTCCCCAGTTCACCATAATTGTGGCCGATAAGCCAGAAGAGGAAGCACTGGCCAGTATTGATTCTTCAAGTTCAAGCAAAGCAACGAAGAAACAGGCTGAAGCAAAACATGCGGCAGAGGTCCAGGAAAGGATTAAATCTATCAAGGCTGGACAGGAAAAAGTGTATCCAGTCGATGTTCAGTCTCTATATGAGGAGTCCAATCCAACTCTTCGCACAAAACTCATTGCTGCGGTCCTCGATGCCTGTAGAGGCGAAATTATGCAGCCAACAGATGCTGTTATCAAAGAAAAATATGGCCGTTCCCGGTATGCAATAGCGGAAGACTGTGGAATGGACCAAACGGCGCTTGCCCGAACTTTAAATCGCAGGTTTTATCTGCCAATGGATTCTTGTGAGAAATTCTGCTATAAGTACCTGAATAAAAGCATCCATGAACTGTTCTTTGGAATTTCAAAAGCAACGCCGCTCCCACGGCACTTAAATTTCCTTGGCCAGGAGCTGGACAGGCTGAGCGCCGCAGGCAGCGACGGCGCGTACGAACTGTGCTCCTTGTATATACTGTAAAGAAATCTTTGACAGAGATGAGGATAAATTCCGGGATTCCTTGGATACTCCTGTTGTGGAGGGCGCAGCCTTTGCCATCTGTAGAGAGCGTCTCTATGAAATCGCGGATGGAGTATTCAGCATCCCGGAAGAAGGCGCTGGGCGTGTCCTATCGTCCAATGTCCGCGCCTGGATACGGAAAATACAGTACAGTGAGGAAGCAAATGGTACGACGTTTGCCATCATGCACTTGGCGATAGAGTATCAAACGACCATGGATTATCTGTTGGTCAGGAACTATGTTCAGGTGGGCGATATCTGCTATCGTGACGAAGACGGCAGCGAAGTCATCATCAAAGACCGCTATGCGAGGGACATCTTTGGAATGATTTTACAGATGTCCGAAAAAGCCAGAACTGAATTTATCCGTCAGGCGTGGTATCGCCTGCTTTTTAAATAGATAGCATCCCTTCTTTCCCTGCTCTGCTGAAACACAGAGCAGGGATTTTGCACGCACACTGCTCACGGTACTTAGGTGCTTAAACACTTAGGTGTCTAAGTTCTTAAGTGCTCTTTTGAGGATTCTTGTTCGGCCTGCTCAATTTGACTTACTTTCCAGCGCGTGGTAGCATAGTTCTATAAAACAAGGAAGTATCTTAATTTAATTATACATTTTCATCGGTATTACAAGGCAGTTGTTCTGGATTTCCAGAGCGGCTGCCTTTTTATATATACACAAACTTTTAAAGATGCCCGTAAGAACATAAGACCCTGTACGAATCCAGGGCAGGCGGGCGAAAGGAGTAAGTATTATGTACGACTATGACTATTTCACAAAGCGGATGGGTTATGTCATTGATGACGTACCCCTCGGCTCCAGAGAAGCAGCTTATGACTATCTGGTCACGAAATGCGGAATGGATGACACGGAAGCGGAGTCCTTCCTGCATCGCATCCGCAGTGAGTACTTGGCAAGGGTCCGGGCTGCGAAAAAGGCGTTGAAGGAGGTGCGTGGATAATGGCGACCCATGCCTTGAATGTTCAGGCTGCGAGTTGGAATTCCGACCTTTTCCCGGCGGAAATCTCTACGTGGAGTTCGACTCTGAATGACCCAAACTCGCTGTCTCCTCTTAGAATGAGTCCAAACGGCACAGTAACAGGCGCACAACGCACTATTCTGAGCGTCGACGCAGCACGGGCCATCATCGCTTACATCAAAAGAGGCGACGCTGATATGGCCCTTGTGGACACGGGGAACGGCATGACCTACTCGGCGGAAAAGACCCTGCCGGATGGGACAACACTCGTTGCAACAGTGAATCGGCCGTCATTCCAAAGCAACACTTTAAATCTCAGGGCCTCTATCGTAACGGCAGCGGGTGCGTATACCCCAATCCCGCCTCTTTCCAGGAACTCTACTGTCGATTTATCCCCCGTCTTTCTATGCCTGCTGGCGCACGCAATCGAGTCCTATCAAACCGTTTCAGAAGATATCGATTTACTTGCATCACACTGCAACGACAGGGAAGTTTGACGGTGCGGCTGTCAACTTCCGTAGAATTGCGGATTCGCTGGTATTCATTCTAAATGAAAAACTCTTTGACGTCGCAGTCCCCGGGAGCAATATCGATATGCTGGCACAGCAGTCCGTAACGATGGGCAGTTTGAATGGAGTCACTATTTGCGGGACTCCTAACATTCTGGCTGGAATCAATGGAGTGAAACGGGCAACTGCAAGAACAATGACCTTTTGCAGAGGCGAAGGCAAAATTCAAGTCTTTTGCTCAGAAGCATGAGTGGAGCGATGAAGAACGGGCACTTATCCCGGTGTTTCCCGAGGACTACAAGGTTCCTCAGGAAGCAATCAAAATCGCGGACCTCTATGTGGCTACGCGAAACAGCCGTAGGCCCATGAACAACTTCATGTGGCGTGGCGTTACCTCCTATGGTAAATCCAGCGGTGTGGAGCTGATGGCGGCATTCCTTGAAATCCCGCTCCTGCGGATGACCTGTTCGACCTCTATGGAGACCCAGGACTTTCCTGTCAAACTTTGTCCCGGACAATGGCCCTCAAGGAAGCATGGCAGGGGAGCTGCCGTCCTTCACGGAGATTTCCGCAGACCCGGCTACCGCATACCAGATGCTGACCGGCATTGAGGATGATAACGCGACCTGCGACATGTGCCTGAAGGCATATGCAGAAGCCGCTGTCGCCCGGGCTGGGAATGGGTCTGCCCGATTCAAGCATGTAGAGAGCAATTTCGTTAAGGCTCTGACCCGTGGCTATATCGTGGAAATCCAGGAAATCAGCCGAATCAAAGACGCCGGTGTGCTGGTTGGACTCAATGAGTATGACCGGCCAGGCGCGATTATCCCCCTGGTGGACGGCTCCTTTAAGCGCCGCCACCCGGATGCGATGGTCGTGTACACCGATAACGTCGGCTATGCATCCTGCCGGGCGATTGACCCGTCAGTCCTGCGCCGGATGTCCATTATCATCGACTCCTACGACATGCCGCGAGAGGACGTTATTTCCCGTGTGCTCTACAATACGGATTTCCCTGACAGCTCGATGCTTGACCAAATGTACGACGTCTGGTCCGCAATCCAGGAATACTGCCAGGAGCACGACATCTCTGATGGAACTGTCTCCGTGACAGAACTGGAGATGTGGGCGCTCGCCGTGAAGGTGGACAATATGAGCAATCTCAAAGATTACTGCCGCGACTGCGTTGTCGCCAAAGCGACCTCAGACCGGCAGGAACAGGAAGCGATTATGGCGGATGTCGTGGATATCCGCCTGAGTTAAGTTATCAGAGCGGGCCTGAGTTTCAGGCTCCGCTTTCTGAAAGGAGTGCAATATGCCAAAAAGAGACATTGCGTCACGGTTGCGTCAGATGACGGCCGAGCAGTGTGCCGCCCTGGACCCGCAGGAGATATTTACCTCTCCCGAGTTTGCAGAGCACCTGCAGGGCCTGGTGAATGAGACCATGAAGATTGGCGGCAAGGCGACCAGCAAAATTGCCGTTAATGTAGTTACTACGCCAAACTCTCCACCTGGTTGGACGGACGGCAACGACATCTATGTCAATACCATCAATTCTGTATCCAGCCACTACACCTTGCCTTTGGAACAGTTTATCACACTTCGTGGCATCTGCTTCCATGAGTGCAGTCATGTACTCTACTTGGACTTCAACGAGGAGAAAAAGGCGCTGAAGTCTATTGGAGATGGCAAATTGTATGGCGAACTTCCTGTCCCACAGACTGCGGAAGATGATTTGATGATGCACGAAATGGAGGATGCCTTGGCTGACCCTCTGTACCGCCCTATCTTCCAGCAGGTCTTTTCTGACGTCACTAATACGATAGACGACCCCCATGATGAGGGGAAAATCATCCGTCGGTTTGGCGGCATCGTGGAACAGGGCATTGTCTTGGCCCGCGAGTCCCTGCTTCGTTCCTTCGATTATGCGGAGAACATCGTCGCAGGAAAGGACTCAGACCTGGAAAAAATATATAGCCTTATGCTGGAGTACGCCCGGTTTGAAACCATCATGATGCGGGACCAGGACGCCTGCTTGAAAAGTCAGCCGCTGGTCCAGTGCGTTGTCTCCCTTGCCAAGCCGATTGCCACCGCCCGTTGGACGGATGACATGAAGGTGCGATTCGCACAAATCAATGAGATTATGCTGAAGCTCTGGCCTTATATCAAGGCTGAGTTGGAAAATCAGAAACAGCAAAAGGACCCGAAGAAGCAAAATCAGCAGGGAAACGATGATTCTAAGAATCCGCAGAACGGACAGTCTGGAGGCAACTCCACGCAGGAAGCCGTACAGAATGTTCTGGACCAGCTCCAGAAGGCATCGCAAAGTCAGAAGGTGTCTGCTCATCCGAACCGGCGAACTTCCTCCACAGAAGCTGTCAAGAATCGGCAGGCCGCTCGGGCTGGGAAGCAACCAGCCAGTGGGGAGAAGACCCGTCCAGTGAATCAGGACAGTGCAATGAAGTCTGCCCAGGCCGCCTTGGACGCTGTTGCAAAGAAAGTCGCAGAACGGATTGCGGCGGCAGCCATGGAGCGTGACTTGACATCAAACCTGATGATGGAGATAGACCAGACCGCTATCGGCTCCAGTCACAGCGGCAAAATATGTGCAAAGCGTGATTTAGAGGTAGATGCCAGTGACATCAAGTTGTACGAGAGGCAGATGGAGGATGTAAAGGCATACTCAAGAGGCTCCAGAGACGGATGTCCGACGCTCTGCGTGACCTGCAGGAAGGCGGGGTAGCCCATCACAAGCAGTTTGGCAACCGTATCGAGGCCCAATATGCCTACCGCCCGGACCAGAAGTTCTATGCGAACAAAAAACTGCCGCAGGACTGGCCTTCTATGGCCATCTCCATCTTGGTAGACCTCTCCACCTCCATGCGGGGGGAGCGGTTGGACTCTGCAATGAAGGCAACGATGCTGCTCTATGACTTCGCTACCGGCTTAGGTATTCCTGTATTTGTAGCTGGACACAATGCCGTGTTTGGTCAGGTCAACTATCAAATCATGGCGGACTTTGAGAAGGTGAGTGAGAACGATAAGTACCGGCTTGCGCACATGTACCTGAGCGGGTGCAATCGGGACGGAGCGGCCATTGAGGTCTCTTCGGCGCTATTGGCTAAACGGAGCGAAGATGTCAAACTCCTGTTCATTATCTCGGACGGGCAGCCTAACGATGGAAACTATAAAGGGAGAAACCGCCAAGAAGGATATTCAGGACATCCTGACCAAGTACCGCCGCAAGGGTATTACGACCTTTGCCACGGCTATCGGGTCAGACAAGGATAAAATCAAAGCAATCTATGGAGACGGGTATCTGGACATCACAGATTTGGCTCAATTCCCCAAGCAACTGACCAACATGGTCGTGAAGCGCATCATGCGCTATTGAGCATGTAAAGAGGCTCGTGCCGCTATGCGGTGCGGGCCTCCTCATTTAGGCACTTAGGTGATTAGGTTCTTAGACACTTAAGCACCCTGTGAAAATGGAGTGACCAGTAGACGAATACCTACCGCCTCGCAAAATTGACCAATAAATTTTAACGTGGTACAATAATCCTATCAAATAAGGGAGTATCTCATTCACAAAACATCTAAATCATCGAAGATTCAAGACAGCTTTCCTAATTACATGGAGGGCTGTCTTTTTATATATATGCCACATCTCAAAAAGGAGGAATTTGAATGGTCAACACCATCATTGCCAAGACGAACGGCAAGGATAAAGTCATCGACTTTCGAGACTGCCTGAACTTGGCAAACAAGGATGACTATGCAATGATGCATGGCATCGGAGGGAAAGAGCACGCCCGGACATCAGTCATCAAGCTGACTATCTGCGATTACACAGCAGGAAAGGGGGAACTGTCCAAGACGGTTTCTGCCAATATCTCACCTGCCACATGCGAGAAATTGTTTGAGGTCTGCAAGCGAAACATTGGGACGCTCGTTGTCGATGACAATTTGGCCCCTTGGTTGAGCAAAGGTCCCATAACAAAAGCAGAATAAGATTGCGGATATGCAGTTTGAAGTGCTTCAGCACGTTCTGAAACTCACGAAGGCAATCTATAAGGCGGCGAATCAGAAGCAGATGCCAGGCGTGGAGGTCATTGCAAACTCGCTGATTTCCATGCTCTCGCAGGCAAAAAGACCATGTTTTGGCTCAGGAGGAAGACCCGCCCAGACCGGCCGCGTTTGAAATTCCGTGTCACTGTGACATCAACTATGTTCAGGACCGGGTTCATGCCAGCAAAGCCGGAGCGGATGGGTATGCCCCGGTCCAGCGGCTCACGATTGCCCATCATACCTACCGGCAGGACGGCAAACAGAGCATGTATCCCTGGATGGTCAAGGTGGTAAACGGGAATGCCTTTGTGAAGGTCAGTGACATTGGGGCCACGACCTTCGACCCCAAGACACTCCGTGATACGACTGAGGCATTCATCATGATTTCAGACGACGATATTTTCGTTGCATGAACAGCGTATTGCATTATATCGACGCCTGGGAAAAGTTGGCCTGTATCCCGCTTATCAAGGAGGGCTTGAAGAAGCGGCAGGCGGAGTATGAAGCGTATAAGCAGAGTCAGCAGGAAGGAGTGTAAAAACTAATGGAACTGGATGAAGTCAAGAAACTGAATATTTTTGAGCGGGTGGCCCTCATTACAGCCGAAATAGGCTCTGTGACAAAAAGACCTCAAGGTCGGTGAGGGGAGAAGTCCTACCAGGCGACCAGTGAAGGAAGTGTCCTGTCGGCGGTGAAGCCGTTGGAAGAGAAGTACCGTGTCTTTTCCTATGCAGTGACCCGCGAGAAGGAGACGCAAATCATTGAGAGGGAGTATACCTGGAACGGCCAGCAGCGGAAAATCCGCCTGGTCAAGGTCGACATCACGGCTACGTATCGGTTTGTGAATATCGATAACCCGGAGGAGTACATCGAGACCATTTCCTACGGTACTGGCCTGGATACCGGCGATAAGGCGGCCGGGAAGGCGATGACCTATGCGGATAAGTATGCTCTGATGAAGATGTACAAAATTTCGACTGGCAACGCAAATGACCCGGATTTCCTACAGTTCGCCCGATGATGGGTACATTTTCGGCCAGTTTGCGGACTACCCGAGTGAGGATAACCCGCTGGACTATTCGCCGAGAGAGGAACCAAAAGCAGAGCAAAGTGCTCAAAACGCCAATCCTGAAGGGGGCCGCATGAGCCTTGATGAGGCCAAAGCAGTCATCCTCCCGATTGGTGAGCATAAGGGCCACACCATGGGTGAGGTTCTGGCTATCAAGCCGGGACTCATTGATTTCTATGCCAGTCAGAAATTCAATTCCAGCAAGTACCCGTACTTGAAGGAAGCGGCTCAGGTCATTCTTGAGAACCAAGGTGCTTAAGCACCGAAAGAAAGGAGGCAGCCTCGGCGATGTACAGCCAGCCCAAAATTGACATCCGCGAGGTTGTCAACCTACTGGGGCTTAAAGTTGACCCAAAGTGCTCCATAAACTCTGATACGTTCAATGTACAATGTCCTTTTGCCGCGACAAAAGTATCACATGAATATCAACACCGAGAAGAACGTGTATTCATGTGTGCTTTGCAGTAAAGAGAAGGGACAGGGTGCTTTGGACCTATATAGCAGAGTTGTACATGGAGAACGATGTATCAAGGGGCAAAATTCCAAGAAAATCTTCATGGAACTCTGTGATGCTTTGCACCTCGGAGGACCATCAGAGCGCAAGACAGAGATAAAAGAGCGGCCATCGCTACCGACAATTCTTCGGGCAGACGATGATACGGTAGGGAAGACCTATGCGGCGCTTCTTGCTTTCGAGCACTTTGCTCTTACAGAGCAGCATCGGGAGAACTTGAAGCGGCGCGGGTTTTCAGATGAGACGATTGACCGGAATGAGTACCGCTCCTTGGGTCAGAGCTATGACTGGCTCAGCGAGCACTCAGACTGCAGAAGTCTCTATCGCAGGCTCAGGCCAACTATCAAGGAGAATAAAAAAATTAAGGCATAAAAGGGAGGAAGAAATTGTCGCTGGTTTGGCTTTGGCACAGCATTTACTCAAGCTCGGATGTACCCTAACAGGAGTTCCAGGTTTTTATAAAATCGGTGACTCCTGGAGTTTCAACATCACGCCCGGAATGCTTGTACCGACCCGAAACATGAATGGTCAGGTCGTTGCCCTACAAGTCCGGCGGGATAAACCGGAAGATTGGGAGACGAAGAACAAAGACCGCAAGTTCCTGCGGTATATGACCGTTTCCTCAAAAGGACTGCCTGACGGCGTGACTGAGGGAATCAGCCGAGCGCACTTTCCCCTGGCGAATCCACCTCTTTCCAAGGACGTACATGTGTGTGTCACAGAGGGGCCGCTGAAGGCAGACGCCGCAAGCGAACTGCTGGGGACCGATGCTAAGGTGTTTTTCATTGCGCTCCATGGAACCATGAACACTAGGAACTCCCAGATTTCTTTAAACTGTGCAAGAAAAAGGGGTCGAGCGCATCGAAAATGCGTTCGACATGGACAAGACCACGAATTGCCATGTTGCTGAGGCCGGGAAAGGCGTCTGGAAAAAGGCAAAAGCCGCTGGACTCTCCGTCGCGGTGCGCTGTTGGGATGAGGACTTCGCAAAGAAGAAATATCGTGAGTTGGGCATCCTGTGTGCAAATCACGACATCTTTTGTACCTACTTCTCTCAACGTTTTCGTCGACGTCGCGGCCATGGCAAGAGCGCTGGAAGCCGCTGGTGTGGAGCATAGTGTTGAGACCCTGCCAGATGGAACAGAGGTCAAACACTACTGGGACGATGCTACCAAAGGCATTGATGATTACCTGCTTACACAAAAGCAGCAAAAGACTAACTCTAAGAGCAGGACCCTATTATGGGTCCTGCTCTTTTATTTTCCCAAATCATAAAATTGACTAATAAAATGCTAAATGGTAAAATATTAAACGAAGAAGCAGAGCGCGTCGCGCTTCTGAACTCGCAGCGTCGAGAGGCGTACTCCACAGTCCGTCTTTTGGCGGGTGCCAGCATTATGTGGGTAGTGTGAGTACCCGCCCGACGGACTGTAAGTTACTTTGACGCGGGAAAGGATGTGTGTTAGAAATGCCCACCGGCCTGATGATTCCGCAAATCGGCAGTCTGACACAGAAGCAGAAGAGGGTCATTATCCTGCTGTGCTTCGCCGCAGTAGTTCTGTTTCTGCTGATGATGCCTGCTTTTGCACAGAGCACGACTACTACGATTGAGACCGAAATCAAGAAGGGTACTCAGAGCATTTATGACCTGTTCAAGGCAATCCTTGCCCCTATTGCAGTCGTCATGGTGGTCTGGAACGTCTACAAGGCTCTCTTCCTTGGTGACAAGGGTATGGAGTCCGCAAAGAAGGGCGTCCTGATTATTCTGTGCATCGTGGCGGTCGTGTACCTTGCCCCCGTTATCGTTACGACTGTTCGGGATTGGTTCTCCGGCATTGGCGACCAGGGTGTGTTCACCACTGGCACAGGAACAGGTACAGGTACTACGCATTAAGTACCTAAGAAGCGTCATTATTCGGTTCCAGTCACAAAGGGAGCTGGCCGTCCGGCCCACACCGGATTGGCCATGCCCCTTTTTTGTTGGCCTATGGGGCAGGGACAGTCTGCTCCATAGGCGAGCAATTATTGACCATTTTATTTGAAAAGAGGTGACTTCTATTATGCAGAGGAGCCTATCAGGAGGGGAACGGAAGCGCTGGATGATTTTTTTGCTTTGTAAGCTGTGCGATTATGGTTGCCTGCCTGACGTCTCCAGCTTTTTGCGAGCAATGTATGGTCTGGTACGCACGCCAATGATAGCTGGGATTTGACGGGTTTTTTGGACCGGATTATGGATATCTACAACTTAATCAAAGCAATTTGCGCTCCCCTGGCTGTTTGTTCTATTGCTGGTGGTGGATTTGAAGTTTTGTTTGGAAATGAGCAGGAGCAGTCAAAAGGAATGGCTCGCATTAAGTATACACTCATGGCTGTGGCTGCTATCTTTCTTCTCCCGGCTGTCATCAATATTGGCTACGATTTGGCAAAAGAACTTCATGTGGGACCCCAATAATCCAGACTACGTTCCGTGATGAAGAAAGGAGGTAGATTGTTTTATGATAGAAACCATCCTGAGTTGGATTCTCACAGCAGTTGGGGAAGGGCTCGAAGCCATGATGGATTATCTGTTTGGGCTTCTTGACCTTAGTCTCAGCACAATAGTCAGTTATTTTCCGTTCCTTGTTGCAGCATATCAAGTTCTGCAAGCCTGTGCTCTTGGCCTAATCCTGGCGATTGCGGGATGGAATTTGGTTAAATTCTTCGGTGGGCGGCTTGCAAACGTACAAGATACTCCGATACAAATACTGATTCGAAGTGGCATCGCAGCCGTGCTGGTCTTTAGCGGAGGATATCTCCTGACTGCCATTGTAGACATAGCAAAGCAACCATATGATGCCTTGCGGAGTATGGATGCAGTTGGACAGCAACTGGCCCCACCGGCTCTTGGTGCATCTGACTTTGTAGCGCTTGGTGTGGGGCCTGCAGCAACACTGCTGATTGCTCTGATTTTTTCGATACTGATAGCATGGAACCTCATCAAGCTCTTTATTGAGATTGTGGAGCGATACCTCTTAGTTGGAGTGCTGGCATATACATCCCCAATTTTCTATCCATTTTTGTGCTCAACTTCGATGTCCCAGGTCTTTTCGAAGTTTATAGGGATGTTCGTTGGGCAATGTGCGATGATGACGGTATCCGTTCTATTCACAAATCTCATTTGCTCTATATTTTCTGTCTCTGATTCAGACCCAGACGCCATTTTAAAATTACTCTTTGGCCTTGCCATGTGTAAGGTCGCACAACGAGCAGACGCTTACCTCCAACAACTAGGAATTGGTGTCGCAACGACGGGAGGAAACCTGCTGGGCGATGTCGTCTCCCTTGGTTTGATGGCCAGCCGTGGACTTCGTGATGGATTTACCGGCGGCGGAAGCGGCGGCGAGTCTGGTGGCAGTAACAGCCGGAAGACAGTGCTGGGTTCTAAAGCGGGTGGCTTTGGCGGCATAGCTGGATTTGCCGCTGGCAGTTACAAAGCATATAAGGATGGTGCGACTGGCGCTGACATCTTTAAGCAAGGAGCTAAGACTGCTCATGAGAATGGCGTTAGCTCAATGAATCCTTTCCGCTTTGTCAGAAATGCGCAACAGGCCCGTCGAGAGAATATTGCCAGAGCTTCCGTTGAGAATGAGACCAAATTCAATGAGCGCTCTAAATACTGGAATGACCAGCATAAGCGTTCTTCCACCACTGGTGGCGCGGTCTCCACGAAGAACTACGCAGATTTGGCCAAGGGCGCAGGTATGACCGACCAGCAATACTGGCGCACGATGTACAAGATGAACGGTGCTGGCAGCGCAGTAGTGGCTCCTCCAAGTGACGGGAAAGGAGCAGTCTGGGGCCTTTTGAACTAGATAATGCCTCGCAGTCCGCTGGCATGATGGTCTCTGATGTCAATTACCAAGGGAAAGGCGCGAATACCGGCGAACCCCTGGAAGGGAAGACCATGCTGACCGGCCCAGACCAGGTTGTAGCAGCCCACATCAGAGAGAACTATCAGAAGGCCCAGACTGGTCTGGTGGATGGCAAAGGCAATGTGGACGAGGAGGCTACCAGTTCTTATCAGGACGCCATGGTCAACACGATTCAGTATGGCGCTCCTGTGGTAGCCGAAGACGTTCTCTTTGGAAGCGATAAAACGCTTGAAGGGAATGATGCGGTCGGGCAGGCCGCTATCAAAGCCACGTTTGGCGATAAAATCGTTCCTGAGTCAGAAAAAGGACTCCAGAACATTAAGGCCGAGACTGCTCCTGTTGTCAAAAACAGTGACGGTCAGATTATCTCCGGCGGCGGTCGCACCATTACCGCCACCTATGAAACTCCTGTCTATGACAAATCTGGCGCGGTTCAGAAAGTTGTGGAGAACGGTGTTGAGAAAAATAAGACCACGACCCACCAAATGGTTATCATGGACGACGTGGCCTATTCTCAGATGGACCAGAGCGAGCAGTGGAAGATGCAGGCTGTCCAGTCCGAGGGTGGTGGAACCTACTATGTCCGGCGTGCAGAGGTTTCACAGTATGATGTCAAAAAGGACGATTCGGGTGGTTCTTCGACAGAGCGGGATACTGGTGCTTCGCAACCTGGAAGCCGACGCCAGAACAGTCCTTTTGGTAAGCGGCCTAGCAAACGCACCTTTAGACGTACCAACAATCAAGAAACAGAGTAAAGTTCAATGCATAAACGGGGTGCCTGTGTATAGGCACCCCGTTTTATTGATTATTTTATTGTTAAATGGTATAATATTGTAGCTTTATTAGCTGAATATTTCTCAAAGGAGGTTGTAGATGTGGCTGACAGCAATCAGGAAAACACACTTGAATCTGCGCAAAGAGATATCTCGAATGCAGTCAAGATGGGCGCAAATGCGGCAAAGACGGCAAAGACTGTCGGCAAAGTCGCCGCCCAAGCGGCGTCTGGGAATGTTGCCGGAGCAGCCGTTACTTTGTTGAAAGACCCACAAACCCTGAAGAAGATTCTCATAATCGCATTACTTCCTGTTTTCTTCATTGTGTGTCTTGGGGTTTTCTTTCTGTACGCCTTGCCAACCGCAATTTTCGAGGCAGTTACCTCTTACTTCCAGAGCGTTGGTGAAGAATGGGAAGAAGGCGTATACAGCGCGGAAGGCGGAATTATCCTTGCAGGAATCTTTTGAGACAATAAAGGCAGGAGGGCGAATAATTGGGGATGCGGTAGAAGGCGCACTGGATTTCGTAAAAGGACTCTGGGACGGCCTGACATCCTGGTTTACCTCCGATAGTTCGAGCGATGATGGAAGCGGAGCCCGCGTCGACGACGGGACAGAGACTATCACCGAAGATGGTACTGAAATCTATGTTACCCATGAAGAAGCAGCGGAAAAAGAGACCCTTCTGAACGAGATTGAGTCATGCCAAAAGAAAATCGAGGTGCGAGCAGACCAAATAAAGCAGGCAATCATGGACCAGCACTCAGCGATTGACCAGGTTTTCCGAAGCAGGTTTGCTGGTACATACGATGTCTGGGACGGCACGACCATCAATGTCGTGTACAACGATGTTTCCCAGGCTGAGGCCATTCGACTATTATCTGCTTTTACGGTTATCCACGGAGCCTCGCTTGAAGATATGAATCTTTCGGACTTCTTGAAGTGGCTCGGCTATTATCGTGAGTTTTCTGGTGAAAACACAGAATTCAATCTCGGAGGCGACAGCATTGGAGTCACAGCCAAGGTCAAGACCTGGTGCGGGACCTTTATGCCTCAGTATCTCCAAGAACAGATGGAGCAGGATATCGAGGCTAAGGAGCGCGAGATTGCGGAGAATGGCGGGGATGAAAGCCAGATGGAGGCTGCCCGCAAGTCTATCAAGACCAGCTATGAACAGTACCAGGGGCCTGCGGCTGATTTGCTCCTTAGTAGTGGATTGCCCAAACTTTGAGGATGTCCAGCCTATTTACAGGACGGAAATTGCCGAAGACGGAAGCGAAATCATCCATTGCTCCGTATCCTTCTCTGTTGCCATCAAGACCCGGTCTGTGGACACTCTTTCTACGGAGATTATTGGATTCTGGGATAAAGACCTGGAAGGCGCTATGGCTGACGGGCAAGTCGCCGACCAAGCTGATGCAGACGATGATGCGCTCGAACCGGCAGCTTAAGTTGTCCGCGCTATGCTAAGGAGATGATGCAGTTTTGAGACAGAAAATGAGGCGAAAAATCAGCTCCATTCTAGTGGCACTGATGCTGATGTTCTGCCTGCCAACGACCGCATATGCGGCGATTTCTCCGCATGGTGTAGAGGATGCCTTCAACCCGGAGTGGAGCGAGTCTGCGGATTCTTATGCTGATTCCTTTGGTTGGAACACCGACAACATCATGTCCTTCCAATGGACTGATGAAGACGGCGACCCGTACGAACGGCAGACCGGGTGGCAGCAGGATTTCTATGAGAATAATGTCCTGACCACCATGCAGTACCTGGGCATCAATGATGGTGGTATAGGAGGCGTTGGAGGTACAGGGGGCTCCGGCGGTAACATTGTCGCCGTCGCTCTGGGAGAACTCGGCAAAGAGGATTCTCTGGAAGTTCCACCTGGCTCCAATAAATGTAAGTACAATGACTGGTACTGGGGTGAAGGTTCTGCCCAGGAGTGGTGTGCGGCGTTTGTATGCTGGTGCGCGAACGAATGTGGGTATCTGGGCAGTATCATACCGAAAACCGCCAGTTGTTCAACTATGTTTGACCTGCTGACGAATGATTACGGCTATTCCTATTATCCAGTCCTATCAACAACACCTCTTCGGAGGTTCCTCCTATACACCCGTGCCAGGCGACCTGATGTTTTTCTCGGAAACAGGAGACCTGAGCCTCTACAAGCCATTTGAACATATCGGAATCATCGTCGAGGTAGAGGAAAACGGCTGGTACACCGTCGAGGGCAATACGACCGGCGGCGGTCAAATTCCTGGCGGTGGTGTGGCAAAGAACCATTTTACATCTTCTACGACCCAAGCACGTGTCCGCAACGGATATGTCGTTCATGTAGAGTATCCCGGCCTTGTCGGCAGCGATAATATTGAGCAGGCTTATAACTTCCTGACTGGCGTCATGGAATTCAATTCTGCGGCCGCTTGTGGCATCCTTGCCAATATGAATGCTGAGTCCACCGGGCTTGTACCTGACCAGGAGGAAATCGGCGGCGGCGGTGGCTACGGCATCTGTCAGTGGACCGATACCCGCAGGGATGACCTCGTAGAGTGGTGTGAGAACAACGGTTATGACTATACGACCTTGGAGGGACAACTTTGGTTCTTCCGCTACGAAATCGCGGCAATTACCCCCGGCCTCGTCTCGACATTGAAGTCTATTCCCAATACAGCAGAAGGTGCTTATGATGCGGCCGGTAGCAGTCTGTTTGCAATATGAAAGTCCGCAGAATGAGAATCAGCGGCAGATCGTCCGGGGCAGTCAGCACAAGTCGGATTTCTGGCCAACCTATGGAAACCGAGAACCTGAGACGTAAGGAAAGTGGGTGAAATTTCATGACAGAACAGCAAAAGAAAATGATAGGGAAGCTGGGCATTGCACTTGTGATATGCATTGCGGCGAGCCTGTACATCTGCGGCATTTTTGAGGGCATCCAATCTCTACAGCCAACGCTGAATCCTGCGACTATGCTGGCACGATTCGTCACAGACGGGTTCCCGCTATCCAGCTTCCTGTGGACATTTTTTCTGACCTTCATCATCAGCGTCCTCCTCATGGCCCGGTCTTATTCCAACCTGTCTACTTATGATAAGATGGGCCGACTCTTCAAAATGACGAAGGGTACGAAGACCTATGGTGAGGCCCATTTTGAGGACCCGGAAGAATATAAGACAGTGGCTGTCGTCCAGAGGGAGGAAGATTCGGTCGGCACGATTCTGGGGCAGCTTGATGAAAGTCGGAAAATACCCAATCGTGTTCCGTGAGGATAAGGAGAACCGTCTGAACCGTCACATTGCCATCGTAGGTGCCTCCGGTTCCGGTAAGACCTATACCTTCTCCAAAAACTATGTGTTCCAGGCCGTGAAGCGCCGCGAGTCGGTCATCCTTACGGACCCGGATGGCGGCCTGTTTGCGGATATGGCAGGCTATTTTGAGGACCGAGGCTATATCGTCCGGCGGTTCGACCTGGCCAATCTTGGACAAGAGTGACGGCTGGAACTGCATGAAAATCCTCACTAACGACCTGGACCGTATCGAGGAAAACGCGGAGATTTTTTCTGAAATTATCATTTCCAATATCTCCGGCCCAGCCTCCAAAAGTATGCCGATTTTCAAAGACGGCCCGAAGTCTTTGCTTAAGGCCCTGCTTCTCCGTGTGGCGCTCGGCCATGACTTCAAGCCGGAAGAAAAGAACATCGGGTCAGTTTACCAACTGCTTCAAAATCCGCTGGGTGAGGAATTTCTGGACTCGATGTTTGACGCGGATACCTTGACGCCAGAAGAGAAGCCTTGCCTGGGTCCATATCTGTCGTTTAAGCAGGCGTCGCCCAATCTCCGGGGCAACCTGATGGTGAACCTGGCGGCCAACTTGAATGTGCTGCAGACAAAAAAGGTTCGGACCGTCCTATCCACAGACTGCATCGATTTATCTCTTCCGGGCAAGCAGCCCTGCGCTTATTTCTGCATCTTCCCGGACAGCCATTCAACTTATAAGTTCATCGTATCCCTGTTTTTCTCCATGTTATTTGTGACGCTCACAAATGACGCTGACGCCCGCCGTTCGAGGAAATTGGACACTCCGGTGGACTTCCTGCTGGACGAGTTCCCGTCCATTGGTGTGATACCTGACTTCGCCAAAAAGATGGCCACTATCCGAAAGCGTATGATGAATGTCTGCATGATTTTTCAGGATATCACTCAGCTTCGTCAGAACTATTTGGACTCCTGGACGACCGTGTTAGGAAACTGCGCTACCTTTATTGACCTGGGCATCAATGACGCGGATAGTGCCGATTTGGTCACAAAGCGAATCGGTGATACAACGGTGCAAGTTGAAACGGTGAAGCATAACCCAATGGAGATAATCTTCAATAACCAGAATATTTTCCATCAGCGAAATACTGGTGAAGGTAAGCGGGCGCTGGTCAGCTTCTCTGAATTGTTCAGCGGTATGAAGGAAAATGACAGTATTATCATGTTCCAGTACCATAACCCTATCCTGGCGAAAAAGTATCCCTATGTCCTGCATTCCGAGGCTAAATATCTTCGGCCTATCTACCCTGATGAAATTCCTTCGATAGACGACGAGGAGGGGAGGGCGGCCTACTATGCTGAGCAGGAGCGCATCTATAAGGACTTTATGGCCAAACACCCACATATCAACGAAATCGACCGTACCTATCAAGGCGCTGCGAGTCGGTTGCAGTTAAGAGCGTGTGGGAGGAGGGCTCTGATGCCATAAAAGCCTTTGCGAAAGAAGTCAAAAATAAGCCTAAGAAAGATTCACTTGGCCAGGATGTTGTTGAAGTCTCCTGTCAAGAAGTAGACTGTCAGATTGTTTCCGACAGCGATGCATCCTTCGAGACAGTCGAGGCTGTTGAGGCTACCCCGGTCATCATCCAGGCCCAGATTAAGCAGGATACTGATTCTTCTGATGGCCGGATGAGGAGCTTTTCCCGGATGATGATAGCGACACCGGCAGACAAGAAGTTGCCACGCCAGACAGCACGGTGTCGAGCGAAGATAGCGTCCCACAGGCCGTCAGAGAGGCCCAGGAGCGCGCTGCAGCCAAGGCAATGGCAGATGCCGCCCACAAGAAAAAACACGGTGGTGATAGCGTAAAATCGCCAGAAGAAGAGGCGTTTGAATCAGAGGTTGGCCTCCACTTCAATCCCACAGCGATACCATCCAAACGCGGCGAAACGAAGCCGTTTACATCCTGTGCATCTGCTCCACCGCAGAAGCGGAAGAAGCCATAATATCGCGGGCGGTTCGAATTGCGCGGGCCGCCCGCTTTCATATTGACTAATATAATATTATGTGGTATAATATTGTTAGATTGAAAGAGGGGAGGACTCTATAACGGAACTGAATAAGAAAAAAGTAGATACTGGAGAGCGTTTGGACGGCGTTCACATTGACGAGTCCTGGCCTGTGTGGAAGCAGTTTTACACTGCCTATTACCCGTTGCTGCGCGATATGTGTGCGGTTTTTCTGGTATGTCTCGTCCTATTTGGGGTGGTTTTTAATATCCATACAGTAAGTGGTTCCTCGATGGAGCCTACCTTTGATAGCGGAACTATCATCATCGGGAACCATATTGCGCCAGACCTGGAACGAGGTAACATTGTCGTTTGCAAGCCCTCGAATTACGATAAAATCATCATCAAGCGTATTATCGGTGTCCCTGGTGATGTCATTGATATCGACTACGAAAATGGCGTCGTATATCGTAACGGAGTTGCGCTGGAGGAGGACTATGTGAAGGCTCCTACGCGAGCTGATTTGGGCCTGGAACTCCCAATTACTGTTGAGGATGACTGCTATTTTGTTATGGGAGATAACCGCAACAACAGCCTGGACAGCCGTTATCCGCAGATTGGCCTCATCCATAGGGATGAAATCATCAGCACCTATCTATTCACGGTATTTGGATAAATCCCTGCGTGAACTTTCTTTTTGCCAGCCGAGAAATCGGCTGGCTTTTTTCATGCTCACTTTGCCTCAGTTCATTTCTTGAAAACAATTATTAAATTTTTTCTGAAAACTGAAGTTTAGAAACCTTAAAACTATGCTCCGGCCCGCTTAGAAACAGGCATCCAGAGTGAAAAGGATGGTTCGCAAAATTTGACCAATATATTGCAAAATGGTACAATATTGTACCGGGATATATAGCCCGGAAAAAAAAGGAGGTCAAGAACATGGCTGATTCTATGGAAGTCCATGCAGAGGAAGTCGGGCAGCCTACCGATGAACTGGTCGTGCAAGACCCTGATTTCGATGGCGAGACTGAGGAAACCAATGCTGCCGACACGGGAAACGAAGCGGACTCTGCGGGCTCCGCTCCGTCTGGCGACGGACAGGATAGCCCCCAGGAAACCGCACCGGAAGAAAAGCCGAAGCGCCGCCGGGCAAAGCAGCCTGCGGCAAAGGACGCTTCCGAAGGGGAAGGAGAATCTGAACCTGCAGACGCCGGGCCTGCGCGCCGTAGGACGAAGATGGAGGCCGCTGGCGATTCCGGTATGAGCCGGGCAGAAGTCCTCAGGGATGCCCGTCAACGCGAAGCGGAGCGGTTGATTGCCCGTCAGGAGCGTGAGCGTTTCCTGGCAGGCTGGTCGGCGCTGAAGACCGCTATGCGCCGCCACAGCATTGTCAACGGCGTTGTGTCCAGCGTCGAAATCAGACACGTTGGAGGTCCAGATGAAGTGACCGAAGACCTTGTTCTGCTGGCTGTCATGCTGGACGGAGGGTACAAGGTTCTGGTGCCGCTGGAGGAGTTCTATCAGGAGAATCCGGTCGACATGCGCACAGCGACTGACCTGGATACCGCCGAAGGTCAGAGAGAGCTTACGCGCCGTAAGCGAGCCCTGGCAGAAAAGCTCTATGAGCTTCAAATTCCTCTCATCATCACCGATATGGAGATGAATGACCGGGATGAAAACGGGGCTTACGATTATGCCATCGTTGGTTCCCGGCGCAAGGCGCTTGACATCATTGAGATGCAGAATTTTGGCGCTGGCCGTGGTGGAAATCAGGCAATCAATGAGGGTGACATGGTGCCCGCCACGATTACCTCCGTGTCAATTCATGGCGTTGCGGTCGTGGTAGGCGGCGTGGATACCCGTATTCCCATGCGCCTTCTGACATTCCGGTATCTGCTGGATGCACGGACTGCATACCACGTTGGGCAGGAACTTCTGGTCTACGTGAACAAGATTGAGACCCTTCCGAATGGGCGGCATGAGATTGAGGTCAGTGCGAAGCAAGCTGAGCTCCAATCGGCCCGGATGCGGCAGAGACTGCTCCCCGTCGGAACTTCAACCTTGGGCGTTATTACTTCAGTTCGCCCTGCACCCTCGCGTCCAGATATCCCTGCCGGAACGCTGAATATTACAGCGTATTTGAAGATGTATGACATGCCTGCGATTGTCCGTGGCCTTCCGGTGGCATACCTTGGGCGGCCGCCTATTGCTGGCGATGAAGTGCGCCTGGTTGTCCTCGGCTTCACGCCTGCGGGGTTTGTTGTGGCTGACTGCCGCAGCTTTAATGGCGCACCTGGGCTGCTGAACCACTAATAGCAACCCCCAGAGGCTGGTGATTTCACATGGCAAAAGTTGATATGGAGCGGGTAAACGAGTACCTGATTCCGATGAACTTTATCGACGAGTCCAGGTTCCTGAACGGTATTTTTAAAACGAGAAACTTCGTAGAGGGGTCCATCATGGGCGGCACTGTCGGCATCATCTTTTGGGCGCTGATATCCGCCCCTTTGAAGCGAAGCTCTCTCTTATTATCGGCATCGCATTCCGTTCTTTATGCTTGGACTTAGTGGCATCAACGGCGACGCTTTCTCCACTTTCGTTTTTAATGCGTTGACTTGGGTGAGGACTCGCGGCACTATGCTCTACAACAACGAGACGCGGGCCCTTGCCCAAGCTCCTCTGGCTACGATGATGGAAGAAGAGGGGATGAACGACAAAATCCTCGATATTCTGGATTCGTTTAAGGAGCGTTCGCAGAAAAAGCGTGCGAATACGCCCTTGGTTGAAGGTCGAGATTTTGTATTCGCAGAAGACACAGCGTTAGCCGGAAATTACTTGGATGAAGTCGATGACGAGGATATAGAGCCTAAAGGTAAGCGGCGGAAAGTCACCTCCAAAGATGTCGATACTGAGCCAGAGCCCAAGGCAAGCAGTGCCCCTATTTTTGCTGTTGAGGTACAGGAAGTCGACGTATCCGTAGAGCCCGTTCGCATTACATCTAATGTTGACAAAACAGGTGATGATTCCCTCGAATTATTCAGCGCTGAGCCGCCGGAGCCACCTGTGGAAGAACAAGAGCAACCGGCTCCCCAGAGCCAGATAAGAGCAATGAGGAAAAGGGGCCTGCAATTCCCGATGATGCGGACGAATCCGGCGACGAGGAGGATGAGCTGTTTTGAAGCAGAAAAAGTTAAAGAAAATTACAAGCTGTCAATCCTTCTCGCCGATTAAGGATATCCGTGATGGTATCATTGTAACCAAGAAAGGGAACTTTGTGAAGCTGATGGAATTTGCTCCAATCAACTTCTCTCTGCGCTCCGCTTCAGAGCGAAACCTCATCATTTCACAGTATCAGGCGGCCATTCGCACTTTCCTCGGACGGTACAGTTTAAGGTCGTTTCCAGACGGGCTGACGTTGGCAGGTATCTGACTGGAATCATGTCCGATATGGAAAAGGAAACGAATCCTGGGGCGAAGGAACTGATGGTCGAACAGATGAAAATGATTGGCGATATAGGCGCTCATCAGGGCGTGACCCGCCGCTTTTTCCTCGCTTTCCCCTACGAGAATGAAGGGGGCCTAACCAGGTCTCCTTCATTCCGTGAAATCCGTTCTACGATAGACCGGCAAGCGGAAGGCATCCGTCAGACGATGGCACTTTGCGGCAATGAGATGATTTCCAAGGAGAATGATGACCAGTATATCTTGGAAGCCCTTTATAGCATCATGTCCCGTGCGCAAAGTGAGGAACGCCCATTTGAGCAACGGCAAGCAGATGTAGTGGCCAGGTATGCTGGTGCCGACAACATCGACTTCCTGGCCCACCCAAACATCCAGTTGCCGGTCAACGATTTCATCGCGCCGGAGTACATCGACACCGAGGCAAGCCCCAAATACATCGTAATTGATGGCACGTATTATCTGTTCTGCTACCTGCCAAGCGACGCCTATCCGGTCAGAGCGATTGCCGGTTGGATGCAGCTTTTCGTAGGCATGGGAGAGGGCATTGATGTTGATTTGTGGCTCCATAAGGAGGACCCGGGGCGTACACAGACGAAGTTGCAGTACAAGCTCCGCTGGAACAAAATCAAAATGAAACAGACTGACGATACGAGCCAGGACTTCGACGATTTGCAATCTGCGATTGATTCCGGCTTCTATCTGAAGCAGGGCCTTTCCTCTGGCGATGAGTTCGCTTATATGGCGACCATGCTGACGATTACCGGCAAAAGCGTCAAGGAAATTGAGTACAAATTCTCAGAAGTGAAAAGAATTTGCGCCCAATCTGATATGAAAATCAAGCAGTGTCTTTTCCAGCAAGAGGCTGCGTTCCAATCCTCTATCCCTATCTGTGAGTACAATGCCAACATCTTCCGAAAGAGCCGCCGTAACATCCTGACTTCTGATTTCGGAAGCACCTATCTATTCGTATCCTCTGAGCTGAATGACGAGGGCGGCATCCTGATGGGCGTTGATAGCCAGTATAAATCTCAGGTCTTTGTCAATGTCTTTGACAGCAGGAAGTACCCAAACGCGAATGTTGCAATTTTGGGTTCCTCTGGTGCAGGAAAGACCTACACGCTGGAAACCATGGCCCTTCGGATGAGGCAAAATCAGACGCAGGTATTTATCATTGCTCCGTTAAAAGGCTGGGAATTTGAACGGGCCTGCAATCAGGTCGGAGGCAGTTATGTGAAGATTGCCCCAGGGTCCGGCCAGAACATTAACATCATGGAAATCCGTAGACGGGATACTTCGGCAAACCGGAAAATTGACGGAAGTACGGGTGGTTCTGGCTCCATTCTGATGGCAAAAATTCAGCAACTGCATATCTTTTTCTCTCTGCTCGTTCAGGATATTACAGTTGAAGAGCGGCAGTATCTGGACGAAGCGCTGATGAAGACCTATGCCAGATTTGGAATTACGAATAAGAACAAAAGTCTATTTGACCCTACCGACCACACGAAGTACCGGAAGATGCCTATACTGTCTGACCTGCATGAAGAACTCAAAAAATGCGGGCCTGGGGCGAAGCGGCTGTATCAAATTCTCACTAGATATGTGAGCGGTTCTGCCTCATCGTTCAACTCCCAAACCAATGTGGACCTGACGGAAAAATACGTTGTGTTGGACGTTTCCACCCTTTCCAGGGAGATGCTTCCTCTCGGAATGTTCATTGCTTTGGACTATGTGTGGGATAAAATCCAGGAGGATATCACCGCCAGGAAGACCGTTTTTATCGACGAGGCTTGGCGGCTGATTGGCCCCGGCGCATCGAAACAGGCGGCCGACTTCGTGGTCGAGATATTCAAAACCATAAGAGGCATGGGCGGCAGTGCCGTTGCCGCGACGCAGGACTTGAACGACTTTTTGCGCTGGATAACGGCAGCTACGGTACTGCTATTATCAGTAACTCCAAAATCAAATTGCTCATGAAATGTGAGCCCAAGGAGGCCGCTGCGATAGCCGAATCCATGGAACTCACGAAGGCAGAAGTCGACAAGATTCAGACGATGAAGCGAGGGACCTGTCTCCTAGTCGCCAATCAAAATCACATCTTTATCGATGTAAAAGCTACTCCCATGGAGCATGACCTCATTACGACTGACCGCGAGGATTTGCAGCGGATTGCGCGGAAAAACGCTGAGGCCAGGGTATTCCAGTGATGCTGAAATGGCTGTTGCCGCTCTGCTGTGGTGGCACCGGCAACAGCCGTTTCCTTTTTAAAAATTCATTTTTTATTTCTAATACCCATCTTAAAGGAGCTGATTCGCGTGATTTATGAGGCAACCGTAGATAACCTTCAAGCGCTGATGCGTGCCTGTATCGTTCTGGATAGGACCCAGATTTACAGATTCTTTTCAGCGCATCACGACCAAAGTAGGATTGACTTTTTCATTGACTTTTTGATTAAGGAACGGGTGCTGGATGCCGACGAAACGAAGAAAAATCGTGTCTGGCTCCGGCGGCAGGCCCGCCCCTATCTCCCGGCCAAAGGAGGCCGTTATAGCGTCCCGTATTAAGGCGTTCTGGGTTATTGCCAGCTTTGGGTGCGACAACATTGCCGATATTGCTCTTCTGGAGTATCCGGCCCAATTCATGTTCGTTACAACGAATAATGAAATCTATGACCTGACGGTCTGTGATACACCACAGGTTGCCGCAGTTGCGGCACATAAGAGAGCGCTGTATGCACTGCACGATGCAAAGTATGACGATGATGTAAACCATATCGCCATTGTAAATGATGAAAAAACGGGTCTTGCCATTGGCGGATATGGGTTTGATAGTTTCTGCATTTTGGATGCGAACAAGATTCCGAGGTATCAGCAATGGTAAATGAGAATCTCCCGCGTTCGCAAGCTACCAGGTGCGCCCTCCAAGCGTCTGAGTTGGAGGAACAGGCCAGTACAATGATGCGTGAATCGGTAGCGATATATAAATTGGCGAAGCGCGGCTCGGAGGCATGTGTAAGGCTAAAAGAAGTCCTTTCAGACCCACTATGTGGACCAGAAGTTATCCAGCAGGCCATGGATAATTTCAACCAATTCTATGCCTCAGCGTTAAGCCGGACACATGCCCTCTACGAAGCTGTTACAAAGCCGAATATTGCTTGCGGCCTGTGCAATCCGAGAGATGTCCAGCGGGAAAATTACGATGCGTTTGCTGGGGGAGATAGAAGGCGTTTTTGCCTTTGTCGAAGGCGGGAAATTGTTTATAAAACTGCCGCTTCTTCCTGCGAAAGTCAACCACGGCGTTCGCGGCAAGCTGCAGGGGAATACCGAGAAATATTACTACTTTTTTAATCGTTCACTGGACGAGAGCCTTAACAAAATTGAAGCGCAAATCCCTCATTTTGAGCAGCAGAATATAGCGTACTTTTCAGTGTTTTCTGTCTCATCAAAGGCCATTCCCGATGCAGAAAATATTGACACGAAAAGTGTAACGGACATCATCTGCCTGCATACCATGTGTGATGATTCGTTTGAAAAGACTAGCTTTTTTCTATGCCGGATTTTGTGATGATTCACTCCCTCCAGGAACTTATATTTGCGTGTCCAATAGGAGGTTCCAGGTCCCCAATATTTCCCATATTTTAGGAAGTTTTCGAGACAGAAAAACATATTAAAAAACTGTCAATTTTTTCTAGTGCCTGTTTTTATAGGTTTTCGGGTGGTTAATTCCGTTGTAACGCAACGGGTTCCAGCCTGGCGACACACCTAAAAAACGGCGGGCTGGAGCTTCTTCGCCGCAACTGATACTAAACAGGGGCTATACAACGAAATCTTCTAAGCCGCCTTATGATAGAAAATAAGCCATGAAAAGATTATGAAGAGAGGTGTTATTTCTTGAAGTCAAGGATGTCCTGTTATGACACCATCTTATTCACTCTTCTGTGTTTCAACTATGCTACGAGAAAATCTCTGATGTTGCTGAACTTTTCTGATATCACAATCTACTACGCCATTCAACGTGGACTGAGTGAAAAAACAATCAGTACTTCCTCTATCCGGTACAGGAAAGATAAAGGGGAGCGGAAACACAAACTGACCTATCTCACTATTACACGAGCTGGCATTCATTATCTGGCAACTCAATGTGCCCGACATGTAGAGTGGCTGAAATATCTGCCTAACGACTTAAAGGTCCGCATCCGAGGAGTCCGATGTGCGATGGCACAGGTAGAACGATTTACCAGAATGTCGATAGCGGCACAAGCCGCAAATGCAATCGGCGCGTCTGTTAAAGCCGATGTATCTCACGGTAGACAAGGACGCACTCGCTGAACATGATGCCTTGCCACAGGCGGAGTCTGTAACCGAGGCTATGAATTCTGACAACGCGGACACCTGGTGGATGGACGAATCCTTTATGGATGACTCCATTGACGATTTTTTTCTGGACGAAGACGGCGAGCCGGATGAACAGAGCGAGGTCCTAGTTGAAGATGACACAACCGATGAAGTAGATGACCGGGAACCCCAGATGCTCTTATCGACGATAGTGTACAACGCCATGAGAGAAGCAGAGGCTAAGAACAGATATCCAAATGAGAAAACGGATATTGTGTTTCATTCGTCGAGAGAGATTAAATCTATTCTGAACTCGAATATCAAGTCAGCAAGCAATACACTGGCATCACGGGACTTGATGATTTGCCGGTACTCAGGTCTTTTAGAAAGCTGTTCCAACTCCCTATTGCTGTATGTGCCCAATGCGATGGGGATGGATTGGGGGGAGCGGATTGTACGGAAAGAGCTTGCAACGCATACGGCCTTTGCGAAGCTGTTCTCAAAATTGGCCCTATCCGGTATGACCAGCAGCATGGAGCAGTACTCGTGCAGAATGAAAAAATGCTGGGAGACATTTTCTTTGATAAGCAACACCGGCGCGGTGAGAACGAGGTCCTTGGGCGGTCATTCAATAAATTCTACATCATTCCACTGGACAAGGGGGGATGGATGACCTGCGCACAATCATGACGAAGGATTTGGAAAAAATAAGGCAGCAGCTTCTGGAAGCGGCGATAAGAAGCGGGGTCTATCAGAGAAATGATAAGTTGAGCACGGAGCTTTTTCCCACTGCAGAATCAGGAGGGAACCCTGATAGCCGATGGGACAATCATGGATTTAGTCCAGATAAATGCCATAGAGACGCTGGCCTCGCATATCCCTGACCTTCAATACGGAGTGTTGTGTCGGAAGCGCCAACTTCCATATTATCAACGCATTATGCCGAGAGCATGTTTTATGTTAGTCGAGTGACTTGCGAAAAAGGTCAAAATTCCATTGTAGCGAAGCTCTGCACAAATGAAAATATTGCATAATTTATTATTATATGGTACAATATGATTAAACTGAGAGGAGGCTTCCGCATGTACGACATTACACTCAACGGAATCACACGGAGCGCGGAGTTCGTCATGGACCTGGAAAACCACATTCTGACGAGAACGCAGCTTATCATAGAAGACGGAGCGGATAATGAGAACGCCGACGTGCTGGAGGTACATATCCGTGACAGAGAAAGCACATCGAATATGACAGTCGCATGGATGGTCCTGTATGGAGACAAGGGTGCCATTATTGACGCCATCAAGGATAAATTCCCGATGGCGAAGCTGGAGACAGAGGCTATCTTTAATGCGTTTGCGCAGGATGAGCTTGAGGCGAGCGTATGCTATACCTATCCTCTCGATGGCGAGCTGACCCGAATCATGAAGAACTCCAAAACCTATCGTGCCTTGTGTGCAGCACAACTAGGTATCGTTGCAAATATGTGGGGGCTTGAGCAAAATCAAGTCCGTGTATTGGAACATACGAATAGCTGATAGTAGAGAGCGCATTGCATGATGGGAACCTGCCCGGTTATGTGTGCGCTCTCTTCTCGTCTTGACTATGAACGGTCGGCATGATAAAAATATAGCATGGAAAACCAAATGAGGAGAGGTCGCTCGTGGTCTACACATTGGAAGAGATTGGCCGCCTAGTGCGGCCGGTAGCAGAGAAATATCATCTCAAATCTGTGTACATCTTTGGCTCCTATGTTCGCGGCGAAGCTCAGGAGAAAACAGCGACATCGATTTGCTGGTGGATTTAACAGGCGCGGACCTGTCAGAATTCTTTGCAGTGGGCGGCCTCTACAACGACCTGGAGGATGCACTGCAGAAGCGCATCAGCTTCATGACGACCGGCTCGTTGAACCAGATGTGTCTCAGAAGGAGCGACCGTCTTCTGCGTAACGCAATCCAGTCCGAGATGAAGGAAATCTATACTTCCAAGAGGGGAGAGTGATAATGTGTCAATCTTTGATTCGAAGAGAGATGTCCGGCGCGATGTGAAACCGCAGTACATCAAACTATGGCTACCGTGTGGGAATTTTTTCAGTATTGGAACATTCATCAAGTCCTACCTTCATATTTGCCCTTCTGGTTTGGGCGCATGGTTGCTTGCTGCGGGGATGACCAGTGAATCGGTTAAAAGCTGGGAGCAGGTCCGAGACGATAAACTGTACGCCGATGTTGCTGACCAAGACAAATTCATTCAGTTCACACTCGGTGGGAACCTTGTGACTCATCATTGCCTTCGTTTGTGGAGATTGGCCGCAATTCTGTGTTCGCTATTTTATTTTTAATCATACCGGCATCGGACAACTTCAGCTTCATTGCAATGGGACTGTTTTCTTGATACTGACTGTAAGCCAGTACTACTTCCTTATGGCTGGTCGGGCAATTTTGCGAGACATTGAAGGCAAGAATCACTACCCAGACGGGAGCGACTATATCCCGGGAGTTACCTTTGCAGAAGCATATAAACAGTACCGTCAAGAGCAAGAGGAATCCGCAAAGACAGTGGCAGGAAAACCAGGCTAAGAAAGCGGCCGAGGAAGCGCGGAAGGCAGAGGAAAAGAAAGAGCCGATGAAGAGCTGCAAAAAGCACGTGAAGCCAGCAAAGCTGGGCACGGGCTGCACGTATTGCAGAGTATGAGCGCGATAAGGGACCTGGCCGAAAAAAGGTCTGGGAGTGGCTGAACATCGGATGGAATCTTGATTTCCCAGATGAGGTCTGCGATATTATTGCTGACTATACCTATGGCCGTACAGAGGGCATTACAGGGCGGAGGATAAAGATGCTGCTGTCAGGTGTCGTACCCGATAATGAAGCCGCACAGTATGCACGGAAATTTGACTCCATGAATTTCGCCGTTCGTAAACTGCGCAGTGAGGAAGAAGACCGCGAAGCCATCGCAGCCCAGCAGAATCCGTTCGGGGTAGAGGGAGAGGCCAATGTCAACTACATGCTGAAATGGTGGCTCAGTTCTCATCCGGGTTACATCATGGTCGCCAGTGACTGTTTCAGTCAGTACAGTGCCAGTTGTATCCGACTCGCTGCATGGGACTTCATGCGGGAACCTCAGGAAATCGACCATCTTCTGGTTGGCCCGGCAGGTGTCATCCACATTGAGACGAAGGATTACATCGGCAGCATTGATGTACAGACCACAACCTACTGGCGGCGGGATAAAGGGAACAATGGCCAGTCTGTTCCCTTCAACAGCCCGGCGTTCCAGGTCAACCGGCATGATGCGGTGATAAAGCACATCGTGGGCCCTGATGTTCCTGTCCATGCAGTCATCTGCCTAGCAAACAAAAACGTGGAGCTGCTCCACGCGGAGAGAAGCGAAATCCCTATCGTATGCCTCCGCGATATGGAGACCTACCTCAACGACCTGGATAGCGGCGAAGCCAACCGGCTCGACGATGTAACGGTGAAGAAGGTCTATCAGCAGATTGAAGACGCCAAGGTGCGCAACTCCAAGAAGCGAGCGGAATATGAAAAAACTCGCGCAGACAAGAGATAATCCTGTCAGCCCAGTGTACACGATTCCATGTACACTGGGTTCTTTTTTATTCAAACCACGCTTTATATTGATTATTTTAGTGTTATGTGGTATAATATTATTATAGATTTTGATGGATTTGTGCTGTTTTCCGGTGGAGGGAAAATGTATGGGGAGCGACCAGAATAGCAAGCAGGAAAGTATTCGAGCAATGCAAAACCTGTCCGCAGTATAATCCCAATAGCTATACCTGCAAGGCAGGTTTTCAAACATACTACTACCGGCGGAGCAAAGCGCTTCCATGCAGAAAGAGCGTGCAAAGGAGTGAAACAAATCATGGATGTCAGACCAATCAATGCTAATTCACTTCACAAAGTCATCAGCGAATGGCCGGAGCCTGTCATGTACAAAGACTGGGTGCAGTCCGCCATCGCTTACGAACCTACAATTCCAGTCACAGTGCCTACTTCACCATGTGCGTCCTGCGGATATCATGGCGAGCATCTGGATGCGCCTCCATGTACCAACTGTCCTGCACATCCAAAGCAGGCTTCGACCAATCAGCCACAGCCGCTGCTGCTGTCCAGGCTCCAGCGGATGGATGGTAAGCCGATTTGGTATGTGGACCTTAAAACCGGCCACTGCGAGTGGTGTATCCTCCGGGTCATCCACCCGGATTGCTTCGGCCAGGCAGGCGGGTCCAATAAGTGCAGTGTGAGCTATCAGACCTATGGGGTCACATGGCTTGCCTACCAGTGCGAGGTCTATCCTGAGAAAGGTGGTGTTTCTAAAAATGGATGAACTCCTCTGTTCAAAGTGCCGGAAACGAATCGTTCTCCCGGCCTTTTCAACGGGCGTCTGTAAGCGATGCGGCGCGTCTCTGGTTTGCGCCAATACACCGCCGGATGTTCTCTGTCCAGGATGTGCAAAGAGAGAGAACCGCTGCATTCATTGCGGCGCGAAACTGACGGAGGGTGGAAATGGCGACTTATCCGATTGATGCCTATGCGCTTAGAAAAAAGCTGGTAGATAAATACGGGCTCCGTCTTGACCTTGATGGGCAGGAAGTTCTGAAAGGCGTCATCGCAGAGATTCGCAGGATGCCTATGCTCAAGGTCTACCACAATTCAAAACTCAGCATAGGAGACCTTCGGCACCTGCCAGATGGTAAATGGGTATGGATTGAGCGCATTGACCAGCAGGGGAATTGGCCGTCCGCGTACTACCAGAAAGAGCAGGACTTCACAGGGGGCGGGCATTCTGCTGCGGCTACCCAAATCATTCCTTCTCCTTCGATTACCGGGATTTCGGCCACACCTGGGTGGCATACCAGTTCGAACCGCAGAAGGGGGATGCCTAATGGAAAAGCCAATCATCATTCAGGAAGAATGATTCCGGCTATCCCTGCAAAAATCAAACCACGACCCGGCAAGTTGTGAAGGCGGCGGATTGGAACAATGCCCCCACAGACACATTTCCATTCCGCATCGATAACCTGCACTGGGTCTGGAAGTCTAAAGACAAGACAAAATCCATTGGTGTGGTCCAGCCAGTACAGCCTGGGGATATCCTCTGGGTCGAGGAAGCCTGGCGGCCGGTAGAGGCATCTTCCGTCGGATGGTGCAAAATCGAGTACAAGGACGGGGCTATTCTGTCCTATGATGAAGTCATCGGTCTGCCCAGCAAGGAAGGAGCTTGGCGTTCGCCGCTCATGATGCCCCGAAAAATCGCACGGTATCTGCTCAAAGTGACTGAGGTGACGCCGGAGCGGCTGCAGAAAATCAATGCAGTCGGCGCTTACGATGAAGGGCAGTCAGAGGGCCTCACTTCGTCAGCTATGGTCGGAGAACGATGCCTGGCCCTACATAGTCGCTACCGGGACGACTTTGCCGCAGCCTGGAACCGAAATGTACCCGATATGCTGATGGATACCTGTGGTTGGGATGCGGACCCATGGGTGTGGGTCATTCGCTTTGAACTGCGTGATGGCCTATGAAGACAGACCTGACGCTCAAGCTGGAGCGGGAGATATGGCTGACCACAGTCAAGCAAGGCGTGTATTCGGTGCTACGAGGTCACTATCGGACAGTACGGCCGCGAGCGGGTGGACTTCATGACCATGGACACCAAGGGCATCTTCCGGTGCTACGAAATTAAAATCAGCAAGAGCGACTTCCACAGCTCCGCCGCACAGACCTTCTGTGGCCACTACAACTACTTCGTCATGCCCCAGGCTCTCTATGAACAGGTCAAGACAGAGATTCCGAGAGATATCGGCGTGTTCTGCGAAGCCAGGTTCCGGGATGGCACTGCATATGAGCAGGCCCCATGCGTCTGTGTGAAGCGGGCGCAGCGCCGGGAACTGACCGTATCTGTTGATGTGCTCAAGGACAGCCTCATCCGTTCCCTATCCCGGGATGTAGGCAAGCAGGTACACAGCGGCAGTCCGACGCTCGTGGAGCTGTACAATCGGGAACTGGCGGAGGAGCGGCATTTGTCCGAGTATTATCGAAAGCAGTGCGATATACTGCGTGGCCAGTACGAGCATCTGTACAAGGTCGTCGCTGAGACCTATGGGGAACAGTGGGAGACTGGCCCAGGGAAAGATTTTACAGACAGCATTTGACGCATTACAAACAAGTGTTCGGTTTCGGCTTAGAAGGTAGGTAGTAGTGATGCAGGATGAGCGTTGTGCCATTCTCTGTGAAGGAACTGCAACGGTACTGGTTCTCATAAGAGGCCCTGCAGATAGGAGGGATAGTGAGTGAAATGTGAAAAGTGTTCGAAGGATATCTTTCCGGCCTATGCGGTCATCTTGGATGTATCGGTGAGCAGCAGGCAGTACCTGTCTGGTAATCCTGGAGCATCCCGCCGTAGCTCTGTCACCTTGTGCCCGCAGTGCGCTGCAGCGATAACGAGTAACCTGGAGTCTCTGTCGGATTCTATCCAGGCGCTGATTTTGGGCAGGGATTTGCCAGAAATGGCCGCGATGAAGGAGCGCATCGAACAGCTCCGTCAGGAGCGGGACGATGCCCGGGCGCAGCTTGACATGTACGGTGGTGACGAGGGTATCACGACCATGCTGGAAGAACTGGAGGTGCTACGGAAGGCACATCCATCCACGCCAGACAAATAGGGGAGGTCATATGGAAAAGAAGAAGCACTCAAAACTCGTTGTCCTCATCCCGGTCCTGCTCATTGTTACAGTCATTGCCGGTTGGTACTACCTGCGGACCTGGCCGTTGCGGTTCCAGGGAGCACTGGATAATTTCTTTGGAGAAGGCAACTGGGAAGTCATCTCTGAGGATACAAAAAGATAGCATGATGTATGATAAGAACATCACCATTCGGGATGCCGCATGGTCATCTGAAGAGATTCCTGGCAAATTCCATGAGTGGGATATCTCCTTCACGAACCGGAACGGCGATGCGGAAGTCTGGACCATCTCAGACCATACAATGAAGATAAATCACGATAAATACTGGCTCCTAAGCCCTGACCGCTACTCTGCAAAGCAGTCCCTTGGCCAGGAATTGATGGACATATCCTTCTCCATGGCAGGGGAGCAGGTCCATAAAAAATCCTCCA
>VOFD01000871.1_pt1 | contig 44001 bp, 59 predicted proteins | sample 5384101 | NCBI WGS metagenome assembly VOFD01 (sample SAMN12384723, study PRJNA508395) | human gut metagenome | isolation source: healthy gut C | host: Homo sapiens
TAAACAAGGCACATTCCAAAAAGACGTTTTTGGTATCTTCGCAACATCCTTTGGCCTGACCGCCCATAATGCCGCCCAGACACTGTACGCCCTCATCATCGCAAATGCCCAGAGACTTGCTGTCCAGAGCATACTCTTTTTCTTCCAGAGAAACAAACTTTTCACCGTCTTTGGCCATCCGCACGGTAATGTCGCCTTTGAGCTTGTCTGCGTCAAAAACGTGCAGCGGACGTGCCATATCATAGTTGATATAGTTGGTGATGTCGACCAACGGCGAAATTGAACGCAGGCCAACGGCGGTCAAACGGTCTTTCATCCATTTCGGAGTTTCGGCTTTATTATTGACGCCTCTGATATACCGGCCGACATAAGTCGGGCAGGCCTTAAAATCTTCAACTCTTACATTAACCGGACTCTTGAAACTGCCGTTTTTCTTTAAAATATTAAGCGGTTTCAATTTTCCTAAACCGGCGGCGGCCAAATCCCGTGCAACGCCGCGTACGCCCAGGCACTCGGCCCGGTTGGGCGTAATGGAAATTTCAATCACCGGATCAATATCCAGAACTTCTGCGGCAGGAACGCCAATTTGAGTATCTTCCGGCAATTCTATAATGCCGTTATGATCCTCGCCGATGCCCAGCTCTTTCTCCGAACACATCATACCAAAACTCTCGACGCCGCGAATTTTGCCCACCGTCAGTTTCTCATTATACATCGGAATAACCGTACCTACCGGAGCAAAAACACCGACCATCCCCTGATGACAGTTTGGCGCCCCGCACACGACCTGAAGCTTTTGCTTGCCGTCATTCACGCATAGCAAACCGAGATGGTCGGAATCCGGATGGCGTTCATAAGTTTCAACTTTTGCTGTAACAAAACCGTCTAACTTGCTGGCAGGGTTGAAAACTTCTTCAACTTCCAGGCCGATTTTTGTTAATGTTTCCGCAATCTCTTCTACGGACGCGTTCGTATCCAAATGTTCTTTTAACCAAGATAATGTAAATTTCATCGTGCCAATCCTCCGTTATTGCTCAATCCCCCGGTCATTGAAGACTCGTCCAACGGAACAAATCCGTAATGCTTGAGCCATCTGACGTCAGATTCAAAAAAGGTACGCAAATCAGGAATACCGTATTTCAGCATCGCCAAACGGTCAATACCGACGCCGAAGGCAAACCCCTGATACTCGTCAGGGTCAATACCGCCGGCGCGCAAAACGTTAGGGTGAACCATACCGCAGCCCAAAATCTCCAGCCAGTCGGTTCCGGCACCGATTTTCAGTTCGGTCTTGCTCTTTTTACAGCCGATATCCATTTCTGCCGAAGGCTCGGTAAACGGAAAGTATGAAGGCCGGTAACGAACCGGAATCTCATCCAGCTCAAAAAAAGCTTTTACAAAATCATACAAGCAGCCTTTCAGGTGCGCCATCGTAATGTTCTTGTCAATCACCAAACCCTCGACCTGGTGGAACATCGGGGTATGGGTGGCATCATAATCCGAACGGTAAGTGCGTCCCGGCGCTATAATGCGGATAGGCGGCTTCTTATTTTCCATTGTGCGGATTTGCACCGGAGAGGTATGGGTTCTGACCACAAAACTGTCGTCAAAATCGGCGCTGTCCGGATTAGGAATGTAAAAAGTGTCCTGCATTTGACGAGCCGGATGGTTTGCCGGCATATTCAGCGCATTAAAGTTATGAAACTGGTCTTCAATGTCCGGCCCTTCGGCAACCTCAAATCCCATCTGCCCGAAAATAGCGACAACCTCTTCATAAATTTTGCTCACCGGATGAATACGTCCTTGGTTTTCCGGACGACACGGCAGGGTCACGTCAATTTTTTCCTGAGCCAGCTTGGCATTCAGCTCTTTTGCCTCCAGCTCGGCCTTGCGGTTTTCCAACGCGTTTTCAACCTCCGACTTGAGAATGTTCAGTCCCTTGCCCATTTCTTTTTCTCTTCAATCGAAAGCGCTCCCAGTCCCTTCATCATTTCGGTAATGCGCCCCTTTTTGCCGAGAATGGCAACTCTGGCCTCTTCCAGCATCTTAATGTCCGACGCACCGTTAATCTGCGCCACCAATTCGTTTTTAAATTTTCTAAATTTTCCATTTTTCCACCATATATAAATTCTGGACTGACTGTTTAAAACAGTAAAAAGAGTCTAACCTGATTGCTCAAGTCGACTCTTTTTACATAAACTTTCAGAATTTGTTACTTGCTTAAAAGCAGCCTTAACTTGGTCAACCAATTTTGCAAAAGTTTCGGGCTCTTTAACAGCGATATCGGCCAATACTTTACGATCAAGCTCAATACCAGCTTTGGCGAGCCCGCTCATAAATCGGGAATAGGTCATATCGTGCAGACGAGAAGCAGCATTGATTCTCTGAATCCACAAACTGCGGAAGTTTCTTTTCTTGGTTCTTCTGTCGCGGTAAGCATACTGTAAAGCCTTCTCTACTTTTTTCAATGGCAACTCTGAAAACGTTTTTGGAACGGCCTCTGTAGCCTTTAGCCATAGAGAAAACTTTTTTGTGACGAGCGTGGGCTGTTACACCTCTTTTAATACGAGACATTCTTCATTCTCCCTACAAATATGGTAAAAACTTTTTGACAATCTGAACGTCAACACTGGCTAACAATGTTGTACCGCGAGCTTGTCTTTTCATTTTCTGGGTTTTGCAGAAGAGGCAGTGTCTCTTGAACGCAAAGTTTCTTTTCAGTTTGCCGGTACCGGTAACGCTAAAGCGTTTCTTAACCGCGCTTTTGGTTTTTAATTTAGGCATTTTAATCCCTTTCTATAAATTACATCATTGGATTCATAAGGAGTCGCCAGGCATGCCAATTAGCCCGCACCACTCTGTTCAGCCGCGTTTATACTATTTAAACATCCTGATTGCAAGCATTTTCTTACTTTAAACTTGCATTTTTATCAAAAAGAGATAACGTCCGTTCCATCATATTTTTTATTATTCTTAAATTAATGTCTAACTTTAAAATTTAAAAAAAATGAAATTATTAAAATCAGTCCCCTTACTGTGGACTACCATCGTTCTTCTTGCAATCGCCTGCGGCGCCCTGCTTGTCCAAAACCGCAATCAGGCAACATCAATCCGACAGTTTGCCAAGGACAAAGTCAAAGTTGAAAAAAAGCTTGTGGTTCTTGACAGCCTGATAAAGCAAAACAACCAAAACTTATACAAAGTGTTGGATGCTGCGATTGATGCCAAAATGGAAGCTGCCGATGCCAAAGAAAAAATTGAAAAACCAACTGAAAAAGTAGTTTTGATTCTTGCAACTCCCCTGCTAAGCCTTGCTTAACAGGGGATTTTTATTGGTCCAACGGATACGCCAGTCATAAGAAAATCCCCTTGAATGCCTGTGCATCAAGGGGATTTTCTTATTTTTCCTTTTTTCCCGGCTTAAGCTCAAACTGCGGAAAAATATAACGCAATCCCCAGAACACCAGCAGACAGCCCACAACCAGATTCATAATGTTAACCACCATATCCGGCAGAAATTTTCCGCCCAGAGACCCCAGAACAACAACAAAGGTCATAAATATCGGCGTTGACAGCAAGGTCCCGAAACCAAATTGAAACAATCCGCGATTAGACATTTTCAAATCCATCACCTTCGCATTGAAAACCCCTGTATAACAAATGATTGTCACCGGATTGAGCATCGTCAACAACAAAACGCCGACAAACACGCTGCGGCTGCCCCAGTCATACATATCCAGATAAGAGACGCGGTCGGTAAAGCTCATCAACGCAAAGGACAATCCCAGATAAACAATAATCACGCCGTTGATTTTCTTAAAAAATTCCGACGTGCTCTTTACTTGTTTGATAATGCCGACTATTCCCAGCAACGAAATCAGGATATAAACCGCATCGGCCAGAGTTACCGCGGCAATGCCCGAAGCCACGCTTTTAAAAGGCAGGATTGCCGCCAACTGAAACAACAGCAGGCAAATCGGTCCCATTCCGCCAAATTGCAGCAGGATTCCCAAGCTTTAGGCCGGACAAAACCGGATGCACGTTTTTTTTCTGCTCTTTTTCCATCATTCTGCTTCTCCCTAATAAAAGTTCTTGTCGCTGACAAACTTTGCCGCCCGCATATCAACCAACTTGCCTTCTTCCAGCCTGACCTTGCGGTCCATCTGGTCGGCCAAATCAAAGTTATGCGTCGCAATCAACGCCGACAGCCCGGTTTCCTTAACAATAGACAACAGCTCGCCAAAAACGATTTCAGCCGTCTTGGGATCCAGATTCCCGGTCGGTTCATCCGCCAGCAAAAGCTTCGGAGCATTAGCCAGAGCCCGCGCTATGGCTACACGCTGCTGTTCGCCGCCGGACATTTCCGCCGGACGATGCTTAAATCGTTTTTCCAGCCCCAAACGCTTCAACAGCCATTCCGCTTTTGCCTTTGCCTCTGCCATACCCACACCGGCTATCAGTTGGGGAAGCATAACATTTTCGGTCGCGTCAAAATCAGCCAACAAATTATGATACTGGTAAACAAACCCCAAATAATCCCGGCGCAGGCCTGTCCGCATCATATCGCCCAGTTTACTGCATTTCTGACCATTCAGATAAATCTCGCCCTTTGTCGGCTTTTCAAGCAGTCCGGAAATTTGCAGCATCGTCGATTTTCCGGAACCGGAAGGGCCGATAAGCGCCACGATTTCGCCTTTTTCAATATTAAGGTTAATTCCTCGCAAAACCTCCAAAGTCTGACTGCCCTGCTTAAAACTGCGGTAAACGTTTCTCAGTTCCAAAGTTGGCGTTTCTTCCCTACTCATAACGCAAAGCCTCCACCGGATCAAATTTTGCGGCACGATATGCCGGATATAAAGTTGCTAAAAATGACAGCAGCAAGGAAATTCCCGCCACCAAAATGACTTCGGCGGTATCAACCCGGGCCGGCAGCTGCGACAGAAAATAAATCTCTGCCGAGAACAAATCCCTTCCCGTCAAATGTTGTAAAAACTGACGGACATTCTCGATATTATGACAGAACAACAATCCTAAAATCAGGCCGATGGTCGTTCCCACCACGCCGACAAAAAGCGCCGTCCATAAAGAAAAATACGCATCACCATACCTTTGGTCGCCCCCATAGTCCTGAGCACCGCAATATCCCGGCCTTTGTCTTTCACCAGCATAATCAGCGCCGTAATAATGTTAAAAGCCGCCACCAGAATAATCAGCGTCAGAATTAAAAACATTACGTTGCGCTCAACCGCAATTGCATTGAAAAAAAGCGGCGTTGGTCTGCTTCCAGTCATAAACGTAAGCGCCCGCACCGACACTTTCTTCTATTGTTTTGCGTACCGGTTTGAGCATTTCTTCATTGTCCAGCGTTACGTCAATATGCGTTACCGCGCCGTTCAGCCCGAAATATTTTTGTGCGGCGTCAAGCGGCATAAAAATAAAATTGGAATCATATTCATACATACCGACTTCAAACGTACCTATCACCTGATAAGATTTCATTCGCGGAACCGTACCGAAAGCGGTCACTTTGCCGTTGGGCGACAACAGGGTTATCTTGTCCCCGGGAACAACGCCCATCTTGGTTGCCAGACGAATACCCATAATCACGTTGTCACCGTGAAAATCCTCCATATTCACATTTTTCAGGCTATCTTTCAAAATCGGCTTTTTAACCAAATCCTTAGCGTCAATACCGCGTATCATCGCCCCCTCGGCCGCTTTTCCGGCCGTAACCAGCAATTGGTTTTCAATCATCGGTATGACAATTTTGACATGCTTGATGTCTGCCAGCTCCTGAATGGCCTCCTTATAATTGTTAAAAGGATAGCCCAAAGGCGACATCAGGCCGATATGGCCGTTAATACCCAAAATGCGTGATAACAGTTCATGAGGAAAACCGTTCATCACCGACATGACGATAATCAGCGTCGCTACTCCCAAGGCTATTCCGGTAAAAAGCGAAACCGGTGATAACAGATATAAAACCTTCTTTTCGCTTGGCGCGCAAATATCTCTTGGCTACCAGTCTCTCAAATTTTGAAAAAATCATTGATAATTCTCCATTTCCCTATCTGCATTTATATTGTCTTTAACGCAACTTTACAACTGCCGAAGCCTGTCGTGTGTATAAAAATTTCCGTCCACCCTATGCAATAAATTACATAACTATCTTCGCTTATTTCACATTATCATTAAAAATTAACCGGAGAATTCTGATATTAATTTTTTAATAAAGAACGGTATATCATAAAACATTTGCTTGTGAAGACACCTGAATCCAAGAGATGCAATATCAGATGATAAATATAAAATTCTCTTTCTTAATCGCATCAGACAGTAATAATTCTCCATTGCGATAAAAGTTGAAACCACTTGGAAGATTGATTTTAAACTTCATAAAAAACAGGAGAGTAAAAAAAACACCCACCTGTTTTTTGATAAATAAAGTTATAGAAACAAAAAGTTACAACTTCTAAGCAATTTTCTGATTGCTGATAAGACCTTCCGAAATTTGCAGATTAGTCATAATCATGCTATCCAGAGCCTTGTCGTTAATATTGTCTATGTCGCGGCCCACCTCAATAGTCTTGCCGGAAACATAATCGGCAAGCTTTATCAGGTTGTCCTTGGTCTCGGACGGCAGATTGTTGTCTTTGGACTTTGCCAGGGTTTTGATATAAACCCACAGTTTAAGATTGTTGTCCAATGCGGTGACTAAAGCCTCAACATTGTTGTTCTCTCGGGCCGAAGACAAATCTACCGCGCATTTGAGCAGAGAAAACGCCTCTTCTTTAGCCAGATAGTTTTTAACGGCTTCCAACAATCCTTCCGAAATCTGCATATTAATGTTGATTAGGCTGTCAAAATCAGACTTGCTCATTGCCACGCCTTTGGAAAGAGTAAGGCGTTCAACATACTTTGATAACTTCATTAAATTGGATTTAATGTCGTCGGGAAGCAAATTCTTTGCGCTTTTAAGCGATGTTTCTATCTCTACCCACAGTTTCAAATTGTTATCCAAAGTAATCAGCTTTAATTTCTCGTCATTACTGATGGACGCTTTAGACAAAGCCATCGCGCTGTTAAAGCAAAATTGCCGCCTCCGTCTCTGCGTCCTTAATTTGATTTGTGGTTTTAACCATTGTAGCTTCCTTACCAATGAATCTTTTTTATTCAAAGTTAATATAATCAATTGTGTCACTTTTTAAACTGTTATTTTCAAGTTATTCCCGTGAGAACTGCCTTTATTTGGGAAAATAAGCAAAAGGCAGCCCTCGGGGAAAATGCAGTTCCTTCTGGAGCTGTGTATTGTTTTTAAGAAAAAATGGGGAGATTTTTCCTTAAAAGTTGGGGAAACATAATAATAGGGGAACTCGTCACAACATCAAAAGCACCGTTTTTTTACAAATGCCGGATAGATAAACAAAGCCGTCTTAGCGCTGAACTGCCCGGAATCCGTCAAGCAATCACTTTAGAACGGAGCAATGATATCCAAAATCTGCCGTCCGTACCTCGGCTGCTGAACATCCGAAATCACGCCTTTACCGCCGTACGATACGCGCAATTCGGCTATTTTGCTTGATTCAATCGTATTGTCCGAGCTGATGTCTGCCCGGCGGATAATTCCTCTCACGGTCAACTGACGCAGCTCATAGTTAACCCGGATTTCCTGCGTACCTTCAATCACCAGATTATTGTTCGGCAAAACCTGTGTCACAATTGCAGCCATCGTCATCTCAATTTTTCTCTTTACGGTCGATTTTACCGTCGCCGGAAATCTCGCGGTTTGAAGTGATGTCAACCAACGCCGACGGCTTTACCGCATCCGGAAGCACCCGGTCAAGATAGTCTTCATAACCGAACATTCCGCCGATTCCCATTGTATCTTTATTGTCATCACGATTCTGTTCCGTCTCGTTTTCCATCAAAGCATTGTCCTTGGCCGAAACTTTAACCGTAATGATGTCGCCGACCTTAGAGGCCCGCAAATCTTTGAAAAATCCGCTGGAACCCGGTTTCCACAAAGAATTTGCACCGCCTTTTGCATCGTTAACCTGCGGCATCGGCATTGAAACCGGTTCATAATTTTTGGCTTCTACCGGATTGGTTATCGGCGCCAGCGGCGGTTCCTGCCCCACTTGCTGGAGCCTGGACCACATACCGCATCCCGACAGCGATGTCGCCATCAGCAATACTGCTGCCCCCGGCAAAATTTATAGTTAAAATTGTTCATTTCAATAGTCTCCCCGCTATCAAATTACTGTCCGTCGATTTCTACCGTATCGGCATCGACAACCGTTGCATAAAACTTCTTTGAACTCTTCGTGTTCATCACCTCAATCGACTGCCCCTTGGCACCGTCTTTCCAAAGCTTCCGCACGCGCCGTAATTTGCAGTCCTTGGATTTGTAAACCGAAGTGACGACCTTGCCCTTCTTAATCAGAATAACCGGCCCGACCTCCCTATCGGCAATCACTTTACCCTCTTTTTCAAGGTTTTCTTTGCCTGCATTCCGACCAGCTTGTTCAGTTCCGTGATATTCTGAGTCTTGATGCGGTTCATCCTCACCGGTATCGTTTTCAGCTTATCCTCACTGATGACCTCGCCTTTTTCAATATTTACCGCCGGAACCCAGATTTCTCCCATCACATAATACCTGCCGCTCAAGCTGGTTTTGGCATAGGGATTGCCGTCGGCAAAAATTTCCGCTGTCGCAGAAAACTTGTTTTGGGTTGCATCAAACTTGAGTTTGGAAATCATAACTTTGGCTGCCTTGACGTTCTCAAGCGCAAAACTGGTCTGTCCGCCGAAAAATTCCAATTCTATTTTATCTTCCAACCCTTGCTCGACAAACTCTTTTTTCACCGCCTCGTCAATATCGCCTTCGCCCAACAGCAGCAAATTATCGGCCTGTGCCGGCGAAACAATCAAAAACATCGCCAATAAAGCTATTTTCCCCAATTTAAACATTTTTCCCCTTCAAACTAAAGCTATTTCAATTGGTTAATCGTGCTCAACATCTGATCCGAAGTTGAAATAATCTTTGAGTTCATCTCATATGCGCGCTGAGCGGAAACCAGTTCCGTAATTTCGGTAACCGCGTTAACGTTAGAGGTGATTAAATACCCCTGCAAAATGGAACCGAAACCTTCCGTATCCGGATTATCCAAAATCGGAGCACCGGACGCCTGAGTTTCCGTAAACATATTGTTGCCGATTGCTTCCAAACCGGCCTCGTTCGGAAAAGTCGCCAATTCCAGCTGTCCGACATTTACTTCGTCGGTCTCGCCGTCCTGCTTGACCCAGACTTCGCCGGAAGCGTTAACATAAATTTCAACCGCATCGTCCGGAATTGTAATTTCCGGCTGTACGGTGTAGCCGTCATGAGTGACGATAACGCCGTCTCCGTTTCTCTGAAAAGCGCCGTCTCTGGTATAGCCGGTACCTTTGCCCTCGGGCAGTTCAATTTGAAAATACCCTCTGCCACGAATTGCCAAATCCAAACTGTTGTCGGTTTTCGTCAGACCGCCGCCTTCCGTAATACGGTAAACGGCCGCGGTTCTGACACCCAAACCAAGCTGAATGCCGGAGGGCACCACAGTCTGATCCGCGGTAGAAACAGCGCCCGGACGAATAATGTTCTGATACAGCAAGTCGTTAAATTCGGCTCTTCTTTTGGTATAAGCCGTGGTGTTCATATTGGCGATGTTGTTGGAAATCACGTCAACATTCGTCTGTTGAGCCAGCATTCCGGTTGCGCCTATTTGTAAAGATCTCATATTTTTATTCCCCTGTAAAAATTACGCCAGCTGCGCATAAGTAGTAATCGTGTTGGAAAGCCGGTCATGTTCCTGATCAATCATCTGTTGAACATACTCGTAAGACCGCTGCAGTTTAACCAGTCTGGTCATCTCGACAATCGGTTCAACGTTGGACTTTTCCACCGCTCCCTGAACCACTATCGCATCATTCTGCCCCACCTGCATGGCATTGCCGGAAACATTCTCAAACATTGTTCCCGCAACCTTCATCAATTTCTGGTTATCGGCAAAACTCGCCAGTTTCAACCGGCCGATAACGCCGTTTTCGGTCATTACGTCGCCGCTTTCGGTTATGGAAATTTCCTTCTCTCCCGGAGCAAAGAAAAACGGCTCGTTGTTTTCAGAAAGCACCACCGCACCGTCGTTTGTCACCAACTTTCCGTCGGCATCCAAAGAAAACTGGCCTTTCCGGGTATATCTTTCGCCGCTGTCGGTATCAACGCAGAAAAAAGCGTCGCCCTTCAACGCCAAATCAAAAGTATTGCCGGTTTCAACAATCGGTCCTTCGGAAAAATCCTGAAAACTGCCGAAATCTTCGGTAAAATACAGCGGCGCGCGCCCTATCCCCTGAGCGTCCGGCGTCTGTACCATAAAAGAACTGAACAAAACATCGTCTTGTTTATAGCCGGATGTATTCATATTTGCCATATTGTTGGAAACGATATCCATCTGCTTCCACAAGGCCATCTGGCGTGACAACGCGATATAATTTGTATTATCCATTATATTCTCCCCAATAGTTTGGATAATCTAAAACTTGTTGTCATTACCTATGCAATAGTCGTGCCAAATTTTAAAACTTGGTTAATTTTTGATGTTAAACATGAAAAAAAGCCCCGTTTTCAACCGGGGCTTTTTGTAAGCGGCACCAAACTAGCGGCAGCAGGCTGTCTTTTTCAAAATATAATTATTTGCCAAAACGCCTGTAATCGGACGCTTCATCATATCCAAGCGGCGAAGCTGGTCTTTTTCAACCCGGTAATACGAAACTTCTCCGTTAGCCGGCTTCAGGGTTATGATGTCGCCGTTAACCATATAAGACCCTGACTGTTGAATATACCGTCCTTTTCTCCGATATAAACGTCCTGTTCCAGAAAACTGTAGTCACGGTTCAGCTGAATTGTCGTTTCAATCCCCGGACCGCTGGCAGCCGGAAGGGTTCCTTTGAACGTACCGCAGTATTCCGCCGGCATATTTTGATTGGCGGCACACCCTGCCAACATTAAAACCGCGGCGAAAAACATATACAATTTTTTCATTGATATTACTCCAAAAAATTAAATTAATCCGCACGTGACCGGATTAATTTAATTTTCAAGCGTTAAAATTCAAGCCCCAGGCGGCATAACGCCCGACATCTTCCTGCCAGTTTTCGCGAACCTTCACAAACAAAAACAAATGCACCCGTTCCTCCAACAGCTCTTCAATTTCTTTTTCGAGCCGCCTGCCCAATGCGTTTTATCATCGAACCGCCTTTGCCCAACACGATTACCTTTTGATTGTCCCTTTCGACATATATGGTTATTTCGGCGCGAATTGAACCGTCGTCCCGCCGTTCCCAAAGCTCAGGTTCAACGGTCAATGCATAGGGGCAGCTCCTGATGCAGGAACAAAAACAATTTCTCCCGCACAATCTCGGACGCCAGCATTTTCAACGGCATGTCAGACATCTGCTCTTCCGGATAATACCAGGGACTGATTGGAAGATTGTCGGCCAAATATTTGTAAAACTCATCCATATACTGTCCGGTCTCTGCCGAAACGAAGAAAGTCTCCTTAAAATGGCCCTCCTGATTCAAAGCGGCGCTCAGCCCCAGCAGCTTGTCTTTTTGAACCAAATCCACTTTGTTAAGTACCAAAACGGCCTCTGTCTTGTTTTTGTTCAGCTTGGCAATAATGCTTCGGGTCTCGTCGTCAAAACCGCGCTTGGCGTCAACAACCAATACCGTAATATCCGCATCGCCGACCCCATCCCAGGCAGAGCCGACCATTGCCCGGTCCAATCGGCGCTTCGGCTTAAAAATACCCGGCGTGTCAATAAAGATAATCTGCGTATTTTCGTATATGCCTATACCCTTGACCAGAGTACGGGTCGTTTGGACTTTCGGCGAAACGATGGAAACTTTGGAACCGACAAAGTTATTTGTAATCGTCGACTTTCCCGCATTAGGCGCACCGATGAGCGCCACAAACCCGCACCGGGTCGGCATCTCGTCAGAAACATTTATTTCGCGTTCATTTGCCATTCTTACTCAATTCTCTGCAACATCTTGGCGGCCGCGTCAAATTCCGCCAATTTTTTATTACGCCCTTCGCCGACGGCGTCTTCTACGCCCTTAAGGCTGACCGAAATGAAAAACGTCGGCTCATGCTCGCTGCCCGTACGCCCGACCATTTTATAAACCGGCGCTCCGTACCCCTTTACATGGGCAACTTCCTGAAGCTGGGTCTTGGCGTCTTTTGGGGGCGCAACGTTCTTGTCAATCAATTCCCGCCAATGATTGTTTACAAACTTGATGGCGTCTTCAACGCCGCCGTCAATGTAAATGGCGCCGATAACAGCTTCGCACACGTCACAAAGCACATTTTCGTTGTCCCTGATTTCCCGGTTGGCCACATCCATAAATTCATTCAGCCGCAGCGTCCGGCCGACCATTGCCACCGTCTCTTTGCACACCAGCCCGGTAAACCTTTGCGACAGGCTGCCTTCCGGCTCCCCCGGAAACAAACGATATAAAAGCGAGGCGATGGAAACCCCCAGCACCCGGTCGCCCAAAAACTCCAGACGTTCATAGTTTCCGTCTACATGCGAATTGACGCTGCTGTGCGTCAACGCTTTTTTCAGCAGCGATTCGTCTTTGAACTCGTGCTTGAGAATTTTTTTTAATTCTTCCATGTTTTTTACCTAATCAAATATCTGCAAAAACTCAACCCTGCAAAACAGACAATAAAACTCAAAGCGAAAGTGCCGAAACCTGCCGACAGACAAGCAAGGACACTTTCATTCTGCAAAATCAGCATTAAGTGCCCTCCGGTCAAGCTCTGAATTATGAAATGGAATCAAACAGCCTGTCCCACCGGATTTTCTTCGGCCAGCTCCACGGTTTGTACCATTCTTCATCCTCGTTGTGGGAGAAGAACAGAAAACGTGCTTTGCCGACCAAATTCTCGGCGGGAACAAAACCGACGTTCACTCTGCTGTCATCGGAACGGTCACGGTTGTCACCCATCATAAAATAATTTCCCTGAGGAACCACAATTTCCTTAAAATCGTCATGAGCCTCATGGTCGGACAATTCCAGAATACGATGCTTTTTGCCGTTGGGCAGCGTCTCAATATACTGACGATACCGCTCGGCGCTGCCGTAAGCATTGCGAATGGTAAAGTCCTCGACCTGCTCGCGTTCGACCATCTCTCCGTTAATAAAAAGACGACCGCGCTCCAGTTTGATTTTATCTCCCGGAAGACCGATAACCCGTTTGATGAAGTCCGTCTTGTTGTCCTGCGGATATTTAAACACCACAACATCGCCGCGCTCCGGCTCGTCTTCCCAAATTCTGCCTTCAAACAACGGCAGGCTCCACGGCAGAGAATGTTTGGAATAGCCGTAGGTATATTTGGAAACAAACAGATAATCTCCCACATACAGCGTCGGATACATTGAGCCCGATGGAATTTTAAATGGTTCAAACCAAATCGTTCTGATTACAATTGCAATTAAAATTGCATAGAATACTGTTTTAATAGTATCCCAAAAACTTTCTTCTTTATCCATCAACAGCCTCGTTTAGTTTAACAGCAATCTCTTATTTGCTGTCATCATATACATTTTTTATTTTTTCACAACTATAAAATTTCAATAATAACAACCGCTTGCGCAAAAGGAAAATCATCGCTCAGCGAAACCGCGCAACGATAGTTTCTTCCCTCAGCCAAAAGCTCGGCCCGGTTGCCGGCTTTTCCCGTCAAATGCAGCAACGGTTTACCCAGCGCATCGTGACCGACTGAAATTTCCTGCCAGGAAATCCCCTCGTTAAAACCTGTTCCCAAAGCCTTTACCGCCGCTTCCTTTGCCGCAAACAGCTTAGCCGCTTTACAGGCCTTTTTATTACCGCCGTCTCCGCAGGCGGCAATTGCCTCAAGCTCCTCCGCCGTAAAAATTCTGGTCAGAAAATGCTCGTCAAACTTTTGCAGCGTTTTGGCTATCCGCTCAATATTGACGATGTCTGTCCCAAGTCCGATAATCATAATTAACTTAATCCTTCGTCAGTGTTTTTGCCAGTTTCCGGCATCAACTTTTTTCCGCCGTTTCCGCCGATTTTCTCCAAAGCCTTCTTCACCAGATAATAACTCGCCAGCCATGCCGCAATGTAGTAAGGAATACAACCGACCATCATAGGCCATAAGATAGGCCAGATATCCTGAAAAAACAAGTCAAAATCAAAATGCAGCAGGGCTCTGGTCGCTTTTTCAAAAAAATGAATAAAATCAACCTGGGCCGAATGCGCATAATCGCCGCCCAACATCCTGCGTCCGGTATAGAGAACCGACAGCCAGATAAACGGAAACGTCCACGGATTTCCTGCCGCCGTCCCCAAAGCGCTGGCAAGAATATTGCCGCGTATAATCCAGGCCGTAAGAGCCGCCAGCAGCAAATGAAAACCCACAAAAGGCGTAAAGGATATTGCAACGCCGCAAGCTACTCCCGCGGCAATGGAACGGGGCGTTCCCGGCATCCGCCGCAACCACAGCAACAAATTGCGGCCGTAGGCCTTCCAGCCTTCCTGCGGCCACAACCGGCTTTTAAGCTTTGTCGTCCATGAAACCTGAGAACGGCGGGCGGACAAACTTTTTTCTCCTCTAAAAAACTATATCGAACTATTGTACCGAACGAGATACATATGATACAAATTTGCTGGCTTTCAAGGCCGCAATAATATCAGTAAGATGTTTCAGGTCTTTTACCTCAACATCGACAATCAGCTCGAAATAACTCACCGTCCGGTTGACGATGTTCAAATTGGAAATATTGCCGTTGTTGCGCGCAATCAGGTTGGACAACTCGCCCAACGAACCCGGCTCGTTGGCAAGCATCACTTTCAGCCGTCCGACGTGCGGCGTATCGTCTGCCGCATCCCCCCAGGAAATGTCCAGCCAGCGTTCCGGCTCGTCCGCAAACTTTTCCAAGAGCTTGCAGTCGATTCTATGAACCGCGACGCCTTTTCCCGTCGTCACGATTCCCACAATCCGGTCTCCCGGCAGAGGATGGCAGCAACCGGCAAAATGTACCGCCATACCGGGAATCAAACCTTTTATTTTCAAAGGTTCGGCTTTTGACTTGTCTTTCTTGACGCTTTTGCTGAACACCGGAACTTTCAGCGACTTGACCACTTTCTCAAGTTTAGACTGCTTATAGCCCGGATAAACCGCTTTCAGAACATCCCAGGCCGTTACCAAGCCTTCGCCTACTTTTTGCATAAATATCGTCAATGGATTCCGCCTCGAAATTCGGCAAAACGTTCACCAGCCCTTTTTCGCTGAACTCCAGATTTTCGCCTTTAAATGTCCGTTCCAGCAGCTGTTGTCCGAGAGTAATGAACTGATCGCGCTTATAAGCCCGGACATAACGACGGATGGCGGCTTTCGCCTTTCCCGTCACGACGAAACGATCCCATTCGGTCGAAGGATGCTGCGCCTTGGACGTCAGAATTTCAACTTGGTCGCCGTTCTGCAAAATCGTCCGCAGCGGACGGATTTCCCCGTTGATTTTTGCTCCCACACAGGTGTCGCCCACGGACGAATGCACCGCATACGCAAAATCTACCGGCGTGGAATTGACCGGTAAACCGATTAAATCGCCTTTAGGCGTAAAGCAGAAAACCTGGTCGTTATACATTTCCAGTTTGGTGTTTTCCAAAAACTCTTCCGGATTGGATGCCTGCTCCAAAATTTCCAGCAGTTCCCTAATCCAGCGGAATTTTTTACCAACGACTTTCTCCCCCTGTTTATAAGCCCAGTGCGCCGCCACGCCCTTTTCGTTAACCTCGTGCATTTCCTGCGTGCGGATTTGAATCTCAATGCGGGTGTTTTCCGGCCCGATAACGCCGGTATGAATGGATTTGTAACCGTTGGGCTTGGGAGTCGAAATATAATCTTTAAATCGGCGCGGAACCATATGATATTTGCTGTGAACCACTCCCAATGCCTGATAACAGGAGGCAACGTCATCCACAATAATCCGAAAAGCCATAATATCCGACAATTGTTCAAACGAGGCGTTTTTTTGCTGCATTTTGCGCCAAATGGAATACGGCGTCTTTTCTCGGCCGGACACCGAAGCCTTTATGCCGTTTTCTTCCATGTCTTTTTGCAGACGGGCAATAATCTTCGGTACCAGATTGCTGCCTTGCTCACGTAAAAAATTCAAACGCGCTTTGATTGACTCGTAAGCGTCCTTATGCAACTCCGCAAAAGCAATTTCTTCCAACTCGCTTTTTACTTCCTGCATACCGATGCGCTCTGCCAGCGGCGCATAGATATCTAATGTCTCTTTGGCGATTCGCGCACGTTTTTCCGGGCTTTTAAAATGTAACGTCCGCATGTTATGCAGACGGTCAGCCAGTTTAATCAACAAAACGCGGATATCTTCCGACATTGCCAGCAAAAGCTTGCGGAAATTTTCAGCCTGCTTGTTATTGACGGACTTTTGCTCAATCATCGCCAGTTTGGTAAGACCGTCAACAATCTGTGCCACCTGCTCGCCGAACAAAGACTTGATTTCTTCCACCGTCGTATCGGTATCTTCAACCGTATCATGCAAAAGCCCGGCAATGACGGAAGCGGAATCAAGCTTGAATTTTGTCAGAATACCGGCCACTTCTACGGGATGGGAATAATACGGGTCGCCGGAAGCCCGCAGCTGGGCCCCGTGTTTCTTCATTGCAAAGACATACGCTCTGTTCAGAGCGTCTTCATCGGCGTCCGGATCATAGGATTTTACCAAATCAACAAGTTCATACTGTCTTAACATCGAGCCTCGGTCTTATGTTTCAATCATCATCACAAAAAAAGTTCCAGAATACAGACTTAGCATACTATTCTTAACTAAGTCTAAACTTCCGGAACTCTTCTTGCAACAAATATCGAAAAAAATATTAATTTTCGTCGTCGAAATCGTCACCGAGGTCGTCGCCGCCCTCTAAACCGTCGTCCATGGACAAGTCATCGTCGCCCAAAGAACCGCCGAAAACGTCATCGCCCTCAACGTCGCTGTCAGCGTCAACGTCCAAAAGGTCATCACCGCCGTGAACCTGCATATTGTCATCAATTTCAGCCTGCGGCAGCAAACCGGTAAACTGGTCGTCCAAATCAGCCAGTTCTTTTTCGGCAGCCATAATTTCCAACTCTTCTTCTTCCGGCTCCTCAACCTCGACATACTTCTGCAGCCCCATAACCAGAGACTTCTGCAGTTCTTCAATACTTACGGTTTCGTCGGCAATTTCGCGCAAAGCTATCACCGAGTTTTTATCATTGTCGCGGGCAACCGTCAGCGGCGCACCGGCAGACAAGTCCTTGGCTCTTTGTGCCGCAACCATCAGCAGCTCATAGCGATTGGGAATTTTATCAATACAATCTTCGACCGTAACACGTGCCATTTTATTCTACCCTGTTAAAAATTTAAAAACCTATCCCTGAATGTATACTCATAATGAATCCGAAATGCAATAACAAAATGCACAAATCGTGAAAAATTAATAAATTAGCTAGTGTTTTTAAAACCTTAGTCAAGGCGGCTTATCGGAATATCCCCCAGCTTAAAATCAGATTTCCGCCATTTTTCGGTCAATTCCGTGCGGTTTTTGCGAACCTCGCGAACATCGTTGAGGGAGCCTTATACATTTCGACAATCGCCTGCATCGTGGAATAGCGGCTTTGCTGGGAACGCGGGCTCAGCTTGCGAATGTCGTCATCATGCAGGCCGGACTGATACCCCCTGATAGCCATTGCCATTCCGCTCGAAATCTTTGACAGCCGATAGGCTTTGATTGTCTTGTCACAGGTATAGGCCCATTCGTTGAGCGTAAACCCCTGCTTGGCCGCAATCATCGCCAATTCCCGCTCCTGTCCCATAATGGTCGCCTTTTGCACCAACCGTTGGCATGGGTTAACCAGGTCCTTCAGCCCCGGAACCAGCAAAATATTGTCCGGCCGGTTCGCCTCATAGCTTAACAGCATTGTCGTCACCCGCGACAGCCGATAACGATTGGCCCCGGTCCATTCCCGGATTCCGTCAAGCGTCCCGATAAAAGCCTTCACGTCGGTTGAAGTCAACAGGCTGTTTTTCTCGGGATTGACCGTACGCAAATCGCTGCGCCCGATTTTTTTTGCCTGCGGAACATTGGTCATATAGTGTTCCGGCGGCACCAGTTTTTTATCGCCTGATAAAAATCTTTGTCGTAAGCCACTTTCGGATGAGCCGGAACCCGCCGCGGCATTTCAGGCATCGTCACATTTTCAGGCCAGACTTCGGGCATCAGCAGATAATACAAAAACGGAGACAAAAACTCCAAATCGGCAACCCTTCAACTGCGGAGCAATGCGGGTCGGAAACTTGTTTTTTGTTTCTCTTATCCCCGGAAGGTTAAGCACTTTTTCCGACATATTGGGAATTGTAAACAACATCGGCCCGATATACGGGTACATCGCTCTCGGAATGCTGTTCAACATTTCCAGAATTGCGTCTTCATTTTCGCCTTTCAGGCGCTTCTCGTTGCTGCCGTAGGTCGCAATCCGACTGTAAAATCACGGTCAAATACCTCTCCGACGTCAAACGTGCTGGTATAATGCGTATCATAGATACCTTCCTGACTCTGAAAAAAAAGCCTCCAGCTCGGACATCGTCGGAAGTTCGTCTTCTTCAAGATTAATCTCAAAAGCCGGAATATAGTCGGCCATAGCCGCAGCCGCGGGACGAACCGCCAGCAGCATCAGACCAAACAGTATTCCGACTTTTGTAAACATCTTAGTTATAAGTCACCCGTACCTTGTAAGTCAGAGTCGTTTCACCCCCGGCAGGCACGTTAACCAGCCATTTGAATGTCCTGGCTTTGCTGCGGTCGCTAGGCAGGCTTTCGCTCACGATTTCCGTCTGATAGTAAAAAGTCTGAACAAACTCTACCGCGGCGTCACGGCCTTTGGCATTGTGGAAAGTAACGGAAACTTCGTTCTCCGCCATTTTTTCCGAAAGTTTGTTCTGAGCCGTAATCTTGCCGTCGGCATAAATGTCAAAAGCTTCGCCGATAGCCAGTTCGGCCTTTTCCCCTTTGGCCAGCTGAGCCATATCGGCGGCCCCGATAAATTGCAGTTCGCCGCTGCCGTCCTTGTCATAAAAACGAACTACGCCGGAAGGCATCGGCAAGCCGAGTTTGTTCTCTTCGCTGTTGGTCAGCTTGTAAACCGTCGAAGGATGCAAACGCTCAAAATCGCCGCTTGCATATGTGGAAGAAACGTTCAACGGAGAAGTCAGCCGGTAAGATTGTTCAAACTTAACCCCTTTCAGGTCCATCAGACTGACCTGTTTGGATTGCTTATCCATAATGTCTGTTTTAAACGGCAGGCTGTAAACATAATATTCGCCGAGATTTTCAGCCGGAAGAGAAGCGCTTTCCGCAGCCCCCGCCGCATCAAAAGAAACCGACTTTGCCGCCATCATCAGATTACGGGGCTGCGGCCGGACATTGCCGTTTTCCTGTTTGACGTCTCCGGCTATCAACTGCACTTCGGCGTCTTTATAATCGGCTCCGGACTGATTGTTCAAAGTCACCCAGCCCTGCAAATCCATTTGGCTGTCGGAAGTAATTTCCGCCACATAATTGGCCTGCCAGCTCAAACCGTTGGTCAGATAGTTCAGCGTCAAATCTTTGCTGCCGTCGTTTTGATTGTCCAGCTTGACAACCAGTGTCGGCTTCACCCGCAAATTCTCGGGCAGGTTTTCATAAACCAAACGCCCCGGAAAGTTAGCTTCGATTCCGTAACTGAACTTTAACAGGGGATTACCGTAGTTGCTGCTGATAATATCAGCCTTGTCAAACATATTCTGACCATTGGCCGGATTGGTTGTCACCGTCATAACTTTTTGTCCGACGGATTCTTCCAGAATGTTAACCGGGTCAGCAGATCGTACTCATAGTTTTGTTCCAAAACCTTAACGCCCGGAGCCTTCAGGAGCGCCGTTTCCGGTTTCATCTGCTGCGCAACGCCTTCAAAAGCGACCTTTGCTTCGCCGCTCTTCAGGTCGACACGGCGGCTGTCTTTGATTAAGGCCAGATTTTGGTTGTAAATGCTGACGGCCATACCGGCGTTATTGTCGGGTTTCAGAGTGATTTCCGCAGCTTCGGCCTCTCCCGCCGCCAGACACAAATTCATCATTACCGCCAACGTCACATATCGGTTTAACATCCTTTACCTCCTAAACAGGGTTAAATTTCTTCCTTTGAATATAATCTAAAAAATATAAAAAAGAAGTGATAAATTAAATTTAAGCTAGACTCGCGGGAAATATTGCCCTAATATCAAAAACAAAATTAATACTTTGTTAAGCAGTTGGAGGAGAAGAGCTATGGCTTGGACAGATGAAATGGTTGAAGATTTGAGAAGAATGTGGAAAGAAGGTCTGACCACCGGCGAAATCGGCAAACGTCTGAACGTTTCCAAAAACTCTATTGTGGGCAAGGTTCATCGTCTGGGATTGTCCGGCCGCCCCTCTCCGATTAAAAAGAAAGAAGACGCACAGACAGAACCCAAAACCAAGGAAGCGCCTGCCAAACAAATTAAAGAACCGGTAAAGGAAGCTCCCAAACCTGCGGTAAAAAAAGAAACCGAACCGCAGGTCAAAAATCCTTCCCCTGCCCCCAAGGCCGCCGCTGAACCGCGTCATAAGGCCGGGCACAACATATCCCTGACCGACCTCGACAATCACACCTGCCGCTGGCCGATAGGCGACCCCAAAGACGACAACTTTCATTTTTGCGGCAAAAAAGTCCGCATCGGCCAGACATATTGTGAAGAACACGCCGCCGTCGCCTACGTAAAACCCAGTAAAAAATAACAAAATATTAACTTATGACATGATATACTCGTCCTTAGTATGGAAAGAACGCGTTTGTAAGGACAGAGAATAATGTCATTAAATATGATTATCGCCTTCGTGATGGGCTTTGTCGTCGTTATCGGCTCAATTGTCAGTGCGACCGACCGTCCGAGTATGTTTATTGATATTCCGAGTATTATCGTCGTATTCGGAGGAACTTTCGTCACACTCTTTATTTCTTTTGAACTAAAGACGGCTCTTGCAGCTTTGAAACTGGTCGGTCAGTCTTTCCGCCGCCACAAAGATTCCGAAATGTCGCTTAAAGACGAAGTCGGACGTATTGTTCGTTGGGGATACATTATCCAAAAAAACGGCCTTCAGGGACTTGAAAACGAAGTTACCGAACAGCTCCGCGAAGAAAATCCGTTTCTTGCCTATGGCGCGGATTTGGTGGTTACCGGTTATACCGGCGCCGAAATCAAGCAAATTCTAACCTATATGATGGAATCAGAAGCAGAGCGAGCCAAAGGTCCTGTTGACGCCCTAAAAAGATGGGCGGGGATGCTCCTGCATTTGGTATGATGGGAACACTTATCGGCTTGGTTATCATGCTGGGTTCCATGGGTGGAGATCCATCGGCCATCGGCCCCAGTATGGCCGTAGCCTTGATTACCACCTTTTACGGCATCATCCTTGCTCGCATCATCTTAATTCCTATTGGTACTAAAATATCAGCTCGTTCTGACAAAACTACATTCAAAGAAAATCTGGAAATGGAAGGCCTAGTCCTCCTTGCCGAACGCAAGAGCCCCCGCTATATCCAGGATAAAATAAACTCTTTCGTCGACGTCAGCGAACAATTCCTGATCGACCGCGATTTAAACAACAACACCTCAAACCAAGCATCTAGCAACTCTTAAGTACTTTGGTAATGAAAAAGAAGCCGGAAGAAAAAATTGACGAAGATTGGATGTCCACCTATGGCGATATGGTGACATTGCTGCTGTGCTTCTTTGTGATGATGCTTTCAGTTTCCAAACCCGACGTTGCCAAATTTGAAATGATTCAGGCTGGAATGAATGAAAGCCTTGGCAAAAAAAGAAGTAACCCGCCCGATTGAAATGATGATGATGGAATTGTCGGACGATATCCAGTCAATGTCGGCAGAAGAAGACATTTCTCTCGGCAGCGATACCCAGGGCGTCGTTCTGGAAATCAGTGACGATCTTGCTTTCGCTTATGGATCCGCAGTTATTCGCGAAGAAGCATATCCAATTCTTAAAAAAGTTGCGGCAACCTTGCAGTCTGAACGCTACAACTCGTTTAACTTCAGCATTGAGGGTCATACCAGCGACGAAGCGTTCTCCAGTCCGATGTATCCCTCCAACTGGGAACTTTCTTCGGCTCGCGCCGCCGCCGTAGCCCGTTTTATGGAAAAAGAGGCATTCCCCGCGTCCGTTTAAAAGTCGTCGGCTTATATGACGTATCCCCCAAATATCCCAACCACGACCCCTACGGCCAGCCGATTCCGCAAAATCGCAGCAAAAACCGCCGCGTGGTTATTCATATAGAGCCTACGTTTAAGTAATACCCAAAGACAACCAGTAAAGAAATGGCGGCTCCGTCGGAAACCGCAGCAATCGCTTATATCATCATACGCACCGGTATACGGCCGGATGAGGGCTTTTTCCTTTCATTAAACTGATTGCCTAATCTGATTATATTTCCTTGCTTGAGAGTGATGCTCAAAGTTTCATAAACGGAAACTCTTATCCCGCCTGCCGGACAACCGTGTCGTTGTCAAACCATAAGAAATTTCTTCTAAAACAAGCCGCCTTCAACCCGCCAACCGGCAGCGTCATAAACCAAATGAAAAGCCGCACAATTGGGAATTTTCGCGAACAAAACCTTAAAATGCCCGAGAAGCGCTCCCATCGTACCGCCGTGAATCGCCACGCCCATTGTCCCGTAAGGCTCGTTTTCAACTTATCCAACCTCGCCAAAACCCGGTTCAAAGCTTCAGCCTTGCTCTCTCCGCCGGGAAAGCGAATATCCAGATACTGCGGATTATACCAATTGTTCAGAATATCGGGATATTCCCGCTCCAAATCGGCAATCAACTTTCCTTCAGCATCACCGTAAAAACATTCGCGCAAATCATTTTCTACCCTGACTTCCGCCCCAACGGCCTTTCCGACGATTTCTGCCGTATGCAAAGCCCTTTTCAAAGGACTTGAAAAAATAACTTCCAGTTTTTCTCTTTCAGTTTATTTACGGCTAGTTCCGCCTGCGCCACGCCGGTTGCGTTCAAATCATAATCCTCTCCGGACCCTTGCCAGCGCTTTTGTTTGTTCAAATCCGTTTCGCCATGGCGAAAAACATAAAAATCTTTACGCATTTTTTCTTCTCTTCGTTTTCTTTGCCAGCTCGGCATCTTTGACGTCGGCCCAGACAATGGTCGTTTGGCTCACGCCTTTTTCCCAAACAAACCAGGCAAATTCCATAGCCGGAGAACCAAATCCCAAAAAATCGACTTTATTGGGAATAACGATAACCTTTGCCGGAGGGAATTCATGATAAAGCTTCGCCCGCCGCTTGCCTGTCAAATAACGTATCGGCAACAGCAGTGCCAGACATCTTCTGGATAACCGCAGCCCCTGAACAATAAATTCAAAAGCAAGATTGAACGGCGGATTGGTGATGATGTTGTCAACTTCGCGCGAAGACGCCAAAAAATCTACGCCCGCGGTACCATAGCCGCGATTGATTAAATCGCTGCTCTCCACTTTGGAATAATACTGTTCCAGAATTTTGGACATCCGCCCGTCTCCGCAGGCCGGCTCCCATATTTCACCCGTAAAGCGATAATTGTCCAGCAACGCCTGCGTGACATAAGCCGGCGTAGGATAAAAGTCATCCTCCTGCCGCAAATCGGCAACCTTTCGTCCGAGTAATTTATATTGTTCGTTAATCATTTTAATTCTGTAAAAACATTTCCAAATCATAGAAAGAGCGGCTGCGCCGTAATTTTCGAGCGAAGTATACATCCTTGGCACATAAAGGGAACATAACAAGCATAATGCTCTTTATACAATCTGATGGAGCGAGTAACGGAATCGAACCCGCATCCTAAGCTTGGGAAGCTCACGTTCTACCATTGAACTATACTCGCAGGAATGAATCGGAATATAGCAGAAAAAAATGAATTCTCAACTACATTTTACATTTATTGCACCACCAACACCACGCCAAGAATAATCAAGACAAAGCAATACAACTTTTTCATAATTATTCTGGCCGTCAGTTTTTTCCTTCAGCGGCAGGCCGAAATGCTTTAGAATAAAATAACTCAGCCCAAGCATAAAGATAGGCTGTGTGGCGCCGATTGACGTACTGACAACCGGGGACAGCCCCGACAAACCGTATACGCCGCAGGCCAGTCCCAGAAAACAGAGAAATTCGTTGACTGCAAAAATCTTAAACCGATGCAGATACGGCGGAAAATTCAGGACAATGTCTTTCCGCCAGTTGCCCACCAGTAAAAAGACGAACGGCATAAACCCGGATATCAAATTGGGATAAATCACCATATTAATCCAGTTGCCGTCCTCAATCAGCACATATTTTTCCAACACCACGTAAAAAAGCCCGCAACAGCGATGCCCCGACCATATAATAAAAGGCGCGGTTCAGTTTGGGGATTTTGGTCCCTTTGATACTGAGCGCGATTGAAGACATAATGATGATGGCAAAACCGATATACTGCGTCAGGCTCAGCCGCTCGTCCAACCACAAATAGGTCATTACCGGAATGGTAATCTGCCCCAGAGAAAACAATGCGGCAACAATGGAGGTGTCGATAACCTTCATCGCGGTATAATAAGGATACAGATACACGATGTCCAAAAAAGCCAACAGCACATAACAGACGATTGCGGCCGTCGACGGAACGCTGGGCCAGCCGAGAAACATAACTAACGGAACAAAAACCGCATTCATCAGGGAAATATAAAAATATCATCGTCGTCTGATGCTTAAACGTCCGGTTTGATAACTGACTTTCTATTATAACCGCAAATGCGTAAAAAGCGGAGATCCGAATGCTGCCAACAAAAAAAACATAAATAACCTCAAAATAAAAAAAGCTATAGGTAACTATAGCTCTTTTTTGGTTTTCAATTGGTTAATTCCTCACTCTCCGCCCAGAGATTTTTTCAAATCGTCCAGACTGTTTTTTGCATTTTCGATGGATTTTCTCTGCTCCGCGCGTTTGGCTTCTTCCGCTGCCTGCTTCTGGGCCGCTTCGGCATTTTTGGCATCCAGCTTTTTCTGGATTTTTTCTTTTTGTGCGTCTAATTTTGCCTTGGCTTCGGCCGCCTTTGCTTCACGTTTCGCCTTGGCCTCGGCATCCAGAGCTTCCTGCCTGGATTTCTCCGTTTCAATTTTCCGACCGGCCTCGTCTGCTTTCGCCTGAACTTTGCCGGCAGCTTCCTCAACCGACCATTCCGCCGCCGCACTGCCCGAAATCACCGCGGATAAGCTCAGAACTGCGGCTGCAATCAACTTCTTCATACCTGTTCTCCTCTCAAATAAAATACCGCAATAATATAAAAACCCCGTGGCAAACTTCAACAGCCGATGCCGTTTTTACCAAAAAAAAGAAGGACAAAGCCTTTAGCCTCATCCTTCCTTGTTTAATCAAATCATTTTTTACTTTCTGAGTTTATCAGCTGCCACAGCAGTTTTTGTGCATTGCCCCGGCTCTCGTCCAAAAAGAAACTGATGTCCGAAGCATACGGGATGCATAATTCCCAGTGTTTGACAATCCATTCGCAGACTTCATCGCTGCCGACCCCCAGGCACGCAACCTTGGCCAGTTTTTTCTGAAAGCCTATTTGCAGCGGATGAAGGTCTATTGACTGCAACAGATATCCCACGCCGGGCATTTCCTGTTTTCGTTGCAGCATAACCATCTCCATAACCAGCAGGTTATAGGCATGATTGTCAAAATTAGCCGTCAGATACGGACGGGCTTTGGCCGTAAGCAGCAGACACAGCAGAATACTATTATTTTCCAACAACAGATTTAACAGATTGTCGCTCAGCCGCAAAAACATCGAACGGTTAAATTCATTACTCAGTTCGTCAGACAACATGGCCGGATCAAAACCTAAGGTATAGGCCACAAAACCGCTGTTTTCCCGTAAAAAGAGATTAATGTCCTGAACAAACTGCGTTTTCTCCGCATCGCTAAACTCGAAAGATTTGCCGGTCTGAACCTCATCCATCATTCCGTGCAAAAAGTAATCAACAATTTTTTCCATTTTAATTGGGTTTTTAATTAATAAAAATACATCATCGCACAATAATCATCAACAATGCCGGAAAATATAACACATTCGCGCCGCGCTGTCTAGACAAAATTACAAAAACGAATCCTAAAAAATAAATTACCCCAAAGCGTCGATTCGGGTCATTTTTTGCTGGTTTTTAAAATTCCCGTGCTATAAAACGCGCATAGAAAGATTCTATTTAAAACGAAAAGCCGGCAGATCAGGCATAAAACAGTCTAATCTGAGGCTTTTTTTGTGTTAACTTTAACTAAGGATAAAATATGTCAGAAGTTAAGATGAAAATGATGGACGGTAACGAAGCCGCTGCTTCCGTTGCCCACCGCATGAACGAAGTCTGCGTCATTTACCCGATTACCCCGTCTTCTCCGATGGGCGAATGGGCTGATGCGTGGTCTGCCGCCAAACAGAAAAACCTTTGGGGCGTTATTCCCGAAGTCCAGGAAATGCAGTCGGAAGCCGGTGCTGCCGGTGCTTGCCACGGTTCAATCCAGGCCGGTGCCTTAACCACCACCTTCACGGCTTCGCAGGGCCTGTTGCTGATGATCCCCAACATGTACAAAATTGCCGGTGAGCTTTCTCCGTTTGTTATGCATGTTGCCGCTCGTTCTTTAGCCTACCATGCCTTGTCAATCTTTGGCGACCACTCTGACGTTATGTCTTGCCGCCAGACCGGTTTCGCCATGCTGTGCTCCAACTCCGTTCAGGAAGCTCACGATTTCGCAGCCATTGCACAGACGTCTACCTTGCGTTCACGCGTCCCGTTTATGCATTTCTTCGACGGTTTCCGTACTTCTCACGAAATCAAAAAAAATCAAGCTGCTTTCTGATGACGATTTGAGAGCTATGCTGGAAGGCGTTGATTTTCAGCACAATGCTGAAAAGGCTCTGCGTCCGGAAGCTCCTGTCATTCGTGGTACGGCTCAGAACCCTGACGTATTTTTCCAGGGCCGTGAAGCCAGCAATCCTTACTACAACAAAGTTGAGCAAATTGTTCAGGAAGAAATGGACAAGTTTGCAAAAAATCAGCGGCCGCCAGTATAAAACGATCGAATACGTCGGTCCGGCCGATGCTGATCAGGTTATCGTCATTATGGGTTCAGGCGCTGAAACCGTTGACGAAACCATTAACTACCTAAACAACAATGGCTACAATGTAGGCTTGCTGAAAGTACGCCTGTATCGTCCGTTCCCGGCCAAGTCGTTCATCGCTGCCCTGCCGAAATCGGTTAAGGTTGTCAATGTTCTTGACCGCACCAAAGAGTCCGGCTCTATCGGCGAACCGTTGTACCTCGACGTTGTTGCAACCTTGACTCAGGCTTTTGCCAACAACGAAATCGCTGCCATGCCGCGTATTTTCGGCGGCCGTTACGGTTTGTCCTCCAAAGAATTCACTCCGGGAATGGTTCGTGCCGTTTATGACAACGGTGCTTCCGCCAAACCGATTAACGGTTTTTCCGTAGGTATCAACGACGACGTTAACAAAACTTCGCTGCCTTACAGCGACGACATCGACACCGAAGGCAAAGACGTTGTCCGTGCCGTTTTCTACGGCTTGGGTGCAGACGGTACCGTTGGTGCAAACAAAAACTCCATTAAGATTATTGCTGAAGACGCCGGCAAATACGGCCAGGGCTACTTCGTTTACGATTCTCGTAAATCCGGCTCCATGACCACATCGCACCTGCGTTTCTCCGACAACCCGATTAAGGCGGCTTACCTGATTAACAAAGCTGACTTCGTTGCTTGTCACCAATTCCCGTTCATGGCTAAAGTTGATATCCTGAAAATTGCCAAACCGGGTGCAACCTTCCTTCTGAACGCTCCTTACAAAGCTGAAGAAGTATGGGATCACCTCACGGCTGAAGTACAGGAAGAAATCATCAGCAAGAAATTGAACTTCTACACCATCAATGCTGTTGAGGTTGCTCGCGAAACCGGTATGGGTCAGCGCATTAACACGGTTATGCAGACCTGCTTCTTTGCAATTTCCAACATCTTGCCCAAAGATGAGGCTATTGCTCAGATTAAGAACGCGATTAAGAAAACCTACAGCAAAAAGGCGACGCCATTGTTCAAAAGAACTTTGCCGCCGTTGACGCCTCTTTGGCTCACATGCATAAGGTTGAATATCCGTCAGCCGTAACTTCGACAACTCACCGCTCTCTGCCGGTTCCGGCCAATGCTCCGGAATTCGTCAAAAAGCTCACCGGCGAAATCATTGCCGACCGCGGCAACGAGCTTCCGGTTTCTGCTTTTGAACCGGTTGTCGACGGCACCTGGCCGACCGGAACGACCCAGTATGAAAAACGCTGCATCGCTACCGAAATTCCGGTATGGGATCCTGACACCTGTATCCAGTGCGGCAAATGCTCTTTGGTTTGCCCGCATGGCGTTATCCGTATGAAGGTTGCCACCGAAGAAGAATTAAAGAACGCTCCGAAAGGCTTTAAATCTGCTCCGTACAAAGGCAAGGAATTTGCCGGCAAACAGTTCATTTGGCAAATGTCTCCCGAAGACTGCACCGGCTGCGGCATCTGCGTAAGCGCCTGCCCGGCTAAAAACAAAGCCAATCCGGAACGCAAGGCTATCAATATGGATCATATTGAAAACCATCTGGAAGAACAGGTTGCCTGCTGGAATTTCTTTGAAACTCTGCCGTACGTCAAACGTACCGAAGTTACTAAGAACTTGCCCAAAACAACGCAGCTGATTCAGCCGTTGTTTGAGTTCTCGGGTGCTTGCGCCGGCTGCGGTGAAACGCCGTACATCAAACTGTTGACCCAGTTGTTCGGTGATCGTATGGTTGTTGCCAATGCCACCGGCTGCTCTTCAATTTACTCCGGCAACCTGCCGACCACACCTTATACCAAGGATGAAAAAGGTCATGGTCCGGCTTGGGCGAACTCTCTGTTCGAAGACAATGCCGAATTCGGTTTGGGTATGAGATTTTCTATCGACCAGCAAACCCGTTTTGCCACCTCCCTTCTGGAAGGTTTGAAAGACAAAGTTGGCGAAGTTGCAGAAAAAATCCTCTCCAACCCGCAGTCTACCGACATCGAAATCGACGACCAGCGTGCAAACGTCAAAGCCTTGCGCGATAAACTGGCTTCAGTTAACACGCCGGAAGCCAAACAGCTTGATAAGCTTGCCGACTACCTGATTAAAAAGTCGGTATGGATTATCGGCGGCGACGGCTGGGCTTATGATATCGGTTTCGGCGGTTTGGATCATGCGATTGCTTCCGGCAAAAACATCAACATCCTGGTTATCGATACCGGCGTTTACTCCAACACCGGCGGCCAGCAGTCCAAAGCAACCCCGATGGGCGCTTCGGCTAAATTTGCCACCGCAGGTAAGGCTCTGCCGAAGAAAGATTTGGCAATGATTGCCATGTCTTACGGCAACGTTTACGTTGCTCAGGTAGCTTTCGGTGCCAACGATTCTCAGGTAATCAAAGCAATGAACGAAGCAGAAGCTTTTGATGGTCCGTCTATCATCATTGCTTACTCTCACTGTATCGCTCAGGGCTTCAACCTTGCCGACGGTCTGTCTCACCAAAAAGACGCCGTTGAATCTGGTTCTTGGCCTCTGTACCGTTACAATCCGACTAACATCGAACAGGGCAAGGCTCCTTTGATGTTGGATTCTAAGGCTCCGAGCAAACCGCTGGCTGATTATATGGCTAACGAAACCCGGTTCCAGATTGTAAACAAACAGAACCCCGAGCGTTATGAAACTTTGGTCAACAAAGCGCAGGAAAACGTTAAAGAAAAACGTTCTCTGCTTGAACATATGGCCGAGTTCAAAACCGCTGAATAAGTTGGTTTAAGCAACAAAAAAACGCCTCAGTCTTATGATTGAGGCGTTTTTTCATATTGCCGTCAAAACCGTATTTCGCAGCGGCAATTCCTTATTCGAACAAAGCCGGAATTTCCGCAACTATCTTTCCCGACCTGAGAAACAGGTGTTCGCGGCATTTCCACGATGCTCCCTTTCACAAAGACGCACCTCCAACTGTTTACGAGCCTCGCTTTGCGGATTGTCATATCCCCTTTCTTTTTTCCATCTTGTATATCCCGGATTTTCTACAAACAAACCGTTATTTTCGGCAGATTTTAAAAAGTATTACCGGAATTAGCTGCGACGTATTCCTCAAACGATTCTGCCGGCAGACGACCGCTTTTCAACTCTACCGAATATTTATGCTCATACAGGTGACGGTTATATTCTTCGGCCATCAGTTCTTCTCGTCTGGCATTCAAATTCCGTTCCTTTTGCAGCCGAGCCCCGACATAAACGTTAATCGGATTATCAAAACCGGCCACGGCAAATTCGCCCGGAGCCAATATTCCGCCGTCAATCCGATATCCGTCGGCATTGCCGTTGTATACAAAATTGTTCAAACAGCTTTCTGTAACGCTTTTCAAGATAAAATCATCATACAGGTTATCAAGAATTTTGTTATTTGGATAGGCTTTGTTAAATTCAGTGACACATTGTTCCATTTTATCAAAACTGCCGCTTTCTTTAAGTTCAGCCTGAGCTTCCGCAAACGCCTGTTTCATCTCGCCGGCATTCTCCCGATTGCAAAATCCGTCGACCTTCATTTTTAACAATATACCGCTAAACTGGCTCTGCAATCTTTCTTTTCAAAATCTGACGGCCGCTCGTAGCTGACGTCATTACGCTTAAAGGCAATCGCCGATTTGGCTTCCGATGAAAAATAAAAATCAATCACTTTTTTTTGCGGCAATGGCGGCGGCCTCTTTTTCTTCCGTGGAAACCGAGCTTTTTCTGCCTAATTTAACCTGCAAAGACCTCTCCATAAACGAATGTAAGCTTTCGGTATCTCCCTGACGTTCTCCGGCCGTCACACACATCAAAAGCCGCTCCGGCGATCGTAATGAATAACCGAAAGACGCCCTGCTCAACTCGCAAAACAACAAATTGCCTTTCTGATAAGGCTGCGTCAATCCGGCGCGAGCCATCTGGGCATATTCCTCCCTGAACAATTCCTTATTGATGTCAAAACCGTGCTCTTTTATCTCCGGCAACAATGCTCCGTTAAAAGAATGTGTCTGAAAACGATTGTTTTTACACTGCATCTCAATCGATTGCAAAAGCTTAAGCGATTCCCGCCACGAAACCGGCGGCTTAAGCCCAGTCTTTCACAATGATTCGCCACAATGAGCGGCATCACATGCTCACCGAAATAAACCTGGATTCCTTCCAACTTGCGGTCATTGTTCAAAGGTGCATTGCATTTTTTTGCCCGTTTGTTTCAAAATCCTTTGCCAAACGGTCAATCGTCTCATCCGACAAATCTCCGGTCGCGCTCGTATAAGCCTGCAATATATTTCCGAAGTTCTTATAAGCGCCCTCGCCGGCACTCAAAGATGCGGCATTGCTTATCATCTCTTTGACAGACGGACGGCTGAAAGCGCGCTCAAAATAATCGGCCATTTCTCCTGCCGAAATTTTGCTGATTTTATAACCGCCGATTATCGTTTCCATTTTTGAGCCTCATAACTTAAACTACACTTATTCTAGCATATTTTTTCTCTAAAACAAATCTATTTCTGTCCACGTCGCGCAAATAACTATCTCTGTTTTTATTTTTTGTTATAATAAAAAATCGAACCTGTGGGTTCCGGTATTAATTATTTAACAAAGGACGGTGTGACATGAAGTATTTCAAATTTGTTTGTTATTCCCTGTTATTGATGCTCTTATTCAATACCAGCTCTCTTTATGCCGCACCGCCTTTAGACCACACAACACACACACACCACTGTCGTTAATGCCGGAACCCCTCTCCGGGTCTCGCGACACGCTTAAGCTTGCCGCAACCTGGTGGCTCCCAGACTGGCAGGGCAGTCAGGGGTCACGTGGTTCTGACGACATCGGCGGCGGGGATATTGTCAAAGACGATTCCGATTGTATGAAACATTACAATCTTTATGCAACTTGCCCTTCGCCTAAGCTTTCTACCGGCGTGGTTCATCCCGTCGCCGGAATGACCTGTCAGAAGTCTTGTTATTGCCCTTCGGAATACAAATATACGTCTTCTAACTGCTCCGGTAAATATACCGTTTCCGGCAGTTCTTGCGACGGAAAGTATAATGCTTGCGTCTGCAAATCTGAATACAGTCAAAACTCTTCAAACTGTAACGGAGAATACCGACCGGCCGGAGAATCTTGCGAGGGTAATTACAATCGATGTGAGATGAGGCCGGAATGTACGGTTTCTTCCATGAGCTGTACCTATGGCTGTGCCGGATACAACTCCTGTGACCGGTGTACCTCCTGCAAGTCCAATCCCGACTGTGATGTTTCCGACAAGTCCTGCACCTATGGCTGTGCGTCTTACAACAGTTGTTCAAAGTGCACGTCCTGTAAATCCAACCCCGATTGCAGTGCGACGGCGGTTTCCTGTGACTACGGATGTGCCTCAACCAACTCCTGCGGTATCTGTACCTCTTGTTCGGGCAATCCTGACTGCGACGTAACCGACAAATCCTGCGATTACGGTTGTGCGGCAACCAATTCCTGTGGCAAGTGTACATCTTGCAAGTCTTGTACCCCGTCGGCAAACGAGACCGGCTGCACCTATGGGACGGAATCCTGTTCTGACGGCTGCGGCGGTACCAGACTGTGTTGTAAAGGGCATACCCACAGTTACAGCTGTCCCAGCGGGTACCAGTCTTCAAGCTGTTCATCCTCTCAGGTTCAGACCGGGACAACTTCCAAGGTTTGCTCTTGCGGCGCTGCTTCCGGCACCTGCTACTCCTGCCGTGCCAAGACCTGCTCAGAGCAGGGCAAAAAAAGACTGTAACGGCACTTGCATCAGCACTTCCGAATGCTGCGGTGGATGCCCGAGTGGTAAAAATGCTCCAACGGAACGTGTGTGACAAGTGATCCTTGTGCCGGTATTACCTGTTCTGGAGGCAAGGTATGTTCTAATGGATCTTGCGTCTGCCCCAGCGGCAAAAAGGAATGCAACGGTTCTTGCATCAGCACTTCCGAATGCTGCGGCGGGTGTACATCTCCTTACTACTGTTATAACGGAACCTGCACCTGTTCTAATAAATCCTGTGGAAAAGGACAAGTCTGTACCGCTATCAATTCCTGCGGCGGTTGTACCGCATGCGCCTGCCCAAGCGGAAAATATTGGGATGATATACGCGAAGCCTGCGGTTGTCAGGAAAGCGGATGTGAAAGTTACCGGGGACGGTGTTCTCAAACCCACAATGGCGTTTGTATAGGAGGAACGCTACAACGCTGCACATTCAAAGACTTCGGATGTTCCTCCTACAATTTGGAGTACTGTTGCTAATAAAAAAACGATATTCTGAAAACATCCGTTTATCGGATAAAACAGGAAACCCCGGACAGAACCCCGGGGTTTCTTATGGCGGCGTTTTCCTCCCGCCAAGAATTTATGTTGACTTTTCGCCCAATTTGGTATTATCTCTTTTCAGATTGAAAAGTAAATCAAAAAGGTATTAGTATGTTTTTTGTAGTGTTTTACTAAATTTTATATGCAAGGAAGAATCATGAAAATTACATTATCGGGCAATCAAGTTGATATCGGGGACAGACTCCGCAAACATGTTGAAGAAAACGTTTTGAACGCAGTTAACAAAGATTTTCCGGCCCCGGTAAGCTGCAGTGTTTCCTTCACTAAAGAGGGCGACGACTTCAACGCCGAAGTTACAGTTCATCCTGCTAAAAACATCATTTTAAAAGGCACCGGTACTGCCGGAGACCCTTATTCCGCATTTGATGATGCCAACGAACACATTGCAACCCGTCTGCGTCGTCACAAAACCAAATTAAATGACCACAAAGGCAAAACCGGTCTGGCTGAAATTGCCAATGAAGCCGTTTTCTCCATTGACGAAGAAGCCGAAGAAATCGATATTGATGATGCTCCTCTCACAATTGCCGAGCTGGAAGCAAACATTCCGGTTTGTACCGTTTCCGAAGCTGTTATGTATATGGATTTGAACAACGAATGCGCTTTGATGTTCAAAAACAGCGCCTCCGGCAAGTTCAGTATGGTTTATCGCCGCAAAGACGGCAATATCGGCTGGGTTGAACCGAAAGAAAATTAATATCAACAACCAAAAGGCATAAAGCTTATGAATATTTCTGACATAATGACCGAAAAAAATGTGCTAATCGGCATTAAAGCTAACAGTAAACGTGAACTTTTGCAGGAAATTGCCGCTCAGGCGGCTAAACTCACCGGTCTTGACGAACGCACCGTTTTTGATACGCTGCTGGAACGTGAAAATCTGGGTTCTACGGGTTTTGGCGGCGGCACGGCTCTTCCGCACGGACGTTTTGCCAATCTGGATAAAGTTCAGGCTGTTTTTGCTCAGCTGGCATCTCCTTTGGATTTTGATGCCGTTGACGGCAAGCCGGTCGATTTGGTATTCGCCTTGCTTTCTCCTGAAGGCAGCGGTGCCGATCATCTGACGGCTCTGGCCAGATTGTCCCGCATCTTAAAAGATGAAGCTTTGTGCGGTAAACTGCGTCAGATGTCAACCCCGGTTGAAATCTACGCTCTTCTGAACAACGAAGAATAAAGCTTAAAAAGCACAAAAAAAAGAGGATGATTTTTTTCATCCTCTTTTTCATTTTAAATTCGCTTAATGAACACTATAAGGCTCTAAATCATTCTGCTTGGCCACAATAAAGGCAAACTCCCGGTCGTCGGTTGCCGCGATGCGTTCGCCGTCAGCACCGTAAATCATCCACATATATTTTCCCTCATACAAGCCATGTTTGATAAAGGCAACGTTTTCGTCGTTCCATAGGCTCATCTCTTGCAGACACTCGGGGGACAATTCGCTTAAATCTTTTTTCTCGGTCATCTTTTCCACTCTATTTATAATTTAGAAACACTTTAATGCTATATTGTTAAATATTAGCTAACAACGCCGGACTTCCGGCTCCTCAGACAGAGAAATCCCATGTTCGTCAGCCTCAATAAAAAAATAATTTACAGTATCCTGTTTTTTTTCATTATCAGTTCGCTCATATTTATTTACACGTTTTATATCGTCTACGGCAACCGGATACAGGAAGAATTACGCTCTAACATCCAGCGTAACCAGCAATATATAGACCTTTTGTATCAAAATATCAACCTTTCAAACGAATTGCGGAACGCCATCCGCCAAAATAAAAGCGCTTCCATTACTGCCGACACCAAATCCGATGCAATTTTCGGAGAAAACGAAAAATTCTCTTCTGAAACAGATTCATAATGAACAGCGCCGTATTGCCGAATTCAATAAAAATTACGATGAACGCTACGCTGCCATTCAGGAAAGCGTCAAAATCCTCGGCATCAGCTCCATCCTCAGCATTTTAGCCATTCTCCTCTTCGGATACCTGATGACCAGATGGATACTCGTTCCCTTAAACAAAATATCCGCAGTATCGCAAAAAAAGTGTCTGAAGGCAACTTAAACGTCAGGATTGAGCGTGAACATATGCCAAAATTCACCGATGAGCTGGATTACCTGATTATCACCTTCAACCAAATGTTGGACAATCTCCAAAACGTCATCTCTGAAGTCAAGGAACAGGAAGCGTTTCTACAGGCGCTGATTGACAGCATTCGACGGCATTCGCGTGATTGATGAAAATTACAACATCATCATCGCCAACAAAGCCTACTTCAAAAACAAGTCGGAACCACCGGAAAAAGCTGCAAACACTGTTACGAAAGCTCTCACTGCCTCAAAGCGCCCTGTGACCACAAAGCCATAAACTGCCCGCTGTATGAGATATTGACCGAAAATAAAACTAACATCAAAGTCATCCAACAGTTCAAAAATGCGTCCACCCGTCATCTTTCCATCAATGCCGCTCCGTTGATTTCCGACAAGGGCCGCTATATTGTGGAATCAATCCGGGACCTCAGCGACGACATCAACTTTTCACATCAGCAAAGTTGTCTTCCCTCGGATTCTTATCAACTTCAATCGCTCACGAAATGAAAAACCATCTGGGAGCATTGCGGATTATCATTGAGCGTCTGCTGGAAAAGTTTCGTGTTTGTAAACCGGAAAATAACGAAACGTTTAAACATCTTGAACTCATCTACAAAGAGCTGGTTGACTGCATTGCGGTTCCCGAACGCTTGCTTAAACTGTCCCATACCAACCCAAACGACACCCAAAACATCGACTGCCGCAGTGCCTTGGAGGATGTTATCGGCCTGCTGGACTTTGAGGCCAAAAGCAAAGGCATCAGCATTTCGCTTGAAACGGCTGCGCCGAATCTGACCATCCTCGGCAATGCCGCAGATTTCAAAATGGTTGCCATAAATCTGATACTCAATGCCATTAAAGCGATGGACAACGGAGGCAATATGGAAATCAAAGTCTCCCAAGACAAAAAAGACCGTGTCGTCATCTCCTTCAAAGATAACGGCAGCGGCATCCCCAAAGAAAACATAAACCGCATTTTCGAACCCTTTTTCAGTGATTCGGGAAACGGTGAACGCACCAAAGGAACCGGCTTGGGTCTGGCTATCTCCAAATCCATCGTCGAAAAATTCGGCGGAAACATCAGCGTAACCAGCACCCTCGGAAAAGGAAGCTGCTTCACCCTGTCCTTCCGTCAATAAAAACCTTGCCAAAAAATAATATTAGGTATATTAATATCTGCAATCTTAATGAGAAAACAAAGGAATTTTTTATGAGTAAAGAAGAACTTCTTGAATTAACCGGTGAAGTAATTGAAAAATTGCCCAACGCCATGTTCCGGGTAAAACTCGAAAACGGCGTCGAAATTTTGGCACACACCGCCGGTAAAATGCGCAAGTTCCGCATCCGCGTTATGGTTGGCGATAAAGTAGACATCGAAATGACCCCTTACGACCTAACCAAAGGCCGAATTACTTTCCGCCACAAAGACTAATAAAGCAAACCGCCGTTTCGGCGGTTTTTTATACCCCGAAAGTGTTTCAGAGAAAGTTCCGGATGCTTCGGCCTGTCAAACACCGTCCGTGCAATAAAAAAGGGGGATACTCACGTATGCCCCTTTTCAACTTAGTAACTATGAAAACACATTAACCAATGGCAATACCCTTGCGGATAAATTCCTCACTGGTCTGTTCGATAAACTTTTTAACCAAATCCGGCCGGAATATTTCCGTACCGCCGGGCAAGCCTTCACCGACTTTATTGCCGTCAAGATCAACCCCGTTAATCTCTATTTTCCTCTGATTACGCAGCTTGTAGCTTTCATCGGAAGAAAATCCCAGTTGGTGCAGCATATCGTCATACATATAATAAGTATACCCTTTTGCCGCCAGTTTTCTGATATTTTCATATGTCGGCGCATGGCTCAGTTTATATTCTGACAATTCCAAACGCTCATTATACCAGGAATCCCGGTTCAGAGAATGCCAACAGCTGGCCAGAATAATGTCAACGTAATAACCGCTGTAAAGTTCTACGTTGAATAAACGCTCTTCTTCAGGCGCAATCGGCGTCTCAAAAAAAGAGAAATTCATATTCCGGCAGCATAAAGCAAAAAGTTCCTGCGCCGCCCTCAGCGAATACCCCGAATTGGTAACAACCGCAATTTTAGGACGTTCCAGACCGTTTAACCTATCAGATCCCTTGACCGCGCGAACAATCTCCGAGATATTCTCTTTTGTCGTTCTGCTGGTGCATTCTATATGGTTCTTTTTTACCACATAGTCAGGAAAACCGAATTGAATCAGAATATCCTCATAATTCTCGTTTTCGGGCCGGGTCGTTTGTTGACCTTTGTTGGGAGCGCCGCCAACCAGTAACAGCTCGGGATAAAATCCGAAGCGGCTTTCAAAACAGTGCATAATGATAGCGGCGTATTTGGCTGGTCTGACATAACCGCAAAACAACAACAGCGCATCAAAATAAATAAATGAGTCCAAATTAAAACTCTTCACCGGCTCAACACGACCGCTGATAGAATTATAACTCATCAGTGTTCCGTCTTCGTAGCGATAAGTCGCCCAATTTTCCATTTGAAAAACCAATTGTTTTTCCCCATCGCTCAACTCTTTCATATCTTTAATTATTTGAAGTTAATACTATATGGAAAACATCGGATATAAGCAGCTTCTTGCCTTAACCCAATAATTTACTCATAATTTTTTGCTGATTGGCACAAATTTATCACAGCATCGGCTCAAAGTAAAGACAAAAATTTGACAAACATTCGTATACATGGTATATTATAGACATAATTTCCGAAATGGTTTTATAAAATGAGTGCAAAAAACCATATAATTTAATAGACAGTTTTGTACAGGCGAATAGACTAACCACATAACATGTTATTAAAATTTCTTTTTTTCTCAGGAGAGAATCTATGGAAAATAAGAATAACCCCACTGTTTTCAAAATGGATGCCGACAAGGTCAAACTTATCGTAAGCAAAAATTTTTATTTCAACGGCAATCGCGAAAGCGAGTTTAACGCCCTTCCCGGCAACCTGCAGCGTGCCATCAACCGTGAAGCTGAGTTTCATGTCAAAACACTGTCTCAAACCGAAGGCTTTTCCGATATCCTTACCGAAGACAATTTTAACGAAGCACAAAAACTGCACAACGCCATCTGTGAATACATTGCTCACATCGGTAACGTTGAAGTGGCGAAAAATCCCCATAACCCCCAAAACAAGTTTGCCGCCCTTATGCGTGCCGACAGCGAAGCCGTCTATAAAGAGAACTTTGAATCCAACGGGAATCCCGAGGCTAAAGAGTTTGCTGCCGAAAACGACCTGCATGCGACCACCCGTAGGGCCAAACATCTCAATCAAAACATTCAAAACCATAAGGCTAAAGGTGTTGAATACAATGCACAAAACAGACTGCAAAATATTTATCAATACCTTTCCGACCGCAGCAAAAAAAAAGGGGGATTTAATCCCCTTTTCTTTTCTCTTAAAATATATTGCGAAGATAACGGTTTATCACCCTTACGCCAAAACCGGTCGCTCCTTTGGGACACAAAGGATGCCCCTTTTCATCACGATCGACACCGGCAATGTCCAAATGCGACCATTTGGTGCCCGGTTTAACAAAACGTTGCAGAAAACAAGCCGCCGTTGACCCTCCGGCATTAGCCCCGCCAATATTTTTCATGTCGGCAATGTCGGAATCAATCATTTTGTTGTAGCCTTCACCCAGAGGCAGACGCCACAGACGCTCCGCACTTTCCTCTCCTGCCTTAATCATATCGGCGGACATCCTGTCGTCATTGGTAAACAAACCGGCATATTGGTCCCCTAAAGCACGCATCGTCGCTCCGGTCAGAGTTGCAACGTCAATCAACCGGTCAACGCCCAAGGTCTCTTGAATGTACCACAGACAATCACCCAAGACTAATCGTCCTTCGGCATCGGTATTCTGAATTTCCACCGTTTGCCCCGACATGGATGTGACCACGTCTCCCGGACGCGTCGCCGAACCGGACGGCATATTTTCAACCAAACCGACAATACCCGCCGCATTGACCGGCGCCCGCTGTAAAGCCAAAGCTTTCAGGCTTGCCACAACAACTGCCGCACCGGTCATGTCGCCTTTCATATCCCACATGCCGTTTGCCGGCTTAAGAGAAATGCCTCCGGCGTCAAAGGTAACGCCTTTTCCGACCAGACCGATGTCAAATTCTTCCTGCTCGGGTTTGCCGCGCCACTTCAAAATCGCGACTTTAGGCTCGTTGACCGATCCCTGGGCCACCGAAAGCAGCATGTTAAATTTTTTTCCTCCAATTGCTTCCGGTCAAGAATCTCTATATCCAGCCCCAGATATTCCAAACGCTTGATATCTGCGGCAAAAACTTCCGGAGTCAGATAGTTCGCCGGCTCGTTGCACAAATCGCGCGCATAACGCACGGCATTGCCCAAAGGCGGCAAAGTCGCGAAAATTCTCGCTGACCTCTTCGGGATTTTTTACCTTAAAAATCACTTGCTCAAGATTCGGATATTCATCCTGCCGCTTTTTGGTAAAATACTTGTCAAAGCGGTATGAGCCTATCATCAGGCCGAAAGCGACGTTATGGGCTATTTCTTCATGCGAAAGTTTGCACCCTTTGATGTCCTCAACATAAAAACAGGCCACACAGTCCTTAAACAGTTTTCTGGCCAGAGTGCCGCCCAGCGTCTGCAACGCAATGGCATCCGGCTTTTCTCCCAAACCGGCAATGATAATTTTGCCGCTGGCACCGAAAACTTCAACAAAACTGTTTTTTTTGCCGGTGAAGTTCGCCTGCATGATGGCCTTTTTTGCCAAAGCCTGTTCATCTTTTGATAAAAAAGCCGAATTTAATTTCGAATTCTCAGCCAAACCGATAATCTTTACCGCTTTGGCGCCGATTTTGCCGTCACTGAATACGATTTCAAGCATAATCTGTCCTTTCCTGTCTTGTCGTTTTTTTCATTATAAACGTCAATTCTCAAAAATTTATAAATTTCTCACAATTCTCCACAAACGATTCATTTAAAGAATTCACAACCCCGCACAAGCCTATAGACTCTTCAATCCCTTGTGTTATCGTTAGACGAAATTGGTTTTGCAAGGAGGCAGAAAATGACCCAACTAAAACCGGATTCAGAAAAACGCAGCTTTAAACGCAGCCGTTCTTTAACCCTGGATGACCGCCTGCGAATTGAGCGAAAACTTGTGGCCACCATTCGCGACAAATTAGACGCCATCAGCAACGCCCAGCTCAAAATTATCAAAGACAATCCTCCCGGGCCTGACGAATCCAAACCTTCGCGCACCAGCCGCAAAAGCGTGGAACGCCTGAAAACAGAAGTAGCCCTCCTCCTCAAATCTACAGGCCTGCGCCCGTTTGTTTCCCACCCCCGGCATCCCTGATGCCACCAAAGAAGAAAAATTAATCTGCCGCCTTGACTTTGATGCCTACTTTTTCATTCCCACCACTTCTTTTGACGACGCCGAACGGCAAACAACTCCAATATACGCCCAAACCGTCACCGACTATAACGAACGAATAAATTCCTGCCGCAGTTTTCCGCGCTCCCCCGGCTACCGTCCCGAACATTACGACCTTTTTTCCTCTTACGCCTGGCAGGAATTCGCCAACTACCCGAATTTTTTGAACAGCGCCTCCCGTCTCCGCCAACAACTGGCTCAAATCCAACTTCCGCCCAACCGCATTCAAGACCTCAATCACTATGACTTCATCCATCTGATGGTGGCGGAAATGCGCCGCACCCGTAAACCGCTTTATGAACCCATGCGTTCGCGCCACCTCAAATTGTTTGCCGAATGTTACGGAGAACAGTACCGCAGCGTTATGTCCATCCGCCAGTACACTCCCGAATATATCGAAAACAGCTTGTTCAAAATGAGCCGGGGAAGAATAAACGACGAAAACAATATGCACCATGACCTGAACGTCCACTGTCTCAATCACATGGAAAAAAAGAGCGATATGAATGCGCTCCCCAATGTCAGCGTCGTTCCCAAAGAACCCTATCATCGCAGCTTTCACTACCCGTTGCAGCTTCGAATTCCCCCAAACACCATTTTTTATGGCGGTTATGATCCATTGTTCCAAATCCGGCGCAACCTCGAACGGGAAAAAGAATACGCCCGCCGCCATTTTGATCCTAATATGCAGTTAAATCAGGCTTTAAAAAATGCTTATAACCGATCTTATTAATAACATTCTCCGACAAGGCGACTGCCACACCGGCCCCAGTTTGCAGCAACGCAGCATCATCAGCGGACAAAACAACTGGCACTGAACAATTTTCCCATGCTTCCGAAAGATTTTATCTGCTTTCTTCACCACTTTAACGGATTAACCACCGGCTGGGGCGTTATCTTCGGCTTCAACCCAACCGGAAGCTTTGCCTACGACATTGCCCATGAAAACGCTTTGTTGGAATTTCCCCGCCGGCAACGGATTCTGATACTGGGTTACGACGAATATTCCTATCTCGCCTACAATCCTGCCCGGCACCTGTATCAAATAATTGACAAAGACACCCGTGAAGTGCTACAAGCATATTCATCCGCTGCGGCGGCGCTTGAACACATTTTGAAGACAAACTATGAACAATATTTATACTGACACGCCCGACAATCTCAAAAAAGCGGCCGATACCATAAAGAACGGCGGCCTTGTGGCATTTCCGACAGATACCGTCTACGGTCTCGGAGCAAACGTTTACAACGCCGACGCCGTGGCCGGAATTTTTGCAGCCAAGGGACGGCCGTCTTTTGATCCGCTGATTTCGCACATTGCCGAAATCGACTTTCTTTCCGAATACGCCCAAACCGACGAACGGGTTATCGCACTGGCCAAACACTTCTGGCCCGGACCGCTTACTTTTGTGCTCAAACGCAAGGACAACAACGCTTCTCTGGACCTGGTCTGCTCCGGCCTGCCCAACATTGCCGTGCGTATGCCCAATCATCCCCTCGCCTTAAAGCTCATTAAAGCTGCCGGCGTACCTATTGCAGCTCCCTCAGCCAACCGCTTCAAATGCATTTCGCCGACTACCGCACGGCACGTGGCCGAAAGTTTGGGAGACAAGGTTGATATGATTCTTGACGGTGGTCCCTGCGCCATCGGCGTCGAAACGACAATCATAGACCTCACGACGCCTGAAATTGTTATGCTCAGAGCCGGCGGCCTCAGTAAAGAAGAATTAGAAGCCTTTACCGGGGAAAAAGTCTGCATCTCCCACGGAGACCCCAACAAGCCGAGCGCTCCCGGACAACTGCTTAAACACTATGCGCCGCGTATGCCGATGCGCATCAACGTAGCAGAAACGGATGTCCGTCCCGACGAATTTTTTATCGGTTTCGGCAATGTCGGCAACGCTGACGTCAATTTAAGCCCTGCCGGTGATCTTCGCGAAGCGGCCGCCAACCTGTTCGCTTTTATGCGTGAAGCGGAGACCCACACCGAATGCCGCGGCATCGCCATGTCGCCGATACCGGAAACCGGTCTCGGCCTCGCCATTAATGACCGTATCCGCCGGGCATCGTACCTGGAATAATTTTTTTTATTCCAGAGACAATAAGCGCTTGACGAATAACATACTTGAGAGTATTTTATAAATAAGAACAAAATCTTATTATAAAATTAGAAAACAACACTTAAAAAAAATGTAGTATGATACAGACAATTCTTGGAGGTTGCGCAATCATAGCTTTTGCTCTCCTCGTTTCAGTTGGAGCCGTTACTGCCATAAATGACATTGCAGCACTTATAAAAGCGGTAAAAAACATCGGCATAGAAATTAATCTGTAAAGATAAAGCCCTTGATTTTAAGAAACCTCAACTTCTTAATTCAAGGGCTTTGTTTTATGTCTTGAATACGGGCTTTCAAGCCTGCACTCTTCTTCCACACACACCACACGTTTTATGTTTGTAAAACGGCATTCTAAGACTGATGTTTTATTATACTTCATTTTCATTCCCGACGCAACTTATACAATATAAGTATATAATACTTGTTCTCTGATTCCCCGCGACAGCCGACTCTGTTTTCTGACAAGAAATTTTCCGTCCAGCTCGTGCAATTATTTGTTTACATTCGAGCAATCTTTTGTTAAAATAGAAATTAAAGCAAACGGCTTTGGTTTTTTACAGCAAGGATGACGGTCATGAAGCATATAAAATTCCTTATTTTATCATCAGTGTCGATGTTCTTATTCGTCTCTGTGGCCTTTGTGGC
>VOFD01000111.1_pt1 | contig 44000 bp, 53 predicted proteins | sample 5384101 | NCBI WGS metagenome assembly VOFD01 (sample SAMN12384723, study PRJNA508395) | human gut metagenome | isolation source: healthy gut C | host: Homo sapiens
TTGATGAGGTGATTCCGCAGATTGCCCCGCATGTGAAGAGCAGCTGCATCATCGTCTCCATCGCTGCTGGCAAGACCATTGCTGCCATCGAAAAAGCGTTTGGCAAAGAGATCAAGCTCGTTCGCGCCATGCCAAACACACCTGCCCTCGTCGGCGAGGCGATGAGCGCCCTGTGTGTCAATGCACATGTCACCGAAGCCGAGCTTTCCGAAGTGCAGGCGATCTTCAACTCCTTTGGAAAAGCAGAAGTCGTACCGGAGAGCCTCATCGACGCCGTTGTGGGCGTGTCCGGTTCCTCCCCTGCCTATGTCTATCTGTTTATCGAGGCAATGGCAGACGCTGCCGTTGCTGACGGCATGCCGCGGGCACAGGCTTACAAATTTGCCGCCCAGTCCGTCTACGGCGCAGCCAAAATGGTATTGGAGACCGGCAGACACCCCGGCGAACTCAAAGACGCCGTGTGCTCTCCGGGCGGAACGACGATCGAGGCTGTCGCCGCATTGGAACGGGGCGGTCTGCGTGACACCGTAATCACTGCACAGCGCGCCTGCTCTAAAAAATCACACGACATGAGCACAGCGAAATAAAAAAGCAATCACAGGAGGCAACGCATTATGTGGGCATATGAAAGTGTATTTTATCAGATCTATCCGCTTGGGTTCTGCGGCGCACCTTTTGAAAATGACGGGGTTCTCACCCACCGCATCCAAAAGGTAAACGACTGGATTCCTCATATTCAAAAGCTTGGCGCAAACGCCGTATATTTTTCACCGCTCTTTGAATCGGACACCCACGGCTACAATACCAGAGATTACACAAAGATCGACACAAGACTTGGCACCAACGCGGATTTTAAGGAAGTGTGTGACAACCTCCACGCCGCCGGCATCAAAGTCGTCTTAGACGGCGTCTTCAATCACGTCGGCCGCGGTTTCTGGGCATTCCAGGACGTTTTAGAGAAGAGATGGGACTCTCCCTACAAGGACTGGTTTCATATCAGTTTTGACGGGAATTCCAATTATAACGACGGGCTGTGGTATGAGGGCTGGGAAGGGAATTATGATCTCGTAAAGCTGAATCTGCACAACGAGGATGTCATCGCACACCTCTTTTCCTGCATCAAGGGCTGGATAGATGAGTTTGACATCGACGGACTGCGGCTGGATGTGGCTTACTGCCTCGACCATGATTTTATCCGAAGGCTGCGCGCCTACTGTGACACCTTAAAGCCAGATTTCTTCCTGGTCGGCGAGGTCGTACACGGCGATTACAACCAGATCATGAACGACGCCATGCTGCACTCCGTGACAAACTATGAGTGCTACAAGGGACTGTATTCCAGTTTTAACTCCATGAACATGTTCGAGATCAATCACTCTCTGCTGCGCCAGTTCGGCCCGGACAACTGGACTCTGTACAAGGGAAAGCACCTGCTCTCCTTCGTCGACAACCATGACGTCACCCGTGTGGCAAGCATCCTCTCAAACGAGGCGCACCTTCCGTTAATCTATGCCATGCAGTTCGGCATGCCGGGCATTCCATGCGTGTACTACGGAAGTGAATGGGGTGCCAAAGCGCGAAAAAGAGGACGGCGATCCCGCATTGCGCGCCTGCTTTGACGCACCGGAATGGACCACGCTCACGGATTTCATCAGCCGCCTTGCCGCCGCGAAAAAGTCTTCCGAGGCGTTAAACTACGGCGATTTCCGCTCTGTCCTGCTCACGAATAAGCAGTCCATCTTTGAGCGGAAAAGCGCCAACGAGCGTGTGTTAGTCGCCATCAACGCCGATTCCGAAAGCTTCACGGCGCATTTCGACGCAGGCTGCGGCACAGCTGTTGACCTGCTCACCGGGGAGACGCACGACTTTGGAGGTGGCAGTACGCTCCCGCCTTACTCCGCAGCCTTCTGGAAGATGGAACACTGAGACAGAAGACTGACAGATCAAAGGGACTGACACAGAGGCAGCCGGCTTATCATAACGGGCTTGCAGGTGTCTGGTTCCAAAATGCAACAGGCGGCGGTAAATCTTTGAAGCAAAATTCGAGTATTTCTTCCATGCCGCACTTTGCATCACATTCTGTGTCTCTTGCCACGCTTTGACACTCCGCAGGATGTGTCCGACAAACCGCAGACAATGAGCGAATTCCCTAGTGTCCCTAGCGGCACCGCTTCACAGACAATATAAAACCGCGCGAACCGAAACTCGTTGCCATCTGCTATTGAAAATATGGCAGATGGCAATTCAAACATCGGCTTCGCGCGGTTATGTTTTATTCAGCGGTGACGCAAGGGACACACGAGAATCCTAAAATTGTCTGCAGGTTGCGGACACATCCTGCGGAGTGTTCAAAGCTTGGAAAGACACAGATCATCGCAGATGCGAAGCGCGGCGTGGTTAGAAATGCCGGATTTTGCGGTCAGATTTACCGCCGCCTGTTACATTTGGAACTTATCCCTGCAAGTGCTCCTATCATAAACTTACTGCCTCTGTGTCAGCCCTTTCTCTGTCAGTTCTTCTTTCCCAGTGTGACAGAGAGCGTCTGCTCCTCATACTGTCCGTTGGAAGCTCTCTGAATGGTGACATCCACGGTCGTTCCTGCTTTGTAATACTGAAGTTTAGAGGACAGATCCTCCATCGAGGAGACATCCTTGCCGTCAAATGCGGTAATAATATCGCCCTTCTGAATTCCAGCCTGCTCTGCGGCGGAGTTCTCTTTACCTGTGCTACATAGACACCGGTCGGCATATTGTAGGTTTTTGCCACATCGCTTGTGACATCGACGCCGACGATACCAAGATATGCACTGTCTGCCTCATCTACCTTTTCCTTCGTAATCAGGTCCTCAATGATCGGCATTGCTGTGCTGATCGGGATCGCATAACCGATTCCCTCAACACTTGTGTCTGCATATTTTACAGAGTTGATACCGATGACCTCGCCTGCTGCATTGAGCAGTGCACCGCCACTGTTACCAGGGTTGATCGCTGCACTGGTCTGGATCAGTTCTGCGGTGTAATTTGTGTTGCTGTTGGAATCGGATACGGTTACTTCACGGTTCAATGCGCTGATGACACCGGTTGTCACAGACTGACCATAGCCGAGTGCATTACCGATGGCGATCGCTGCCTGTCCGGCTTTCAGATCATCCGAATTGCCAAGTGTTGCAACTTTGATTGTATTTAATGTGTCAGAATCGATGCTGCTTAACGCAACGCGGATAACTGCAAGATCTGTGGAAGGATCGGTACCCTTGATCTCCGCGCTGACGGTTGTGTTGTCACTGAATGCGACTGTAAGGCTGTCTGCACCCTCCACCACATGATTGTTGGTCGCAATGTAAAGATTGTCTGCATCCTGGCTCACGATAATACCGGAACCGCAGCTTGTGCTCTGCTGTGTCTGTGTTCCGCCGAAAAAGCTCTGATACTGGGATTCGCTCACATTCGTGATCGATACGATAGAAGGCATTACCGCTTCCACGATGTCAGAGACATCGGATGCCACATAGCTGGATGATGCGCCGGTCGCCTCAATCTTGGTGTTGGAATCGGACTGTGTCAGCACGCTGCCTGTGGCTGCCACCGTGGAATCCGAGTCTCCGAAAATCTGACCCGATGCGAGATGTACGCCCTCGAACACCGTTCCGGATACCAGTCCGAAGACAAGTGCCAGTGCCGCACATTTTGCAAGCTTCATACCAAAGCCGCCCGGCTTTCTCTCTCTCTTTTCTCTTCTCTTCTTTTTCCTTCTTGCCGGAAGGATTCTGACCGTACGCCGCATTCCCAGCTCCCTGGCTCTGGTAGAACTGTTGCTGATAACCGCCGTGCTGGTAAGTTCCTCCGTTCTGGCCGTATGCACTGTTATTCTGCGTGCCGCTCTGGTAGGTTCCTCCGTTCTGGTAAGTTCCTCCGTTCTGGTAAGTTCCTCCGTTCTGGTAGGTTCCTCCGTTCTGACCGTATGTGCTGCCATTCTGGTAAGCTCCGTTTGCGCTGTATGCTCCGTTGTTCTGCGATGTGCCGTTCTGATTCGTTCCGTTATTATATGAATAGAAGGAATCGGAAGACTGGTTATGATTACGTTCATTGTTATCCATAATAATTGCTCCTTTCCCTGACAACTCTTTGTTCTGTTCCAGTGAGTATTTCTTTTTCTCTCTCACTTTCTATGATGCAGTTTACAGGGAAAATGTGATGTAATTGTGACGAAAGTATCAAAAAAGTATGTTTCTGTTCTTTTCTGTCTAAAAAAGGACCTGCCACACCAGATTCCAAACGCCCGCCACGAGCAGTCCCACATAGAATCCATTTCTCCAGCGCTTCTTTTTCAGGGAAAATGCAAGTGTCAAAATAATAAACAGATATAAAAGATCCGTCAGATAATAAACACGCGCACCGGACGCATACATCGTCGGAGAGCAATACATAATCGCCTCACTCGCGATTCCCGCAAGATAGGCGAGCATCAGCGTGATGTGCTTTTTGACACGCGCCATAAAAACGGCAGGGTGAAAAGCAGCGCCGCAGCCCACCAGATCATCGCAAGAATCACTTCCCGCGTCATCACCGCCATGGACGGCACCTGGTACACGCACGCTTCAATATTGATATACTGCATCCCCATATCCGATAACAGATCAAAGCCTGCATAAGGAAGCAGTGCTGCCAGGGTAAAGACCGCCGCGATCCCAAGAGCGATCCAGTCTCTCTTTTTCTTCTGCTCCTGCTGCAGCAGAAGAAGGATTCCCACAACCCAGATGCCGCATAAAAACAGTTTGTTCTCATTTGCAAACGATGACAGCAGCCAGTGTATCGTGATGAACACATGCTGTCCGAAAGGCATCGTCTCGTATTCCGGCATCCAGTTTGCAATCTCACTTGCCACACGGATCTCATTGCCGGGAGCCGAGAACAGAATCACAAACGCCACCGCTGTCGTAAGTGTCTGAACCAGAAGAAGCGGATGCACTTTTTTATGGCGAAGGAACAGTGCGGCAACCGCCAACACCTCAAACGTCAGCAAAACAGCGCTCATCTGCTCGATGGACATCGTTCCTGCCACCGCGCACGGTATGCTGATCAGAAAATATTTCTTATTCAGCGCAGGCTCTTCCCCCGGCTTTGCGAACACTGCGTCCGCAAAAGACATCAGCGCCCAGATTCCGCAGGTAAAACACCAGGTATAGAAGATGGAACCATTCACCCAGACCGCCGCATAGCCGACAGTCATAATGTTCATGAGAAAATAGCCGCCCACTGCCGCTGCGCAGGGTCCGATCGCTTCCTCACTGTGTACACCAATCCCTGCCGCCTTTTCTGACAAGCGCAGCACCCCCATCGGCAGAAGCACCAGCATCACGGCATTTACCACACGCCAGAAGCCGAGCCCTAGCCGGAATGCAAGATACACAAACGCCTCTCCCGACATTCTTCCCACCCAGGTCTGATAGCGCCAGGACAGATACTCTCCAAATCCCATACTGTTTGTATACTGATAAAAAAAAGGCATCGTCGCCATCCGAATAGCTGCTCTGACTTACCACCAGAAGTGCCCCGATCAGCATCAATGCCCAAAAAATCCACACTTTATATTTTTTACTCATAAAACCCTCTATTCCACAGATTCCATGCCCAAAAGAAATCACAACCGGTTATTCCGAAATCAAAACCGTTATTCCCTGCCAGGAGTGTCTTCCTGCTCCACTGCATCCAAAAGCACCGATTCAATCAGATATCTCGGACGCCGTTTCGTCTCCATATCCGTCTTCCCGATATACTCTCCGATAATTCCAATCGCAAACAGCTGCAGACCGCCGAGCACCCAGATGGAAATAATCACACTTGTCCACCCCGGTTCCACATTGCCGTTCGCGTAATCCACAAACGCCTTAATCAGCATTCCCAGGCTGACGAGGCACACAAACAATCCGCCCATCGTAATCATGCGGATCGGCTTGACCGAGAGCGATGTCACTCCCTCCAGCGCAAATGCCACCATTTTTCCAAGCGGATATTTGCTCTCCCCGCGAAACGCTCCCCGCGCTCATAGGTTACGGTCGTACTCTGATAGCCCACCATTGGAACAATTCCACGCAGAAACAGATTCACCTCTTCAAAAGACAGGAGTCCTTTTGCGGCACGTCTGCTTAACAGCCGGTAATCCGCGTGATTGTACACGATCTCCGCCCCCAGAAAATGAAGCATCCGGTAAAAAAGCTGTGCCGTGTTGCGCTTAAAAAACGTGTCCTTCTGTCTGGAAGACCGCATGCCATAGACAATATCATTTCCCGCTTCATAGGCATCGATCATGCGGTCCATCGCATCCACATCGTCCTGCAGATCCGCATCCATGGAGACGATCATATCCGCATGTTCCGCCGCCACCGCAATCCCTGCCAGAAGCGCATTCTGATGTCCGCGGTTCCTGGATAAATTGACACCGGAAAATACGGAATTCTCCTCGTGAAGCTTCTGAATCATCTCCCACGTCGCGTCTTTCGAGCCGTCATTCACAAACAGAATCCGGCTGTCCGCGTCGATTTTGCCGCTCTGACGTAATGTCTGCACTTTTTCCCGCAGTCTTTTGGATGTCTCCGGAAGTACCTCCTGCTCATTATAGCAGGGTACTACGATATATAGTATGTTACTCATTTTCTGCTCCCTACTTTTCTGACCATATCCGCTTCCAGTAATACGGACTCATGGTACACTTCAAGATCTGCCGTCTGCCAAGCTTCTGATAGCGTTTTCCCAGAAAATAGCCGGCGTACCTGCCGACACACTGCCACCCTAACTTCCAGATCAGATACGGCTTGTGAATCTTACACAGATAACCCATCGTATTTTTCACCAGACGCATGCCCTCCGCCTCCGAGCTGACCTGCTCAAAGATCTCCGGATGTGCCGTCTGGGACACCGCCAGATCAAAATTGCGTTGAAACTGCTGCTTCACCGAATAGTTGTGCGAATGAACCACCTCGGCGTCCGCCGCATACGCAACCTTGTATCCTTCCTGCGCTGCATGCGCCGCAAAAACATATCCTCGTTAAAAATAACCGGCGATTCAAATCCGCCGAGCTGCTCAAACAGATCCCTGCGGTATGCAGCGCACACGTCCGAGCAGAAAAAAGTCTTAATGCCAAGCCGCGGTATGTCCTCACGGCTCTTGACGCATCCCTCATCGGGATAATTAAACTGTCTGGTATAGCGCTCAATGATGCCGCAGTCCTCCCGCGGGAGCTGCCTTGCATACGCGACCGCAACCGCACCTTTGGCAGGAGTCCCCGGACCGTGCGCACCGGATGTGAGCGCATGCACCAGATGTTCCACCAGCCTTTCGTCTGCCGGCACCGCATCCTGTGTCATGAATATCAGAATATCCGCTTCGGAATACCCCGCTCCCATATTCCTGGCACCGCCGTGGTCAAAGTTCTCTCTGGTCATGTGAAAAATGCGGCTAGAAAACGGAAGCTCCTTCCGAATCTGTTCGATCGGATACTTCCGTACAGCCTCATTCCACAGTGCTTCCTCGGTATTAACCAAAATAAGTTCATGTATAACAAAGGTCTGCTCCTGCAATTTTTGCAGGAGCAGACAAAAAGTGTCATCCGGTTTGTAAGTCGGAATTATGATATCTACACGCATCAATAGCCATCTCCCTGGTGGAATCCGGTATCACTGATAATCTTTTCACTGTTGCTCTTTACCGTGTCTGTCGGCTCATATTCCGTATCATCGTACAGGAACTGATGCAGCTGAATGACGTTGGATTTCAGATCACACGGTACTACCACACTTCCCTTGGAACCGAGCGTGATCGTATTCTTCTCAAACGGGAATCCGGTCGTCTCGCCAAGGCTGTAATTGAATACCTGGGATGCAAGTGCAATCAGGTCGGTGTTGCTGTAGCTTGTCTTAATATCGCCGAATACCTCATCGATCAGGCTGTTGATCGTCTTGAGATCGGACTTCTGCGCCTTCTGGATCATTGCCGTAAGCACTGCTCTCTGACGCTCGGTACGCTTATAGTCATCGCCCGCCGTATAACGGATACGCGCGAATGCACATGCCTGTACACCATCCATTGTGTAGGTGCCGGCTCCCGGCAGATACTCGGCTTTCTTCTTGGTCAGCTTGGAGATCTCATCCATGTAGCCGTGCATCAGCACCGCTTCCTCATCGGTTACGGTCATCTCAACACCGCCGAGAAGATCCACACACTCTACCACCGCATTAAAGTCCACGGTCACATAATCCGTAATATTTAAGTCAAGGTTCGTGTTTAACATGGAGATCGCCTGCTCCGGTCCGCCGTTCGCATAGGCTGCATTACATTTCCGGTAGGTGCTGTTGCCGATATCGAGATAGGAATCTCTGTATACGGATACCAGCTTCACCTCATGTGTATCGTTGTTGATGCTCGCAATCATAATCACGTCGCTGTTACCCTTGGATAAGTTGCCGTTGGAACGGTTGTCCAATCCGAACAGCGCGATCGTCGTATACCCCTTCATGATCTGCTGGGATTCCGAAGAAAGTCCCTCGTTGAATTCCAGATCGCTCTCATCGAAAGAGGTGTCCTTCTCGATTTTGGAGAGCTTCACTACCGCAAACAATACAACTGCCAGAAGCAGAAGTACCAGGATCTCAACCACAACGAGAATAATCTTCTTCTGACGCTTCTTCTTGCGGATCGCTGCCTTCTGTGCTTTTTGTCAGCGGCTTCTTCTGCGGATGTCCGCTGCCGCCTGTCTGTATCCGGTTGCTGCTGTGCGCCCCGTTGCTGCTATGTGCCCCATTTCTGCTGTTGCCACTACTACTCATAAATTTTTCTCCTAATATGCATTTTTATTGATAAATCCCTTGAAAACCGTGAGGAACAAAATCTTGAAATCCCATCCCAGTGTCCAGTTTTCGATGTAGTACAGATCATGCTCAATGCGCTTGCGGATCGACGTGTCTCCACGGTATCCGTTGACCTGAGCCCAGCCGGTCATTCCCGGACGCACCTGATGCTTGATCATATATCTCGGGATCTCTTCCCGGAATTTCTCTACATACTGCGGACGCTCGGGTCTTGGTCCCACCAGACTCATATCGCCCTTCAGCACATTAAATAACTGTGGGAATTCGTCCAGGCTTGTCTTGCGCAAGAACTTTCCGACTCCTGTGACGCGCGGATCGTTCTTCTTCGTCCAGCCTTTCTGTTCTTCCTCCTCCGTCTGCACATACATGGTGCGGAACTTGTACATCTGAAACGGCTTATTGTGCAGCCCCACTCTCTCCTGTGCAAAGATCAGCGGTCCCTTCGATGTCGCCTTGACAAGGATTGCCGACAGCAGCATCACCGGTGAAAAGAGGATGATACACACAATCGATCCCACCACATCCATACAGCGCTTCACAAATGCGTTGAACGTGTTGGACAGCGGCACATAGCGGATATTGATCACAGGGAGACCCAGAAGATCCTCCGTGTAAGGTCTCGTAGGTATGATGTTGCCGTAATCCGGAATGAACTTGGTGTGCACGCCGGACTTCTCACACTCCGCAACTATTTTTTCCAGCTTATAATATTCTTCCAGTCCGAGGGTGATTGCAATCTCATCGAGACTGTTCTGCGGCAGGATGTAGTTGAGATTACCAATACTGCCGATGACCTTCACTCCCTTATAGGAGGTGCCTCTGGCAATATTGTCATCCAATACCCCTCGCACATTGTATCCCCACTGCGGATTCTGCTGAATTCTGTCGATATACTGCTCTGCCGCTCTTGAATAGCCGACGAGCAGAATGTGCTTTAAATTGTATCCCCTTCTGCGAATACTTCGCAGAAATCTGCGGATCAAAAGGCGGACAATCTCTTCCACCACAATATTGGTCACGTAGAAATAAAAAAAGCATCTCCCGTGAGAAGTTGCGATACTGCGGATTGTAGGACGTCAGGGTAAAGAGAGCCGCAAACATCAGCAGCAGTCCAACCGTATTCGCCATCACAATGTTGGAAAACTCCAGCCGTCTCCCCTGCACGCGCTTGGACGTGTACAGATTGAACGCATAATACAACAAAATATACACCGGAACAATGAGCAGCAGCGCCCTCATATAGAACTCAAATGAGAGTACGCCGACTTCATGATCCAGAATACCGCTCAGGAACTTCAGCCACCATGCAAACACATACGATACGATGATAACCAAGGCATCGATCAGTACATGCAGCTTATTAAAGTACTGCTGATTGTCTTTTATCATATTGCTATCCTTTTGCGAATTCTAACTACCATATAACATCAATGATACAATAATTTCCATAAAAGCACAACGCCTTTTTCGCAAACATTCTGTAACATTTTCTTAATATTTTTTAAAGATTTGTTTGACGATCAAATTTATCTTCCTGCCAGAATCCGGATCACATTGCCCCACAAAGCCAGCTGTATGAGCGCGTAATTCCCCAGATTTTTCCATGAGAACCGCACTTTTTTACATTCCCGGCACCCGGTAATCCCGGCGCCGATTCCCCTTAAATATTCTCCCGCAAACCCCTTTTTCAGGAAAAACAGACTCTTGATGAGAATACCTGAAAGGATCAGCGGCAGGTTGATCAGCAGCTGTAAAAATGGCATGTTCTTGTAGATCAGATACATCGAATTGCGCGCCGCGAGGAACACCTTTTTCTCATTATAGCGCGTCCCCGTGGTAGCGCTCCCCACATGATACACCCGCGCTCCGGGCGCATAGCAGTTGATGTATCCGTGGATTTTTGCCCGATATCCCATATCGACATCCTCGAGATATGCAAAATGGCGCTCGTCAAACGACCCCATTTCACGCAGCAGCCCGGTGCGGTATATGACAGCGCCGCCGCAACAGGAAAACACACGGCACGGTCTGTTAAAATCCGCCAGCGGTTTTCCTTTTCCGCGCGCCACCGCCCATCCGAATGCCGTGTAATAGTCGCCGGCATTATCGATGCGCCCTCTGTCGTGATAATCAATCATCATTGCCCCCGCAGAAAAGATGCGGTCCGATTTTTTGATCGCAGCCAGCAGCTCCTCCACGAATTCCGGCAGAACCTCCGTGTCGTTGTTGAGCAGGATCACATACGGCGTATCCGCGCGCCGGATGCCCTCATTCACCGCTCCGCAGAAACCCGTATTCTCCTTTAGCGCAAGCATCGTAAGATCCAGGCTGGAGGTCACCTCTGTACTGCCGTCGTCCGATCCGTTGTCCACCACCAGAAGCTTAAAATTCGTGCAAGTCTGTCTCTCTAAGGTCTGTATACAATTTTCCAAAAGCTTCTTTCCGTTGTAATTCGGAATAATCACCGTAACTTCCGGCTGACTCGCCATGTAATACCTCCGCTTAATGATAATCTCTCAGCGCATAATTCGGATATACCGTTGAAAAGTTTGGATTGTAGTAGGGATCACCGTTCTTTAAAATGCCGATCCAGTGATTCCGCATATATTCGATCTCCCGTCCGAAGCGCGCCACTTTTTCCGGGGAATCCTCGCTTCCGCGCGATTTGGATTCGTAGTGATAGGCTTCCACCCGCGGCTGGTACACCACAAGGTACCCCTCTTTGCGGACTTTCAGACAGAAGTCCACATCATTGAACGCCACGGCAAGCTTTTCCTCAAATCCGCCCACCGCCTCGTAGATACTCCGCTTTACCATCAGGCATGCCGCCGTGACCGCCGAGTAATCCATCGCAAGCGACGCCTTGTGCAGGTATCCGCTGCGCGCTCTCTGCAGTCCCATAAACATGTTCTGCCCGATGCCACGTGCATTGCCGCCAATTCCGACAACGATTCCCGCATGCTGCACGGTATCATCCGGATAATACAGCTTCGCTCCCACGACACCGACCTCCCTGCGCTGGCAGGTGCCAAGCATCTCTTCGAGCCAGTCTTCGGTAATCATCTCGATGTCATTGTTCATAAGCACCAGATATTCGCCCTTTGCATGAGAGACGCCGAAATTGTTAAGCGCCGAATAATTAAACCCTTCCTTCCAGACTGCCACGCAGATCCGCTGTCCGCCGGATAAGGTTCCCTCATAGCACACCGCTTCGCCCTCTTTCACCTCTTCGGATGTGATCGAGCGGTAAAAGTCAAATGTCTCCGGAGCGCTGTTATTCTCCACCACAATGACTTCATAATTTGCATAATGCGTTTTTGAATGGCTGCAAGACATTTTTTAACGTCTCCACTTCATCCCTGCTCGGTATCACGATCGAGACCAGCTGATTGCCGCTGTAAGGATAGCGCACCGTGTAAAAGCCCATATCCTTTGTCGCCGTCACTTCCCCGCAATCCCCTGACGCTTCAGATGATCCTCGAGCGCGCGCCGTCCCGCATCCACCGCATACTGCTTGGAAAACGGGTTTTCCGACGTCGACTCCGTGTGGCAGCGCCAGTGGTAGAGCACCCGCGGCACATGTCCGATGGCCTCTGCGCACTCCACACAGCGCAGAAACAGGTCGTAATCCTGCGCACCGTCATACTCCTCACGGATCATGCCGGCTTTCTCCAGAAGCGTTTTCCGCATCATGGTAAAGTGCGTGATATAGTTGTTGGAACGAAGCAGATCGATGTTGATGTCCGGCTTAAAGTGCGGCTGGAAATGCGTTTTTCCATCCATGTCCACCTTGTCTTCATCCGTGTAGATCATGTCATACTGCGCACCGGCTTTTCTAAAACCTGTCGCTGCAACTCCGGTCTCATCCTTCGGTCCCCGCAGAATCAGATGCACGGTCTCATACAGTGCGTCCGGCGCCAGCAGATCGTCATGATCTAAAAGTGCAATCCACTCCCCGTGCGCCATTGCAATCGCCGCATTGGTATTGCCGGCAATTCCAAGATTTTTTTCCAGTCTGCGGTAACAGATGCGTGTATCCTCTCCGGCACATTCCCGCACGACCGCCTCAAGACGCACCGCCTCTTCCTTCGGGCTTCCGTCTGCCAGGCAGAGTTCCCAGTTTTCGTAACTCGCGCCTGCACCGAACCGATCATCTCCCGCAGGAATGTCTCATTGGTACAATAGAGCGGCACCACGATGCTGACGCAGGGTACCCCCTTCCACGCGGCAGACTGCTTCCGCTGACGGCGCAGCGTCTCCTCCGTCGCCTTGTGATGCTCATACCATGGCTCATACGGCACATTTTCCGATTCCATCTTCTCCTGTAGCCGAATGAAAAACTCCTTCACTCCGTAATGCTTCAGATAACGCACCCCTTTGATAACCTTCTGCACTGTAATCTTCATATGCTCAATGCTTCTTCTGATGGATGTAAAGCCATCCATCGGAATAATCTTTCCTTTCCTCTTCTGACATTTCCGTGTACTTACCGAAATCCATTTTTGCAAGAACCATCTGCGGCTCACTGCACTTGTAGCATTCCACATCCTTGCGTCTGGACACTACGCGCATCCAGCCGCAGGACGGACATATATATACCTTCATCATAGAACCGGAATCTCCTCTTTTCTGTCTCGTACCAGCTGTCTTTTTTGTTTTATTCACCTGTTTTCGCCGTCCCCCGCGTTATCTGCGCAGCGAAAAATCAGAATTGTCCAGTGTCAGATTCGGATTGTAGTAGGGATCTCCCTGCTCAATCTGATCTCTCCAACGCGAAAGCAGAATCTCCACCTCGCCGTTAAAGCGCTCGACTTTTTCTGGGGAATCCTCATAGCCTCTCGACTTCGATTCGTAGTGGTGCATTTCCGCGTAGGGATCGTACACGACGAGCCATCCGTGCTTTCTTACTTTCAGGCAGTAGTCCACATCATTGAACGCCACGGCGAGTTCCCCGTCATTCCCCCGACCGCCTCAAACGCCTCACGCTTCGTCATCATGCACGCCGCGGTAACCGCCGAATAATCCTGCGCGCACAGAATTCTGCCAAAATATCCCGTATCGTATCTGGATTTTCCAATGAAAGCATGTCCCGCCGTGCCGCCAAAACCTAAAATCACACCGGCATGCTGGATCGTATCGTCCGCATATAAAAAGCTTGGCACCTACGATTCCGACGTCCTCTCTCATACAATATCCGAGCATCTCCCGGATACAGCCCCCGTCAATCATCTCCGTATCGTTGTTCAGCAGCAGGAAATAATCTCCCCTGCATGCCGCCGCGCCGAAATTATTGATCTTTGAGTAGTTAAAGCCGCCCTCGTAGTACACCACCCGGACATTTTCATGCCCCGCCTCAAGTTCCTTATAATAAGCAAACGTCTCCGGCTCGGTACTGTTATTTTCCACAATCACAACCTCAAAATTCCGGTAGTCGGATTTTGTAAAAATGGAATCCAGACACAGCTTTAAATCCTCCGCGTGATCCTTGTTTGGTATGATAATGGATACCAGAGGTTCCTCTTTCCACTCGTAGACCGTGCGGTACATTCCGTAGAACGATGCATTTTCCACGCGCGCCGGTATTCCCAGTCTGCGGTAATGCTCCTCAATGGCGCGCCGTCCCGCCTCAAACGCATAGAGCTTGCTCTCCGGATTGGATGCGGTCGAGTCCATATGGCAGCGCCAGTGATACAGAATCTTCGGCACATGATAAATCTTTTTTGGCCTGCTCGCTGCATCTTAGGATAAAGTCCAGATCCTGCGCGCCGTCATACGCGCTCTGGTAGCCCCCGCACGTTCCGCCACATCTTTTCGCACCGCGAGCAGGTGGCAGATATAATTCACGCTGCACAGCAGATCCAGATCAAAGTCCGGTTTGAAATGCGGCTCAAAAAGTGTCTGCCGTCCATGCTGACCTTGTCCTCATCGGAGTAGAGCATATCAATCGCGTCATCCCTGCGGATCGCCGACGCAAATTCGTATAGCGCATTTTCCGGCACGAGATCGTCATGATCCACCGGTACAAGATAGTCTCCGGAAGCCATTGCAAGCGCGGCGTTCGTATTCTCCGCGATCCCGCCGTTCTCCGGCAGCACCTGATAGTGAATCCGCGCATCACGCCCGGCATACTCCTCCAGAATGGAGATCAGTGCTGCATCCTCTTCCCCGGATGCGGCAAGCGCCATACACAGTTCCCAGTTTCCGTAAGTCTGCGCCGTCACGGAATCAATCATCTCCCGCAGATACTGCGGCTTCGTCTTATAGAGCGGCACGACCAGCGAAAACAACGGTCCCGCATCAAACACATCCTCTCTCTGGCGCTGCAGTTCTTCCGGCGCCGGAAGATATTTTGCCCGCCAGTTCTCATAGGTATTGCCCTCTTTGTGCGTCAGCTTGCTCTTAATCTTATAAGCGGTTGCAGAGATTCCGTTGCGCTCCAGATAGCGGACGGTATCCCCGGCTTTTTCGATTACATACTGCAGCTTCGTGCCCTCGTCCCACTTCGTGAGTCTGGTTCTCGAATGATTCTTCGCGCCACGCATCTCCAGATAAAACGGTCCGCTCTGCCCTCCCGCTGCGGTTCCCTGCACCAGAAAACCGGGCTTCGCCTCCTTATCACATTCCGGAAAAACAGAAAGAAGATCCTTGCGGTAATAGTGCTCCACCTTCTCGGAAATCGGCTGTCTGCTGCCGTCGAGAAGTTCAAGCTTGATATCCCCCGCCGACATGCACCAGCCAGTGACCGTAATCTGGCTCCCCTCTCTGTGACAGTTTTCCACATAGTAGCTGACTTCATTCTCCAGTCTGCCAAGCTTTGCTGTTGAGATGGCATAAGATTTCTTATATTCTTCCCTGTAAGCAGCCATCAATGTCACCCGGCGGCCATTGCGCCAGTCCGGCGGAAGCTCTATGATGCCTACCACTTCCTCCTCGATCTCATTGATGCTGCGGATATATTTCTGCCGGACCTCCGCACCGCGATTCACCTGTACCGTAAGCGGAAGCTCTCTGTTGTCCAGATATGCCTTGATGGAATGTTCCTTCGTACTCCCATCAAAAAACCACCCGACAAAGACCAGCGTGTCCTGTTCCTTCAGATGGAACCGCATCTTTTCCACAAAAAATTTATGTGTATCCATGGTCCGTCCTCTCTCGCCATTGACTCCTCGGTCAATCTCTTTGATTTCGTATTCCACTATAACAATTCCGACGTTTTGCGTCAAGTTGTTACCACGCCTTTACATTCCTTTTGTTCTCTGTTAATGTAGAATGCAAAGAATAAACCGATCAACTCAAAGGAGTCCTTATGATGCGTTTTAAACACCTTTTTTCCACTGTCATTGTCGTTCTTTTTTGCCGTAGTTCTCGCGGCATGCTCCCATCATACACTCGTGGAATCCAAAAAAGATTCCACCGGCTACACCCCCCGATCCCGCCACGGAATATCTGGTGACGCAATACGCGGACGCAACCGGCGTGCAGGGAACTTTTTTACACCATCACGAACGATACCACCCTCATCATCATCGACGGGGCTGGGCAGACAACGCCTCCGCCGTACGCGAGGTCATCGCCGCCCACGGGAACCATGTCAACGCCTGGATTCTCTCACATCCGCATCAGGATCACGCCGGCGCATTCAATCAGATCTACGCCGCACCGGACGGCATCACGATCGACGCCGTCTACGACAATGGTTTCGACTATGACTTTATCGAAGCGGCCGGAGAGCCGTACGATGACATTACAGTGATGGAGACCTACCACACGCTCACCCGGGATGCCTCCAACGTGACGCACCTGCACCGCGGCGACGTCCTCTCCATCTGCGGTCTGACGTTCTCCGTCCTAAATGCCTATGACGACACGGTTCTGCAGAATGTCGGAGATGAGAAAGATTACCAGAACAATGCTTCCCTCCTCTTAAAAGTAAGCAGCGTAAACAGCAGCATGCTCTTTTGTTCGGACATCAAATACGATATGAATGATTCCCTGCTTGCCGCATGCAAAGACCAGCTCGCCTGCGATTACGTGCAGACCGGCCACCACGGAAACTGGTCTTTCTCGGAGGAATTCTACGACGCAGCCGGCGCCTCCGTCTATTTTATCGATGCGCCTTCCTCCATCACCGACAACGCCGACTTTCCGGCGAGCACACTCAAATCCGACCTGCTCGCAAAAGGAAAGACGGTGCTTGATTTTAGCACCGCCCCGAATACTGTTACCTTGAAATGATGTCATCATGATGTGAAATGCACTGCAACCGTGGAATTATATCTAATCATGTAGTTTGTTTGTCTGAAAAGCAAGAGGCGGAATGCCTCTTCTTTTTTATTGCTTTTGTTGTCTTTACCGCTTTCGCATCTTCCGATGCACCTCTTCCGATGCTCTGATCGCGGTACGCTGCTGTCAGTTGAAGTAATAACTTCCTGCTGCGTTGATCTGTACGCTGCTCCTGTTCTGCACGAAGACGCGGTAATGACCGCTGCTCGTGATCGAAAAAGCGTGAGATAAATTGCCGGTTCCCTCCACGTAGCGGGCATTGTTCAGACCATCCATAATGCCAATCCAAAACGTATTACCATCTGGCGTTGCTACTGCCGCCATATGGATCGTCTGTCCCTTGGTCACCCAGAACTGGTTGCTCACCATGCGCGTGCCCGGAGACACGCTCCAGTTAAAGGACGCCATCTCATTCGCACTCAGCAGTGGGCTGATGACTTCAAGCTCCGGATACGCATACTCCAAGGTATCGTAAGAGCGGTCCATCACACCTAAGATCTGCTGTTCCTCGAGTACAATCTCCTCGCCTCCATCTGCCGTGACAGCCTCCACATTCTGGTAGATGTCGTCGTGGACGTCTGCAGCCCCATTGCCCGCTGCGTAAACCGGTGTCACACTCATCAGCACAAACGCCGCCGCAAAACACATACTTGCCAGTCTCGATGCTGCTTTTCCATTATATTTTCCCATATACTCAATTCTCCTTTCCAGTCTTCTCTGGTTCTCATAAAGCATAGAAAAAATATAATTCTCATCGGTCACAGGACTGTGCTTCACACTCTCTATAATCATTTCAAAATAACACCCTGCATCCATTTCATCGCTGATGGCTGCAATCGCACGTGCATCGCAGTAAATCTCGCTCCACTCGTCCAGCAGTGCCATCAGGTTCCCCGTCAGCGGGTTGATGTGGTGCACTGCAGTCACACACATACCGCATAATCTGACAAACGGGTCATGACTCTTGTAATGCATCAGCTCGTGATGAAAGATCACGCTCAGATGCTTTCTGTCGTAGGCAATATCCGGAAGCACCACCCGGCACCGGAAAATACCGGCAAGCATCGGACTGGTGATACGGTCATTCCGGTACAGACGAATGTTCGACCGGATGCCAAGCTTTTTCTTCACACGTGTGAATTCTTCCCGCACGGCTTCCTCTTCCTCCGGAATGTCACGCATCTGAATCCGCTTCATCCCGCGCAGGCTGCCTGCAAACTCTGTGATTCCCTTTGCCATGAGGGCAAGCCAGCAGACTGCGGCAAAGAACGCAAGAATCCATAAAAATCCCGTTAAAGAAAAATTGATCTGCCAGATACCTTCCTTCTGCAGATAACCGTGAATCGTCATCTGCATCCATCCATAATCCAATGGAATCAGGTACAACAGGCAGACCAGAAAAAGCGCCAGATATACATATTGCGGCTTCGTACAAAAGCGGCTGTTCATAAGCAGCCGCCAGAGTCCGTACGCTGCCGTTCCCGTGACAGAGGTAATTACCACTGCAAATAAAATCTGATTAGCTATGTTCATTCAGCTTTTTCTTTAGTTTCTCGATGTCCTTTGCATCCAGCATGTCATCACACAGACAGCATGCCAGTTCTCCGAGATCTCCCTTCGTAAAGAACTTTGCACTCTCTTCCATCGTCGCGCGCCAGAAGTCTTCCTTGCTGACAAGCGGCTGATAATAGCAGTATCTGCCCTTGCGGTACATATTCAGAAAGCCTTTCTTTACCAGACGGGATAAAAATGTGGAAACAGTCTGCGGCTTCCAGTTCTTGCCATTCTCATGATTGACTCCATCCATGACTTCCTGCAATGCCAATTCTTCTGTAGAATCCCAAATGACCTTCATCACGAGCTTTTCGCATGCTGAAATATCGTTCGTATCCATAAAATCATTCCCCTTTCTACGGTTATAGTATAAACCATATTCGTATCAAATTCAATCTTTTTTTCTGATACTTCCGTATCTTTTCCATTTTTATCACAATTTTACCAAAAGGCAAGCAAAACAAGCACATTTTTTATAAAATATTAGATATTATGCGTTCTCCTTGCTCTTGCTGATGGAGATCTCGATACAGCGCAGATCAGAGCCGAGTGCCTGAATGGAATAGGTCTTTCCTGCGGCAATGCTCACGGTTGCCCCTGCCATCAGATCCACTTCCACGCCCTCTAAGATCAGCTTGCCCATTCCAGAGAGAACGGTGATCGTCTGGGTATGATTCATGTGTCTGCTCTCCGGCGTTCTCTTGCCGGCAACAACCTTGATGCGCTTTGTCACGCTCTTGATGCCGTTATCCTCGTCGTTGTCGATCGTCTTGATCGTTCCCCAACGGCGCTCCTCATACTTCGATGTATCCGAGATATGTGAGAGACAATCCTTAATATAGGAGCTCTGGTGCTTGTCTGCCACCAGAATACCGTCATGGGATGCCGCGATGACCATATTTTTCGCGCCCATCACAACCATCGGAATTCCCAGTACATTGATCGCATGGCTGTTCTCACAGGTATCATCCCATGTCACATCACCGATGCTGTTCTCCGGCATCTCCTCGGTCAGTGTGTTCCATGTACCCAGATCCTTCCACAGATCCGCATATTTGATCGCCACGATGCGCTCCCAGTGCTCTAAGACTTCATAGTCAAAGCTCTTCTTCGGAAGCTTCTCATAATCGGCAACCATCTTATCGTAATCGACGCCGACGCCGTATTTTGCCAGCCAGCCGGCTGCCATGGAAAGCTTGAAGCAGAAGACGCCGCAGTTCCACAGTGCACCGTCGGAAACCAGCTTTTCTGCCGTCGCCTCGTCCGGCTTCTCGCGGAATCCGGTTACTTTTAACAGTTCTCCCTCGCCCTGCTCCGGCACGATATAACCATACTTGGTAGACGGGTAAGTCGGCACACCGCCGAGCAGACCGATCGTATCCTCGGAAGCTGCAATCTTATCTCCCAGAAGCTTGATGCGGCGGAAGAATTCCCCGGTCGTATACGGATCTACCGGAAGGAATGCCACGACATCATCTTCCTTGGCACCTTTCTTGGAAAGCAGGTATGCACAGGAAAGCATGACTGCCGGGAATGTATCGCGGCGCATCGGCTCCACTGCTACCTCAGCCGCACCGTCGAGCTGGCTCTCGATCAGTTCCACCTGCGCGCTGCTTGCGCACACGATCGTGTTCTCGGAAAGTCCCACGTTCTTAAGCTGACCGAACACACGCTGCAGCATGGAGCATTTTTCCCTGTTCTCCTGTTCCTCGTCGTGATTCATCAGTTTGATATACTGCTTGGAGCATAAATCGTTGGATAATGGCCACAGGCGTTTTCCCGAGCCACCGGATAATAACACAATATACATCTACAGTTCCTCCTAATCGAAATTGATTCTATCGTTCCGCTCTCATCGGGTTGTTTAAGAAATCTTCATATGCAAGACGAATGCCGTCCTCAAGCTCCGTCTTGTATTTCCAGCCGAGACTCTCCAACTTGCTGACATCGAGAAGCTTTCTCGGTGTTCCGTCCGGCTTGCTCGGATCCCACTTGATCTCTCCGGTATAGCCGATCACCTTTGCGACCAGATCCGTGAGTTCCTTGATCGTGAGCTCTTTTCCGGTTCCCAGGTTCACGGTCTCATCTCCGCTGTAATTGTTCATTAAAAAGACGCACGCATCTGCCAGATCATCCACATATAAGAACTCGCGGAGCGGTGTGCCGGTACCCCAGCAGGTCACTTCCTTTGCACCGGACACCTTCGCCTCGTGGAAGCGGCGGATGAGCGCGGGGAGCACGTGGCTGTGCTCGGGATGGTAGTTGTCGTTGGGGCCGTAGAGGTTGGTCGGCATGACAGAAATGTAATCCGTGCCATACTGCTTGTTCAAAAATTCACAATATTTCAGACCGCTGATCTTAGCGAGCGCATATGCCTCGTTCGTCTTCTCCAGCTCTCCGGTCAGAAGGCAGTTCTCCTTCATCGGCTGCGGAGCCATACGCGGATAAATGCACGACGAACCGAGGAACTCCAGCTTCTTGCAGCCGTTCTTCCACGCCGAATGTATCACATTCATCTCCAGTGTCATATTGTCATACATAAAATCTGCCAGCGCTTCGCTGTTCGCCATGATACCGCCGACTTTTGCCGCTGCGAGGAATACATACTCCGGCTTCTCCTCAGCGAAGAATTTTTTCCACATCCTCCTGACGGCAGAGATTTAACTCTTTATGTGTTCTTGTGATAATGTTGTGATATCCTTCTTTTTTCCAGCTGACGCACGATCGCAGATCCAACCATTCCTCTGTGTCCTGCCACGTAAATTTTCGCATCTTTTTCCATCATGATCTTTCTCTCCTTTCTCCCCAGAGGTTGACAACGTCGGTCGGACGATAGAATTCCTTGGATACCTCAATGACTACCTTGCCGGTTGCCTTATCGATACCGACCTCGTCCATGCCCTCTCCCTTGAATTCCAGCTCGATGCCCGCCTCGCGGAACGCATACTCGCAGAACTCTCTGACGGAATGCTGTACGCCGGTTGCAATCACGAAATCCTCCGGCTTGTCATGCTGTAAGATCAGCCACATGCACTCTACATAATCCTTTGCATATCCCCAGTCTCTCAGGGAGGACAGATTGCCCAGATACAGCTTGTCCTGCTTGCCCTGTGCGATTCTTGCCGCTGCAAGTGTGATCTTTCTGGTAACGAAAGTCTCTCCGCGGCGCTCGGACTCATGGTTGAATAAGATACCGCTGCAGCAGAACATGTTGTATGCCTCACGGTACTCCTTTACGATCCAGTAGCCATACTGCTTTGCTACAGCGTACGGACTGTACGGATGGAACGGTGTGGTCTCACGCTGCGGTACTTCCTCTACCTTTCCGTATAACTCGGAAGTGGATGCCTGATAGATACGGCAGGTCTTCTCCAGTCCGCAGAGACGTACCGCCTCTAAGATGCGGAGCACACCTGTTGCAACAACATCCGCTGTATATTCCGGCACATCAAAGCTGACACCTACATGGCTCTGTGCTGCCAGGTTGTAGATCTCGTCCGGCTTGATCATGCCGACTAAACGCATGATACTCATGGAATCGGACAGATCACCATAGTGTACGTGGAAGTTCGGGTTGCCCTCTAAATGGTCGATACGCTCTCTCTTCTCTGTGGAGGAACGGCGCACCATGCCGTGTACCTCATAGCCCTTCTCCAGAAGAAGCTCTGCCAGATAGCTTCCGTCCTGTCCGGTTACGCCTGTAATCAATGCTTTTTGCTCATTTGAAATCTCCTTTTTGATTCTATAATTATTTTGCTTATATCCTGTTTCAAAGCCGCTGTTTAGTATAATCTAATTTTTCTGATTTGATAATTGAATATCTTGCGCAAAAATAGTATTATATTGCCATACTTAAAAACCGGGAGAATACGCATGAGAGACTCTTTTTTTGAAAAATACAAGACCTCCGAGGTCACCAATACCAGACGTGTCATCAACACCCCCTCCGCCTTCACGCGCGAGCATTTTTTCTATATCCAGGAGGCAGGGTATTTAAAAAGTTTAAAGCCGCACATGAGCAGGCGGAGCGGTCTGCAGTCCTACCTGTTTCTGATCGTGCTCTCCGGCAGCGGCGAGGTCGCATACCGCGATACCGCAAAGCCAGTTCCTGCCACCGGCAGCGATATGGGCAGACGGAGCGGCACCTCCGCCGCCGGCGATGGCGGAAACGGCAGCCTTGCCACTGTGCACGCCAAGGCCGGGGACTGCGCTTTTTTTCTGGACTGCCGGAACGAATATACCCACATCAGCAGTGAGGACGATCCCTGGGAACTGATGTGGATTCATTTTTACGGTCCGCAGTGCGATGCCTACTACGACTATTTTCTCAAACAGCAGACGTGGCATTTTCACACGGCGCACCTGGCCGAGCTGACCGCCGCAATCCAGTCAGTCATCCGCTTTCACGAGGAGCCGACCGACGACACCGACCTTCTGACCGCCCAGCAGATCGTCAATATCCTCACGTTAATCTGCACCGAGACCGACCGCACCGGTGCGGAGATCTCCGCATTGGGCAGCAAGCTCAAACAGATTCTGCACTATCTGGACGAGCACTACACGGAGACGATCTCCCTCGATTTTCTCGCCGAAGAGTTCTACATCAGCAAGTATTATCTTGCGAGGGAATTCAAAAAAGAGTACGGCACCACGATCATACGCTATGTGCTGGCAAAAAAAATCACCCATGCCAAAGAGCTTCTGCGCTACAGCAATTCCTCGATTGAGGAAATCGCGCGGCTCTGCGGCATGGATGACGCCAGTTATTTCAATAAAGTATTCAAAAAAATGGAAGGATGCACGGCATCCGAATACCGGAAGCAGTGGTGATCAGTCTGCGTCATTTTTCTCCCCGCACAGACGCTTTTTCTCGGCGGTCACTCTCTGCAGCTGCATCTCAAAGTCCTGCCTGTTCTTCTGCGCCATGGTCTCAAGCGTCACACCCACAAAGAGCGACTGGATCGCAGAGAGCATCGTGAAGCCGCAGACGATCAGGGTCGGGAAATCCGGCACAAGACCGGTTGCCAGGTAAGTACCCATCACCGGGATGAAAAAGGCGGTCGCTATCACGGCGAGGATCAGTGCAATGATTCCGAAGAATCCCATCGGCTTATAGGCGCGGTACAGTCTCGCAATCGTCTTAAGCACCTTAAATCCATCCGAATAGGTATCCAGCTTGGACACGCTTCCCTCCGGGCGGTCGCGGTAGGTAATGACCACATTTTCCACGAACATATTCTTGTCGATCGCGTGGATGCTCATCTCCGTCTCAATCTCAAAGCCCTTCGAGAGCACCGGAAACGTCTTGACGAACTCATAGCTGAACGCCCGGTATCCCGTCATGATATCCTTGATGTTGTTCTTAAACAGGGTATTGATGCTCTTTCGCACCAGAGAGTTGCCGAAATTGTGAAACGGTCTCTTGTTCTCCGTAAAGTATGTGGAGGACAGGCGGTCTCCCACCACCATGTCCACCCTGCGCTCGAGCACCTGATCCGCCATCTCCCTTGCAGACTCTGCGGGATAGGTGTCATCCCCGTCCGTGATGATATAGCACTCTGCATCGATGTCGCGGAACATCCGGCGCAGCACGTTGCCTTTTCCCTGACGGTATTCATAGCGCACCGTCGCACCGGCGCCGCGCGCCAGCTCGTCCGTTCCATCGGTGGAATTATTGTCGTAGACGTAAATCGTTGCCTCCGGAAGCACCCGCTTAAAGTCCGTCACAACCTTCTCTATCGTCCTGCTCTCATTATAGCAGGGAATCAATACTGCTATTTTATCCATTCTCACTCCCAAACCTTTCTTCTGTTACCGCTTCCCGGCACGAACTGCTGCCAGGTGCATCAGCCTGCACCGATTCCCAGACGCAGGATCATCTTGATCTGCTCCACCACTTCCGGATATGTATAAGTCACATTTCCATCATTCTGGACCAGATACAGCAGAATACTCTTTCCAATCGTGATAAACGCCCAGAGCGAGATAAAACAGCTGAACTTTCTTCCCGCCGTCTCGGACAGATTGTCATGATAAAATCCGATCACCAGAAAACACAGCACACCCATGATCCAATACTGGTCCATGCGGTAGCGCTCCGTCATAAACGGCGACCAGAGTGCATCCATAACCGCAATCACAAGCGGAATCACAAACAGCATGACGATAAACGCGCGCATCTGCTGTTCCTTCATGCGCTTTAAGACGCCCTCCGGCGACAGTCCGATCACCGCAAACCACAGGATCGGGAAATTCAACAGAATACCGTTAAAAATCACATACGGGAACGCCTCGCAGATCGGATTGTAGTTCACGAAATTGTAGAGCACCGCATTGGCAACCGCGATCATCTTCGTCTGTGAAAAATAGGACGCAATGCTTCCGTAGTTGCTCTGGTCTGCCGCGGTCAGCTGGTATGCCTGTCCGAACTCAAACGGACTCTCAAAGCGGGCATAATTGTAGCACATCAGAAGAATTCCGATGACAACGTACGGCATCGCCGCAACCACAAGTTCGCCGAACAGCTTTTTCGTGAATTTATGTTTTTTCAGATATACCACCAGCATCGGAATCACGAACAGGTTGGCGAGTGCCACCGGCGGTCTGCATCCGAATGCCAGCGCACCGAACAGACTTCCGAAAAATGCCAGCCTGATGGATTTTTTCTCCTCCTGCTCCACCCACACCGCGCGCATGAAGAAAAAGAGACTCCAGATCTCCATGCAGAGCGCTCCGGTGATCGCCGTACAGTACAGTGCCGGCGCATCCACACTGTACCAGATGCTCATGATCGAGAACGCCGATGCCAGCATCAGATACATGCCAAGCGTGATCTTCTTAAAAAACCGCTTTGACATCATATAAAAATTCGCAAAGACGCCGCAGATAAAGAACGCGACAAAGACCTGCGTCGCATGGTAAGACGTAAGGCTCATTCCGGTAATCAGACGGAACGGCAAAAACAGCAAAAATACCGGCACAACACCAAAATACATATAATAGTGTCCATGATAGTACGCCGTATCCCAGCGGTAATCCACGCCGAGATCCACACGCGCCTGCGGATCATACGGATTGTCCATCTGTAAAAGCAGCGGATCGACATCCCCGTTGTCAATATTGATATGTCCATTCAGAATTGCCTCCGCAAGCAGCTCATACTGATTCGTCGCGCCAGGGTCTTCCCCGTTCCAGCCCGGCGCCAGCCCCATCGGCAGTGTGCAGAGCAGAATCAGGATCACTAACACCACGCCGATGGTGATCTTCTCCCTGCGTCCGCAGTCTGTAAGCTTTTTTGTATGCAGCGCAGACTTCGGCCGCAGCATAACCAGCACAAACAGCACAATGCCGTAAATGGCACAGCCTCCCAGAAAATATGCGATCATAACTTACCTCCTTATTTGCTTCTCATCTTTTGCTTCTTATCTTTTGCTTTTTATCTTCTGCACACACCGATCACCCAGCCGATAGATGTGCTCGACACACCATGCTTCCGGCACATGGAAAAGCGTCACGCGCGCCCAGTCGATCACGCTTCCCATCACAACGAGCAGCAGTGCAATCCCGAGCAGCAGAAATTCATAGGTGTTTTCTCCCGCGCGGGCAACATAGTCAAACATGTAGTGCGAGATGAATCCCCGCAGCGTCCACTCAAACAGGAAGACCGCCGGCACATGCTTCGCCAGCCGGTTCACAAATGCATTTTCAAAATGATGATTCCGGAAAATCAAAAATACCAGAATTGCCTCAAAAATGGTAAACAGCGTATTGTCCCTTGCAAAACGGTTCTGCACCGTTCCCGTCACCACGTACAGCGCTCCGTTCAGGCAGAAATTCACCCCTGCAAGCAGTGCAAACCAGCCGGCAAGCTTTGCCGTACGATACTGCCTGTCTGCGCGGTACACGCCGATGTAGCGACCGATCAGATACAGCATCACCATCTGGGTGATTCCTTTTCCGCCGTCTGAATTGATGTCAAAGAAGAAAAATGTCGTCACCCCCGAAAAAATCACCAGCATCGTGATCAGAAGTTGTCTGAAATGCGCTTCACTTAACTTTTCCACCATCTCATTTAAAAACGGGCTCAAAAACGCCAGCGCAAAATAGCAGGTGAAGTACCAGGAACGCTTTCCGATGACCGGAAGCAGGTAGGATAAAATCTCCTCTCCTCCAAGTGCATTTCCCCACACATACTGAAACAAGAGTCCCATCCAGGAATAGAACAAAAGCATGCATTCCAGATGCATCATTTTTTTCACATCCAGGCGGATTCCGTAATATCCCGAAATCAGGATAAAACAGGATACACCGATATTTCCGATGACCACAACCGCAATATCAATCCAGGCGCCAATCCCGTTCGCCACACCGCTGTCCGCGGCGTGCATCCAGAATATCATAACAAGGCACACAATCCGCAGCAGCTCGATACTCGAGTTACGCCCCTTTTTACTGTTTTTCCATGTACTTACCCTCTGTGCTTTCCGTGCAGTGCCCGCCTGATTCCATCAAGAATCTTTCCAAACAGCAGACACCCGCAGACAGACGCCGTCACCCTCACCGTGTGGTAAAGGACGAACGCGGCGCCGGTCAGTTCGCCGATATTGATAAACTTTGCCGCTGCCATCTCAAAAATCTCAAGTCCGAGAATATGAAGCGCCAGAAGAACAATCGTATTCTGCCCGATATAGGCTAACACCGTACCCACAATGCAGTTCTGGAATGCTTTTCCGACCCAGATGCAGAGCATGGAGCCCGTAATACCGATCAGAATAAAAAACGGAACACTGAACGCCTGATACACGCCGTACTCGCGCACCGACATGTTGATGCCCGGATTCGCCCGGCTGAGCGACAGATAAAATACCAGTATGCCAATGATCACCCACAGATTCCAGTCCCTGTCAAAGAAATCTGCTCTCTGAAGCAGTGTACCTGCAATCATAAAAATCGTTCCCACAAACGCGAGATCCAGACTCCACGGAAGCAGTATCGGCAGTTCCGCCAAAAGCATCGTGAGCACGGTAAGCACCACCAGACAGCCGATCAGAAACCGGCGGCTCTTTAAGCAGCGGTCGATCACCAGATGGTACACCAGACTTGTCACAAAAAATGCGGTCAGATACCACATGGCACCGTTTGCCACGGTAAATAAAAAATACGTTGTCCTGATGTGTCGTCGTATCAAAAAGGCAGTAGCGTGAGTACAGCACTCCGAGTGCAGATCTTCCCGTCTCCTGCCAGGTACGTCCGATTGCCCGGTAGAACACCAGCAGCAACGCGCTGTAGCCAAAATACGGAACCAGCAGGCGCTTCGCCTTGTGCACCACATTTTCCCCATAGCTTCTGCCCGGCTTGTACAGATAGCCCGACACCACAAAAAACAGCGGGATATAATAATTGATCAGGTACGGGCTCAGCCCGCAGCTATGTGAAATGATGACGAGGAGAAGTCCGATTCCCCTCGCCACATCCAGGTATTTCCAGTGTTTCATCCCCACTCCTATCTCCAATCCTGCCGGATCAGCGCACGTTCCCACAGATACGGCTGGATCCTGTTCCAGATATCCGCCGCCTGATGGAAGGTCGCATTCTCACCATTTAGGAACTTTGCAAGATCCGCACGCACGCCTGTCGCATCGTCGATTAAGCTGCAGTTTGCAAACGCCGGGTCCGCCACCGTATCCTCAAAGAACTGGCGGTACGGTCCGCGCATCCAGTCCAGAATCGGCGCATTGAATCCCAGTTTCGTTCTGCGGTAGGCAATGTCGTGCGGCATAAAATCTGCGCAGGCATCGCGGACGATGGATTTGGAAAATCCTCCGTGCAGCTTGGATTTCCAGCCGATCGAAAACGCGAACTCCACAATCCTGTAGTCCAGAAACGGCATGCGGATCTCAACGCCGGACGCCATACTGTCTCTGTCGTAATTGCGCAGAAGCGTCGGAAGAATCGTCTCATGTGTGGAGACAAACAGTACCTTATTCAGATTGTCCAGCTTCTTCCAGTTCGGATGATCCGCGTAAGCGCTCGATACATCCGCTCTTCCCAGAAGCTTCTTCGCATAATACTTCGTCATATAGTCACGGTACAGCTTATTCCGCTGCCGCTTAAATTCTGCGGACGACGGGTCATATCCCATCTCACTCCGCTGATTTAAATATGCCATCGTAATCTGGTCGATCTCCGCTTTTCCCTTTGCATCCGGATACGCTTTTAACACGTCGAATCCGTAGCCGGCAAATAATTCATCTGCCGCATGGCCGTCGAGAGATACCGTCGTTCCGAGCTCTCTCTCCTTTTTATAAAGCTCCATCATCGGCACCTGCGGATTGCCCCAGAGTTCCTCAAAGCAGTACAGCTGACGCAGAAATTCCCGCTCCGGCACCGCGTCGTCAATCGTTAAAAACGTATGCCTGATGCCGAGATAATCCGTCACCTGCTTTGCGTATTTTGTCTCATCCAGATCCGTTCCCGGGAAGCATGCCACATACGCGTGCTGCCAGTCTTTGTTCGCGCGCTCATCCGCACAGTTTCTGGAAATGTAAGACATGGCGCAGATGGTGGCGGAAGAATCCAGTCCGCCGCTGAGTCCGGTTCCCAGAGTCACATCGCTTCTCATGCGGATCTTGCAGGCATCCAAAAACAGCTCGCGGAACTGCTCTACCTGCTCCTCGTAGGTATCCGGCACCTCGATCAGATGATCCAGTGTGTTCCAGAAGCGTGTGATCTCTGTTTTTCCATTGCGAATCCACGCATAACTTCCAGCCGGGAATCGCTTGATCCCCTTGATCAGGCACTCCGGCTGGGACTCATAATGATTGTCCGCAAAATAACGGTCGAACATCTCCTTGTTCGGTTCCACCTTCTCAAGCAGCGGGAGAAGCGCCTTCATCTCCGATGCAAAGGCGAATCCTCCGTCCGAGAACTCGGTGTAGTAAAGCGGCTTCACGCCAAAACGGTCCCTGGAGAGAAACAGGCTCTTTTTTCCTGTCTGTCCCAGATGGCGAACGTCCACATTCCGTTAAAGCGGTCCACGCATTTTTCCTTCCACTCGCAGTACGCCGCCATGATCACTTCCGAGTCGCTGTTTCCGCGGAACGTGTACCCCTTATGCTGCAATTCCTCCCGGATCTCGATAAAATTGTATATCTCACCGTTAAACGTCATCCAGTAGCGCTCATTGGCGTAGGACATCGGCTGGCTTCCGGCACTGGAGAGATCTAAGATCGCCAGTCTTCTGTGACCGAGCGTCACACCATCCTCCTGCCACAGTCCAAATCCGTCCGGTCCACGATGTATCATCGTATCCAGGCACTCCATCGCCTGTTCCCGTCTCACTTTTCTGTTAATTACACCGTAGATTCCACACATACGAATGCTGCCTCCTTCTTCTCGTTACTGTCTCTTCGTTCTGGTCAGCCATAAATAGCGCGTATTTGTCACAAGATACCGCTTGAACAGTCGCTTCGGATCCTGCATCAGGCGGTACAGCCACTCTAAAGACAACTTCTGCATCCACATCGGCGCGCGCTTGATGTTGCCGGCATGATAGTCAAACCCGGCGCCGACGCCAATCATCACGCCGTGGACTTTATCCCTGTGATCGTACATCCAGTTTTCCTGCTTGGGCGCCCCGAGTCCGACCCAGATGATGTCTGCGCCGGACGCATTGATCTTCTCAACCTCAGCCGCATCCTCCTTCTCACTTAAGCTGCGGAACGGCGGGGATACCATCCCCGCAATCTGAAGATGCGGATAGCGCTCCTTAAGCTTTTGCTCTAACATCTGCAATGTCTCCGGCGATCCGCCGTAGAAATAATGCTTTAATCCGTTCTCTCTTGCGAACAGTTCCAGCATCAGATCCGGACCTGTCACGCGCTCCGCCTCCGGGAAACCGTGTTTTCTGCTATACACGGAAAGCGGCTTTCCGTCCGGAAGGACGAACGCCGCACTCTTTTTGTACCTCATGATAATGCGCATCGTCATGCGCCATCACCGTCGTATGGACATTGCCCACGCAGATATATTTTCCGCGCAATTCTTCCATATCATGTTCAATTCGTTCCACTGTATCCGCCATATTGGTCACCAGAATCCGGGTGCCCAGTATGTCACAGCATTTCATCTCTATCATAAATTTAATCCTTCTTTACAACCTCAAGCGGTATATCGCCGATATAGGACGGAAGCAGGCTGAATGTGCTGTTATAGCTTCCGAGAATCTTCCGGCATCTGGAGAGCGCCAACATCTCGATGTAAGCGTCGCAGATTCCCTCTTTGGAATTGCGGTCAATGATACCGGAATCATGGAAAATCAGCTTTGCGTCCGGAAGTGCTTCCCGCAGTTCGCGCTTCACCCCTTCATCGTCCGTCGCCACAAAAAGTCCGTCCCCGGCACTTCCGTCATCTCCTGCCGCATCTTATCCGCAAACAGCGACAGCGGACTGTTGGCGATCGCCTCGGTGTGATCGGTACGTCTGACATGCACCCCCACCGTCTTTGCGCCAAGCTGTGAAAACAGCGATTCTCCCTTTGCAGAATACCCGCGCTCGGCTTTAAAAAGGCAAGGCTTGCCGCATCCAGCTCACAGAGCGGTCCGAAGGACTTGATATAAATGACCGGCTCCTTCTCAATGACTGCAAGCAGTCCCTCGTAGCCTTTCTGATTTTTGATCGCTTCCACATCCCCGCACTCCAAAAACGGTCTGCCTTCGCGCGCCATTTCTTTTTAACTGATTCCCTCTGAAATGCGCAACCGGCTCCTTGAGTATCCGTTCTCGCTGATCTCGATCACACGGAACGGGAGATCAAACAGTTCTTCTGCTTTTACGTTACAGCCAACCTCACGCTTCCACATGACGATCAGCTCACGGTTTAACTTCTGTGCCACCACATAAGCCGAGGACATGCCAAGCAGCTTATTTCCAAGTCCTGCACACGGTTCAATAATGATCATATTTTCCCTCATTTCTTCTCTACTGCGCGTCCTGAACAGTTACACTTCCGTTCTCCACCTTGTATACAATGTTGCAGTTTTTGATGGTCGACAGGCGGTGCGCAATGATGAGCATTGTCATCTTACCCTGCAGACTGTCGATCGCCTGCATAACCGCCGCTCTCCGTATCCAGTGCAGACGTCGCCTCGTCGAGCACCAGCACCTCCGGCTTGCGGTACAGAGCTCTCGCAATTCCGATTCTCTGACGCTGTCCGCCGGACAGACGCACACCCGCCTCACCGATCACCGTGTCAAGCCCCTCCTCGAGCGACTCCACAAATTCATCGAGCTGTGCCTGGCGCAGTGCTGCCCAGACATCCTCGTCGTTGATTCCTTCTTTTTTTCCAAATGCAATATTGTTGCGGATCGTATCATCCAGCATGTAGATCGTCTGCGGAATATAGCCGATCTTATCGTGCCATCCGCGGTACGATGTGCTGATATCGACACCGTCCAATGTAATCTGTCCCTCCTGCGGCTTTAACACCCCGAGGATCAGATCCACCATCGTGGTCTTGCCCGCTCCGGACGGTCCGATAAACGCCACCGAGCTGTTCTTTGGAATCGTCACATTCACATGGGACAATACCGGCTCCTCCATCTCCGGATAGGTAAACGTCATATCGTTGACGCGGATTTCACGCTCAAGTGCCATCGCCGGATAATCGCGCTCCTCGGAAAGATCAATCTCCAGATCGCGGATCTTCGTGTACTCCTCGCCGATCTTGTGGATCACGACGCCGTTGTGAATGATCGACGCTAAGTATTCCGACATTTTGTTGGCAGAAGGAAGCAGGTAAAACGCCGCAGCCGCAAATACGGCAAGCACGCCGACAAAATGGGTCGGATCGGACTCTGTCATATTGATGCGGACCGCAATCGTGATCATCAGACCCGCAATACATAACGCTTCCATCACCGGCTTCGGGATGGAACTTAAAAATGCATTCTGCTTGATGACGTAGGTGTAAAGTCCGTTCTGCTTGCGGAACTCTTCCTCAAAATAACTCTCACGGTTTGCAATCTTGATCTCCTTGATTCCGCCGAATGCCTGCTGCATGCACTGAATAATGTTCGCATTGTATTTCCGGCGCTCATCACCGAAGCGCGCCAGCGTGCGCTTTAACTTTTTTCATGAAAAGCAGCACCATCAGCATCATCGCAAGTGCCACACCAAGCGTGATAATCGGATCTGTCACTACCAGAAAGATAATTAAAATTGTGCTTGTGCACAGTTCCGCTGCCAGCTGCAGCATATTTAATACCGCTGCATAGAACATCTCCGGATCATTGTTGATGTCGCGCATCAGCTCCGCACTGTTATGGTTCAGAAAAACGTATAGTCCTTGCTGATATAGTACTTCATCAGACGATCCTGCATCTCCCTTTTCCCGTAGTAGGAAAAACGATACTGCATATTATTCATAAAAATAATAAACGCATTTTTTGCCAGATAGACAATGACAATTCCGATCGCTATCGCCGTGATCAGCTCGTTGGGATTCTCCATCCCCATCCACTCGTAAAATGCCGCCACATAGCGGTTCGCAAGCAGTTCCTCCGGCGCTGTCACCGCCTGGATAAACGGCAGAAGCACGGACACGCCGAGCAGACTGACTCCCGAATTGATCAGAATGAGAAATGCCATACCAAACAACTTTCTCTTCTGCTTTCCATCAAACACCTTAAAGACGCTCTTTACCAAACTCATAAAACAATCCACTCCTTCAAACGTATCTGTTCACAGCCCTTATATTCCGGCATAATCACTACTTTTTCCGGATTCGGATTCAAGTAAGCCGCCCAGGTGGAATACGAACTATTTGATATGATCTGGTGACGGCACGCCGCCATCAGAAAAAATTCATCGATATCCGAAAACGCTCCCAGTTCGGAGATATAGGTCATCTTCCGCTCTGTGTGTTCTCCCTCGAGCGCTTCCTTCGCCGCCACCCTGTCGTTGGTAAACACAAGGTAGCGAAGTCCCGAACGCTCCTTTTTCCATGCGCGCTAAGGCACGCTCAAAGAAAGCCCTCCCCGGACCAACGATATCTCCGCCGCGCACATGCACAGCGCAGGTGTCCGTCGTCTGAAATTCCGCACAAAGCTTTTTCACAAGTTCACTCTGCCCGTACGCAGGCGTCATCATATCTGTAATCTCTTTTAAATAAGGTTCAAAATACCCCGTATGCTGCCAGTAACCGTGCAGATATTTGTTGCGGAATCTCTTTTTCTGGAAGACTCTCGGATCCACCGCATGCAGATCCCGCTCCTTGATGACGCGGTACTTGAGGTTCCTGCGCAGACGTTTGTAAATCTTCTGAAAGACCGTCCGGTTCGGAAAACTCTCCCGCGCATCATACTTCAGATGGAACTTGTCCAGTTCAAAATCGCGCAGGGTGGAATTGTCCGCCTCGGAAGTATCCAGCTTTAACGTATCATTCTCCCGCCGCGCCGCCGCATATCCGCACGCGTAATTAAACAGCTGGTTGCCCATGCCGTCACCGATTTTTACAATAATCATGCCCGATACCCCAGAATCAGCTCACAAATGCGGTCCACATCCGAAAGATCCAGATCCGCATAGAGCGGCAGTGTCAACACGCGCTTTGACGTCTCAAGCGCCACCGGCGTATCCTTCGCATCATACTTGTCGCTGTAGCACTGAAATTCGCTTGTCAGCGGATAGAAATATTTTCTGGTAAAAATATCATGCTGCTTTAACATCTCATAAATATCATCCCTGCCGTATCCGAGCACTGTCTCATCGAACACCACCGGGAAATACGCATAGTTCGGCTTTACATCCTTCTGCGGCTGTACCAGCTTGATTCCCGGCACACCGTTTAAATGTTCTCTGTAGCGCGCCACCACGCGGCTGCGCTTCTCGATCTCGCCATCCAGATGCCGCAGGTTGCAAAGTCCCATCGCCGCCTGGAATTCATTCATCTTGGAGTTGGCACCGACCGCGTCCACAACGACCTCATTGCGGATTCCGAAATTCTTAAGACCGTACAGATCCTCCTTCAGTCCGTTCTGCTCTCCGTTAAAGCATACAGCGCCGCCCTCGATCGTGTGGAACACCTTCGTTGCGTGGAAGCTGAACATGGACGCATCCCCGAACGTCGCCACACCGCGTCCCTTGTACGTAACGCCAAACGTATGCGCCGCATCGTAAATCACTTTCAGATGATGCTTTTTGGCGATTGCCTCGATCGCCTCCACATCACCGAGATTGCCGTAGACGTGCACCGGTATGATCGCGCTCGTCTTGTCCGTGATAAGCGCCTCGATCTTGGAGACGTCCATCGTGTAGTCCTCCGGATTCACATCACAGAATACCGGTGTCAGCCCGTTCCGCACAATCGCATGTGTTGTGGACGCAAAACGTAAACGACGTGGTAATGACCTCCCCCGTCAGATGCAGTGCCTGGATCAGAAGCTCCAGCGCCATGTGTCCATTGGAAAAAGGGAAACGTGATCCACCTTCAGATACTTTTCCAGTTCTTTTTCCAGTTCATTGTGCTTCGCACCCATATTCGTCAGCCAGTGGCTGTCCCAGATATCCTTAATCTCTTCTATATATTCTTCATACTCCGGCATGGAAGAACGTGTTACCAATATTCTGCTCATTTTTTCGCCTTTCCTCTCCCGCAGTTCTCTGCGGGGCAGTCCTATCCTGCATTTTCAGAAATAGATACCCTGTCATGATAATAAAAATGCAACTTCTTGTCAATCTTTGCGCCATTTTCGGCGCATTTCTAATGATTTCTTAAGAAATTCAGCGCCACAGATGTTTCATACACTTCCTATATAAATGTGTGTTCCAGTATCCGCCCGCAAAGTGCACGATGTAGGCGCCGTCGTCAAACAGGCGGCGAATCAGCTTTTGTAGTGCGCACCGAGAAGCAGCATATGCTTCTCTCCCGTAAGCCGGCTTAGGACATGCTCGGCTTTTCCGTACAGCCGGTTCTGATGAAGAGCATACAGCCTGTCCGCGTACGGATTGCCGATCTCAAAATACGGCATACAGTTAAACCGGTAATCCAGTTCCAGAAACAGTCCCTTCGTCTGGGTGTAATATGCCATCGGCGCTTCCTCAAACGCCGTGTTCTCGCCCTGGCTCTTCATCGACATGTAGTAATCCCGGAACAGATCGGCGACAAGGCGCGGACGGAACAATAACACGCCACCGTTGATATTACCGACCAGACCATCCGCCGCCGCAAACCCGCGCGACGTAAAATAATCCTCCACCGTCTCGTTTAAAATGCGCTCGTTGTCCGCATAGATTTTGCGGAAACGCGCGGACGAGCGCGGATTGACCTCCGCCATCAGTCCGATATTCTCCGGCATAAGTGCAAAAATATCCGGGCAATCCGGTGAGATGATGATATCCAGATCCAGGAAAAGCACCTGCTCGTATTCCCGCAGATAGTCCGGGATCAAAAGCTTCTGGGAATAAATATCCCGCTTCTTATCCTTATCAATATAGTCGTCTATAAAGCGAAAATCCGCATGGCACTTCTTCGCATAAGCCATCAGATTGTCCCGCACCAGTTCGTATTGTTTTCTATATTTTCCTGCGCCAACAGACATTACGCATACCACTCTGTCATTCATTGCGTAGACCCCCTTATTTTCTTATACCATCATAAATTCAAACACATTCCTTGTCAACCACGGGCGCAATCCACAATCATTGCTTGACACGCTTTTTTGCTACGATATAATAGAAGATACTGATGACTCACCAATATTATATGAGAAGGAGACTTATTATGTCGGATATCATTCCCGTTATTGTACACCATGAGACCGGTGAAAAACCGCAGACAGGTGGCAAAAAGAATCAGGAATATTTAAGATACTGCATCGCACAGGCAAAAAAGTACAACGAAAAAGTCGTACTTTTAGGCGACCAGTACAATAAGGACTGGTGCGACGACTGGCACGATGCCAACGATTTCATCACAGACAAATGGAAGGAATTCCACAGTGTTTTCAAAAACCTCTCCCCTTATCCACAGGCATGGGCGGAAGGCATTTTCCGGCGTTTCTTTCTCATTCTGGAATATCTTGACCGCTATGGATACGACAACTGCGTGATTATGGACAGTGATATTCTTCTCTATACAAACGTCAGCACTTACGAGCCGTTCCGCCACTGCAAGATGGCAGCTGAGTCTCCTCTGGAGCAGGACATTGCCGTCCTCTGGAAAGGCAACGGCTACAAATGGAAGGTCTGCGCAGGTGTTGCCTATTTTACCAAGCAGGGACTGATCGAATTCACGGATTACTGTATCGATATGTACAAGAACCACATGGATGTCCTGATGGAAAAATGGAATATCCACCAGAAATACCAGATCTACGGCGGTGTTGCAGAAATGTCACTGCTTTATCTGTGGGTAAAGACTCTTCCTGAGGGGGAATTCTTAAATCTTCTGATGGACGATGCGAACCACTGCGTCTTCGACAACTCGATCGGGCTTCCGGACGGATATCTGGAAGGACAGTACGAGTTCAACCGCCGTCTCGGCGTCAAGAAGCTGCACTGGGAAGACGGAAAGCCTTACTGCTACACCCTGGACGGACACCAGAAGACCGGATTGTTATGCCTTCATTTCGTAGGCGTCACCAAGATCTTCATGGAAGGAATCTATGAGCACCAGGATTATGCCTTCGGCGCCAGATTCTACACCTATCTGCTCACCATACGCGGTCATCTTGCGGACATCAAGCACGGGAACACCAGGTTCCAGCAGCGCATCAAAATCCGCCGCGCCGAGAAAGCCAGCAAGGCTTTCAACAACTGACAGGAGATCACACCATGAAGCATGAACGTTCTTCCAATTTTGAGCTGCTGCGCCTGCTTTGCATCTTCGGAATCCTGGTAATGCACACGTTTGCAGGAATTGACACTGCCGCTTCGCCCGGCAACATGCTGGCGAACGTCTTTGCCAACTCCCTGTTCAACACCGGCGTTACCTGTTTCATCCTGCTTTCGGGCTATTTCGGCATACGTTTTGACTTAAAGAAGCTGATCGGGTTAGACCTGATGGTGATCTTCTTCACGGTGGTCGGCACTGTGGCACTCGGCGATTTCGGTGTCAGGATCTGATCAAGTCCTGCATTCCGGTCTTGTCGAGACGCTACTGGTTCATCACCTGCTATTTTGTTCTCTGCATCCTGGCGCCGTTTCTCAATCAGATGGCAGAACGGCTGGAAAGAGAGCATTTTCGCAGACTGCTTCTTTTACTGCTACTCGTCTTCAGCCTGATTCCAACAGTCACGACCTACGATGTGATGCAGGATGCCGGCAAGGGACTTGCACATTTTGTGATGATCTATCTACTGGGACGCTATCTGGCGCGCTATCACACCGGGCATTGTTCCAAAAAGCAGCTGCTCCTCGGAATTACAGGATCCACGGCGCTCATCTTTTGCGCCGACGGAGCGCTGACCCTGCATCAGGGTGTCATCTACAGCACTTTTTCGCGGGATTGTTCGATCTTTATTATTTTTACCGCTGTTTTGCTGCTGTTGCTCTTCCGTGAGTTCTCGCTGCAGAGCCGGATCATCAACCGCGCGGCGACCAATGTGCTCGCCATCTACGTGCTGGATCAGGTCATCCGCAGCCTGCTGGGACGCTATCTGGATCTGAATGCATTTTCCGGCCAGTGGTATCTGTTCTTTGTTGTCTGCGGCTATGTGCTCCTCGTCATGCTGCTTGCCGCAGTCTGCAAATGAGCTGCGCAAGCTGACGATCGGAAGAATCGAGCCGTGGCTGGCCGGCATCATCGCCGCCTTTCTGCAGGCTTGCGGTGCGCTCCTTATTCGTACGGGTCAGCGGATTGTTCACTGGTTTATTTCGATGGACTGATCCGCACAACAAATTATTTTTGCTTTAATATGAGGTTTTTATGAAAAAACGATTCTTATATCTGCGCTATTACTTAAGACATCTGCATCATAAGTTCCGCGCCAAGCGCGGTGGCATGTACAGCATCATGCACACAAAGTTTCTCGGGAAAATGCCGCCTTCCGACGAGGAGGCCAACCATCTGATCAAGGAGATAATTACAAGCGGCAAGCCGTTCGCTCTGTGCCGTCTCGGAAGCGCCGAGTTTACCCTGATGCAGCTGTTTGACGAATACCAGCTGTTTCACCACGACAGACTCCATCAGAGCAACATGTACACGCTGTTCCACAAGGACATGGACGAGATCGCGCGGTGGGTCAATCTCACCAAAGAGGACTGCAGGGACGTCGATATCATGGCATACTTTGAGGATCATCCGATGGAAGAATATCTGATCCGCTCCTACTGCCAGAATTCCCGCCTGATCCGTCTCGAACAGATCGAGACGATTCTCTATGATGTACCGTGGACGATGGCGTTAGAAGGAAAAAAAAAGTGCTCGTCATCAGTCCTTTCGTGGATACCATCCGGGAACAGTACCCGAAGATCGACAAGATCTATGAGGGCAGGAAAATGCTTCCTTCTTTTGAGCTTAAGACATTAAAATCCGTATGGTTCAGCGGAGACAGGGAGGACGATGACTTCGACACCTGGTTTGACGCTCTCCAGTATCTCTACGACGAGGCGATGAAGATTGACTTTGACATTGCCCTGCTTAGCTGCAGCACCTTCGGATTCGATCTTGCCTGCATGTTCAAGCGCGCCGGCAAACAGGCGATTCAGTACGGCGGTGCCCTTCAGGTTCTGTTCGGCATCAAAGGCGCCCGCTGGGACAACTACCCGCCCTACAGCAAGTATTATAATGAATACTGGGTGCGCGCACCGAAGACCGAAGCGCCGAGCAAACGCTTTGCAAACAAACTGGATAACGGCTGCTACTGGTAGACGGCTGTATTTGATTTTAAAGAATAAGAGGGGACATCATGAATGTAGATCACATTGGATATGCAGTCAAAAATATTGACGCATCCAGACAGGCTTTTGAAGAGCTCGGTTATGTTTTTGATCCGGTCGTAAACGATACGGATCGCAATATTTTATTTCGTTCGGTCGTCTGGGTGATTACCGCATCGAGCTGGTATCGCCGCTCGATCCCGCACTTCCTTCGCCGGTCGACGGCACGTTAAAGAGTGGGAACACACCGTATCACATCTGCTATACAAGCAGCCGTTTTGAGGATGACATCAAGGAGTTGCAGCAAAAGCGTTTTCTTCTCACAATCCCGCCCGCTCCCGCATGTGCTTTCGACGGCAGGCGCGTTGCTTTCCTGTATCATCTCCAATTCGGATTACTGGAACTGGTGGAAGCCTAGTCGGCTTCCAGTTCCGATATATCCAGTTCCAGCATCTTCTGGCTTCGCTCCTTGATGCGGATGCACTGGTATCCCAGATAGATTCCCCACGGCTTCGTATCCTTCGTCGCCAACGTCATCGCACAGAGTGCACATCCCTCCGCAATCGTAACACCCGGCAGAATGATGCAGCCAGCTCCGATGTTGGAGTACTTTTTAATCACAACCGGTTCCTCAATCACATTCGTGAACTTCTCCGGAACCGTCGGATTCGTCATAAAATCTCCCGAGTAATCGTCCGATGCGGCATAAACTGCACAGTGCGATGAAATCCCGGTATAATCCTCAAATGTAATGCCTGCCGTTCCGCCAAACAATGTCGTGGTAACCGCCACATGGATATAATTCCCGAATGTAATCTTACCGCTGAGCACGCAGAAATCATCCACTCTCACATGATTGCCGATCCAGATATTGGAGGCACCGTAAATGCTTGCCTTACGGCTGATCATCACATCATGTCCCACATGGGCAAATCCCATCTGTTGTAATTCTTCATCCGAATAAAAACTTGTTGCCATCTCTCTCTCCATTCTGCCGCGCGAAACATCTACGCGCTGTTTTTTATTCTGATCGCTGCGACACTATCTTACACATCCCAGACCACAGTATGAATCTGCTCTGTCTCAGGAAGCGAGGTAAGCTTTCGCTCGTACTGCTTCTGCTCCTCATCCCCGGAAACCTGTGTAAATCCCAGTTGCTCCCACAACGCCTCAACCGGCTTGTTCTTCGCCGTCTTTTTGTATGCCGCCGTCGCCCTGGTGATTCCATCTGCCTGAAGCTTCTTAAGTACGGCGTCCAGGATCGCATCTTCGACTTTGCGTCCCATCACCCGGCAGCTCATAAGAAAATTGTCGATCACTGCCGTATCGCCGTCCTGATGATACAAAAATTCACTCACCCATCCGCTGTTTCCATACTTGTCGGAGACTTCCGCCATCAGCAGATGACCTCCCTCCTCGCCAAGGTAATGCTCCAGTGCCAGTTCATCCATCCGCAGTGTACAGGTATTAAACTGATTCGTCTTGTTCATCAGCTGCACGGCGCGCTCCCTGGTATTGTCGTTTACCGGTGCCAGCCGGATCGTCGTCTGCAGCGACCGAAGGTAATCTTCATAGGATACCGCGCTCTCACGTTCTTTTTCTCCGCTCGCGTTCCTGCTGATACTGCATGGTCTTTGCCTTGTCTTCGTCTGTCAGATGCCATGTGAAGAAATAGTTCTCATAGACTTCTGCCATCACCGCCGGCAGCGTCGTAAGGTCTGTCGGGAAATCCACGACTGTCACTTCCGGCTGCTGGATCCGCATCGCTTCGCGCTCCGCCTCATTGTCGTCCACAAAGACAAACGAGTCCAGACCAAGGTTCAATTCCTCCGCTATTTTCCCAATATTGACGGGCTTTGGATTCCAGTCTGCATAGATCGCAGAAAAATCTGATTCCTTCAGGATCATATGTGGATTCTCACGAAATGCACTCTGCACATCCTCGCTGTTATTCTTGGACGCGATCGCCAGAAGCACTCCCTGCTGCTGCATCTTTTTGATCTGTTTCTGGGTATCCTGATAGATGGCTCCCTCGTGTGCACTGTCAAGCACAATTCCCTGCGGTCCATCCTCGCCGATCACACCACCCCAGAGGGTATTATCCAGATCGAGAACCAGCACTTTCTTGGGAACACGCACCAGCCTCGCCATCACATGCCGCATCTCCTCCGCGAGCAGATGAAGCGCTTTCATATCGTAAGGAATGGAACCCATATACCAGAATTTTGCGGAATAAAACTGTTTTCTTCCATAATCTTCGATCAGACGCCGCAGTTCAAAACGGTGAATATTTTTCTGCCGCTCCGCCAGCCCGGTCAGAAGCGTATCCCAATAGGCGCCGGATGCCTGTGCCAGATCACTTGCATCTCCCGCACCGATATGTTCCGGCCGGACATCAATGGTCGATACGACAAGATAGCTGGCAGAGTAATTCTCCGCCAGCTTCTCTATATACTGCTCCGAGCGGTCTAAGACCGTCTTCACACTTCCCATATCTTGGCACCCTTCTAACAGGGCATTTCCATCCAGCAGTAAAACAGACATTCCGGCGCAAACGCCGCCAGACGCTCGTCCTTTTTAAGTGCATACGTGATCCACTCTCCATACCCGTCTGTCTGAAATACTTCGTTCTCTTTTTTTAAAAGTCCGGACAGCATGTCCAGATTCACGTTGGACAAAATTGATAGCCGCATTTTATGATTCCTTTATATATTGATAAAAATCGTTCAGCTTGATCGTAGAGATCCGCTCCATCGGTATCATAACACCGTATTTTGCCTCGATCTCACCGAGCAGACGAAGCTGCATGAGGGAATCCCATGTCTCCACATCATCCTGGGATGTCTCCAGTGTCAGTGTATTCTTATCTACTTCCAATATGTCCGCTATAAAACTTAAAAATTCTTCCATCTTTCTATCCTTTACCCGACTTATTCAATCACCAGAACTTCCCAGTCATCGACAGGTACTAATGCAACGTAGGTTTTTCCGGTATTGATCGTAATCTCATTCCCCTGCGCGTCATAATAACGTGTCGGAGACGTCATGCTGGTCTTCTTCCATGATACATAGAGCGCCTTGCCGTTTGTGACGTAATAGCCGTAACCACTGCTGATGCAGTCAAAGATCATATAACCGTGTTCGTCATACTGTGTATAGCCGCAGCTCTGAATCAGAAGATTCTTAAAGCACAGCTGTGCGTTGTCATTGCCCGGATCTACATGGGCTTTGCCGTACTCGGAATAATAGTAAAGCTGATCATCCGCATTGTACTCCAGATAAGATCCGTTGTGCGGGAATGGAAGATCTACCATATTCGCATCAATCGCATCATCCGGATAAGATGTCCCGAGATCAACCGGGTTGTTCTCATTCGCGAACTGATAATGTGCTCCCTCATAATAGGAAGTATAATCCTTTGACACATCGGAGTTGGAGAAGTTCTTGTCCATGTCCCCGGAAAGAATATACTCTGTATATTCTCTGGACTTGCCGTTATCCACACGCGAAAATGTTCCGCTGAAATGATCGGAACATGCCTCGTCCAGATACTCATCCACATAGAACGGACCTCCGTCATGACAGATGATGGCATTCCATTCCGCAGCCAGTATCACGTTCGTCGGTCTGACGCTGCGGATACTTCCAATCTGATCCACACTCTCATAATCCTTAAACAGCGCCATAAATCGTGTAATGCGTCCGTTCAGCGTACTGTTCATCATCTCATATACCACATCTGCATGTGACAATCCATAATGCGGGAGTGCAATGGATTCATTGTCTACCATAACAGCAATCGGGCGCTGATCCTTCTGACTTTCATCAATCAGCTCGTTCGTCAGCTCACTGCGGTATTTTCCTTCCGGAAGAACCTCCTCTTCCTCGGTGTCCGCATTCTCCGTCTGCCCTGTTACCTCTGCCTCAATCTGCTCTGCGTCATTCTCCGCGCTGCTCTCCGTGGCATCGCTTCCTCCGCATGCCATAAGGCTGGCGGATACAGCAAGCAGTGTCAATAATGTAACTGCTCTCTTCTTCACTAATGTCTACCTCTCAATATCTTTATTTTCTACCGGAATATATCTGCAGTCAGATCTGCGGATATATCTGATTTCATTCTACCATATCTCAAGACGCTGTAAAAGCCCTTTTTCTACTTAATCCGAGTCACTTCGGCACGGTTGCTCTCCGCAACAATATAATGCGGGCGCTGCTTTACCTCCATGTAAGTCTTTGCAATATACTGCCCCATAATTCCCATGCAGAAAAGCTGCACGCCGCCGATGAACGTGATGATGCACGCCGTTGATGCCCAGCCGGTAACCGGATCTCCGAACACCAGCTTGCGCACCACGATAAAAATGACCGCGATAAAGGAAAGCAGCGTCATCCCCATGCCGAACCAGGATGCCACGGCAAGCGG
>VOFD01000387.1_pt1 | contig 44000 bp, 44 predicted proteins | sample 5384101 | NCBI WGS metagenome assembly VOFD01 (sample SAMN12384723, study PRJNA508395) | human gut metagenome | isolation source: healthy gut C | host: Homo sapiens
CGCAGGTTCTCCTACGGCTACCTTGTTACGACTTCACCCCAATCACCAGTTTTACCTTCGGCGGCGTCCTCCTTGCGGTTAGACTACCGACTTCGGGTCCCCCCGGCTCTCATGGTGTGACGGGCGGTGTGTACAAGGCCCGGGAACGTATTCACCGTGGCATGCTGATCCACGATTACTAGCAATTCCGACTTCGTGCAGGCGAGTTGCAGCCTGCAGTCCGAACTGGGACGTTGTTTCTGAGTTTTGCTCCACCTCGCGGTCTTGCTTCTCTTTGTTTAACGCCATTGTAGTACGTGTGTAGCCCAAGTCATAAAGGGCATGATGATTTGACGTCATCCCCACCTTCCTCCGTTTTGTCAACGGCAGTCTAGCCAGAGTCCTCTTGCGTAGTAACTGACCATAAGGGTTGCGCTCGTTGCGGGACTTAACCCAACATCTCACGACACGAGCTGACGACAACCATGCACCACCTGTCTCTGCGTCCCGAAGGAAAGACACATTTTTATAAATGATATTTATCACTTAAAAAGTGTTAAATCTTTTTTTTCGCTCAGCACGCAATCGCTTGCGTCCTGTGTGAATTACTTTGTTTGGAATTGTTTACCGTGTTTTTCCAACACGAAAATAGGTTCCGTTACAAGTTTTTCGATATTGTTCAATTTTCAAGGTCCTGTGCGCCTCAGCCAACCGGCTGACGACTTGATTATTTTATCACAGAAGTGATTTTGTCAAGCACTTTTTTCGAAGCATTTCGAACATTCTGAACTTGGATCGCTTCAAGTTTCTCGGAACAAACCGGAACTTCTCGGCATCTATTGGTTCTTTTCTTTCGCTTCTCAGCTGGGACTTCAGAAGTCATTCTTTTTTTGTCTCAGCGCTTGGCGCTCAAGTATAATACCATACACCGGGGTGGATGTCAACACTTTTTTACAAGTTTTTTCAAGGAAATCTGAATTTCCTTCATTTTCTTGGATTTCATTTTCCATCCAATCGCGGCATGGTGCATCTGTTGATACCGTTTCTCGGTGTTTTTCTGACGTTATTTCTTAAAATTCCAGTACCGGGCTGACCTCATTCCGCCGCTGGGTCTGGACGACGCAGTCCTTTTCTGGGATGACACCGGCCGCACCAAAGGTGTTGAAGACCGTCTGCAGCGCCAGCATAGGGGTGTTATTTTCCTGGGAAAGATGGCAGAGGGCAAACTTCTTGCAGCCCTCCTGCATGAGTTCCAGCAGCTTTGCTGCGCACTCATCGTTGGAGAGGTGGCCGCGGGTGGACTCGATGCGGGCGCGTAGGTAGTAGGGGTACGGCCCACTGCGCAGCATGTGCAGGTCGTAGTTGCTTTCCAGCGCAACAAGGTCACAGCCGGAAAGTGCCTCGTGCACCGGCGGCGTCAGAACGCCGAGGTCGGTGGCAATGGTCATGGTCTTGCCGTCCGGGGTATGGATGCGGTAGCCCACGCAGGGCACATCGTGGCTGGTGGGAAAAGCCGTGACACCAAAATCGCCGATGTCCTCTTCCCCGCCGGAGACGCTGTGCATCTCGCACGAAACGGGTACGATGCCGTTGGCGTCCAGAAAATCCAGCGTAGCCGCTGCGCCGTAGACCGGCAGCGGGTTCTTTTTCAGGAAGGTGGAAAGCCCCTTCACATGGTCGCTGTGCTCGTGGGTAACGAGGATGCCCGCACAGTCGCTGATGTTCAGGTCCAGCGCTTTAAGGGCCGCACCTGTGGTGCGGACGCCTTTTCCCATATCCACGATGAGATATCGTTCGCCGCAGCGCACCACGCTGCTGTTGCCGGACGAGCCGGAGTATAATGAGATAAATTCTGCCATTGGTCTCCTCATAAAAGCAGCCCGCTGCAAAGACGCAGCAGGCTGGTTCAAATTCTGTGATACTCTGTGCAATTTCTCAGTCAGGCTTCGCCCGCCAGCTCCCCTATCAGGAGAAGCGGCATCACATCAGCGATGACGGAGAGGTTTATTCCGTTACATGGCCGATTCCAGCGCAGCGGGCGCACGGTCCACCTTGCTGATGTCGGCACCCAGGCCGCGCAGTTTCTCCACGATGTTCTCGTAGCCGCGCTCGATGTGGCCGATCTCCTCGATCTCGCTGGTGCCGTCGGCCATCAGGGCTGCGACGACCATCGCTGCACCGGCACGCAGGTCGGAAGCGCGCAGCGGGGCCGGGCTGAGCTTGTCCACGCCCTCGAATACGGCGACCTGGCCGTCCACCTGCACGTTTGCGCCCATCTTGCGCAGCTCGTCCACATAGCGGAAGCGGTTGTCCCACACGCTCTCCGTGATGGTAGAGGTGCCCTTTGCCACGCTGAGCAGCACACCCATCAGGGGCTGCATGTCAGTCGGGAAGCCAGGGTGCGGCATGGTGTTGATCTTCAGGGGCAGGATGTCGCCGGTGCGGCGGACACGAACAGAGTCGTCGAACTCCTCCACTTCCACGCCCGCGCGGCGGAGCTTGGCTGTGATCGGCTCCAGATGCTTCGGGGTGACGTTCTCGATGAGGACATCGCCGCCGGTGGCCGCAGCAGCTACCATATAGCTGCCCGCCTCGATCTGGTCCGGGATGATGCTGTAGGTGCAGCCGTGCATCTGCCGAACACCGCGCACCTTGATGACATCGGTGCCCGCACCGCGCACATCGGCACCGCACATGTTCAGGAAGTTCGCCAGATCGACCACATGGGGTTCCTTGGCACAGTTTTCCAGAATGGTCTGGCCCTCCGCCATGACAGCGGACAGCATGCCATTCATGGTCGCGCCGACGCTGACCTTATCAAAGAAGATGTGGGCGCCGGTCAGGCCCTCCTTGGCGCGGACGGTGATCATGCCGTAGTCCACGCTGTCCTCGGCGCCCAGAGCGCTGAAGGCCTTGAGGTGCTGGTCGATGGGGCGGGGGCCAAGGTTGCAGCCGCCGGGCATGGCCACCTGCGCCTTGCCGAAGCGGGAGAGCAGCGCACCCAGGAAATAATAGCTGGCGCGCATCTGGCGGGACAGATCGTCCGGCACATTGGTGCAGCTGATGTGGGTGGTGTCGATCTCGTAGGTGTTCCGGTTCAGCATCTTGATCTGGGCACCCAGGACGCTCAGGATCTTCAGGCTGACGGCCACATCGCTGATGTCGGGCAGGTTCTCGATGACACAGACGTCCCCGGCCAGAATGGTGGCAGGCAGGATGCCCACAGCCGCATTTTTTGCACCCGAAATGGTGACCGCACCGTGCAGGGGCTTACCGCCCGTAATAACAAATTTTTCCAATTTTATGATCTCCTTGTCGTGGGGCTTGCGTGTGCGCCCCCAAAGGGCTTTTGTTTCTCGTCACATTAAAATCCGATGCACTCCATTGGGCATACGCTCTCAAGATATGCTATCTTATTATACACGACTTCGGCCAAAAAGCAAAGACCCATTTGCACAGCAGGGATTATTTTCTGTTTTGCCCAGAAAAAGCGCAGATATTCAGTTATTTTGTTTGTTTTTTCAAAAATTTTACAAAAATCTTGTCAGGCTGCACGAAGCAGGCCGCCTTTACCAGACGCAGTCTTCGCAATGTGTCTCCTTGAGCCAGCCCAACTGATAGGCCTTGACCAGCTGTTTCAGGTCATACACCCGCTCCCGCAGCACCTCACCCTCATCGGTCTCCTCCACGAGGATGCGGTGATTCTCGGTCTCCAGGATGTTTTTCTGCGAGAGGATGTCGATGTTCTCATTTACAGCTTTTTCGGTGCTTTCGAAGGGCTGGTGGGTGCGCAGGGACATGGTGCGGCTGGAGTAGACCAGCGTATAGCCCGCGATGCCGGTCTTGTCGTGGTAGGCGCGGCAGAAGCCGCCGTCGATGACGACGAGACGGCCCCCGCCCTTGACCGGACTCTCGCCGCTCTTTTCGCGGACGGGCACATGGCCGTTGACGATGTGGCTCGCGCCGGGCAGGCCGAACTCGGACAGGATGCGGCGGCAGGCGGCCTCCTCGTTGTACCAGGTATAATAGGGGTCCTTGACCTCCTCGTGGGTGGCGGGGTCGGCAATGTAGAGCCGCTCAAAGGTGGTCATAGCGCTGCGGCCGAACAGCGGCGACAGCTTGCCGCACCACAGATACCACAAAAAGTCCTGCCCGCTCTGGCGCGCAAGAGAGCCTTCCGGGCCAAAGTAGCCCCGGCGGGCGCGCTCGTCGCAATAATCCATAAGGGCGCGTCCGGAGTAGCTGTGCCCCTCGAACCGCTCCACGGCAAAGCTGCCGCTGCGGGTCATGGGCACGACGCCGTGATAGAGCAGGTTGCCGTTCTCGATGTGGTAGACGCTGCCCTTGGCGTAGAGGAACTCGATGTGCTGCTGCAATTTCTCGCTCTGGCGGAAGGACTGGACCAGCTTGTCCAGCACCACCTGCTCGTCCGGATTGAGCCGGGCGGGGTCGGCGGGGTCTACGGTGGGGAAGCTCGTATCCCGCAGGGGGTATGAACTGCCGTTTACGGTGACAGTTTCCTTCTCCCAGTCGATGTGGCGGAGGAAGTCGCGGCCCTTCATCTTAAAATCGGGGTTGCGGTCGATGACGCAGCACTCCATCTTGAGCATGAGAATAGTGACGGCCTTGTGCATGACGGCGCAGCGGTGGAGCATACCAGGCGTATAGGGGCCGCGGGCCGCATCGGTGTGGGGCATCCAGAGGGACAGGTCGTCGTCGCCATAGAACTGCTCAGCCATCCGTTGCAAATGCCGCAAGTTGATGCCATAGCAGTCTTCGAGCATCCCGTGGTTGTGGTAGGCCAACGTGGTCTTGAGCACGGTGCAGATGCAGATGGGGCTGCCCGCAGCCGCACCCATCCAGACCACATCGTGGTTGCCCCACTGGATATCGACATTGTGGTGGCGCATGAGCAGGTCCAGGATGATATCCGGGCGGGGGCCGCGGTCGAACAGGTCACCGACGATATGTAACTTGTCCACAGCCAGCCGCTTGATGAGTTCGCACAGGCGGACGATGAACTTGTCAGCCCGGCCGTTCTCGATGATGCTGCCCACGATCTGGCCGTAGTACAAATCTTTATCGTGGTCTTCGAAGTGGGCGTGGAGCAGCTCATCCAGAATGTAGCCGCAGCTTGCGGGCAGGCATTCGCGGACGTGTTCACGGGTATGTTTGGAGGAGACCAGACGGCAGATGTCGATGAGGCGCAGGAGCGTCTCGGTATACCACTGGTCCAGCCCGTCCTCATCGGCGCAGCGGGCCTTGAGCTGGGGCAGCTTCTCGTTGGGATAATAGATGAGGGTGGCCAGCTCGGCGCGGGCCGCCTCCGGGATGGTATCGCCCAGCACGATATCGACTTTTTCGCGGATGACGCCGGACGCCGAGTTCAGGATGTGGACAAAGGCCTCGTTCTCGCCGTGCAGATCGCTCATAAAGTGCTCCGTACCCTTGGGCAGCTTGAGCAAAGCCTGTGTGCTGATGATCTCGCTGGCTGCTGCCGCCTGCGAGGGGTAATCCCGCGCCAGCAGGGCCAGATATTTCAGGTGGTCTCGGATCTCCTCATTTTCAGTGCGCATAGCGTCCTCCCCCAAATTATGCAGTATTCTTTCATCGCATGAAATATTCAACCATAGTATACCACAACTGCGCCCAAAAATGGTATAATAGAAGCGAGCAATTTGTTCAAAACTTTCGCAAAGGACTTAGATAGTATGCCCAAAACCACCAACTTCGCACCCGAAACCTGCACACTTTGCCCCCGGCAGTGCCGCGCGGACCGCGCCGCCGGGCGGGTCGGCTTCTGCGGGGCAGGCGGTGCGCTGAAAGCCGCCCGCGCCGCCCTCCATTTCTGGGAAGAACCCTGCATCAGCGGCACACGGGGCAGCGGCACGGTGTTCTTTTCCGGCTGCACCCTCAAGTGCTGCTTCTGCCAGAACTACCCCATCAGCGCCGAGGGGCTCGGCAAGGAGATCTCCGTCGGGCATCTGGCCGAGATCTTTCTGGACCTGCAGGCGCAGGGCGCGCACAACATCAATCTGGTCACGCCCGGCCAGTGGCAGCCGTGGATCATCGCTGCGCTCGACCTGGCGCGGGCGCAGGGGCTGCACCTCCCCATTGTCTGCAACACCGGCGGCTATGAGACGCTGGAGAGCATTGAGCGCTGGCGGGGGTATATCGACATCTGGCTGGCCGACCTGAAGTACGTCTCCCCTGCCCTGTCCGCCGAGCTTTCGGCCGCGCCGGATTATTTTGCGGTGGCCAGACCCGGCATCGAAGCCATGATGGCGCAGGCCGGGCACCCGGTCTTCGATGCGGACGGCATCCTGCAAAAAGGCGTCATCCTGCGGCATCTGGCCCTGCCCGGCCACGTGGACGACAGCTTCGCCGTGCTGGACCAGATGGCCGCCTGGAATCGCGCCGACCACGGCTGTTTCCTGCCCAGCGTCATGAGCCAGTACACACCTTTTTATAAAGCCGCCGACCACGGCATCGGGCGGCGCATCACCACCTACGAATACCGCCGGGTGGTCAACTACGCCATGGACCTCGGCCTTTCGGACGGCTACATGCAGCAGAAGAGCAGCGCTAAGGAAGAGTATACCCCCAGCTTTGATTTGACGGGGGTGTAACACGCTCCGTCAGCAGTGTGTAATAGTCGATGTAATCGACAATAGCCTTTTCAAGCTGGTCAATGGAATCAAATTTTTCCAGATAGAACAGTTCCGTCTTGAGCAGTCCGAAGAAGTTCTCGGCAACAGCATTGTCCAGACAAGTGGCTTTCCGAGACATACTTTGCGTAATTCCTTTTGCTTTCAGTAGATTCTGGTAGGACTTCATCTGGTATTGCCAGCCCTGATCCGAATGCAGAATCAGATTGTCAACCTTGTCCGGCAGCTTTTGAAAAGCACCTTCCAGCATATCCGTGATTTGCTTAAAGTTCGGATGGCGGCTCAGATTGTAGCTGACAACTTCGCCATTGAACAAATCAAGAATTGGAGACAGGTAGAGTTTCTGGTCGTTCACTTTGAACTCGGTAACATCTGTGACCCATTTCCGATTCGGCTGGTTTGTCTTGAAATGCCGTTCCAGCAGGTTTGGAGCTACTTCTCCAACTTCGCCTTTGTAAGAACTGTACTTCCTTTTTGCACGAACCTGACAGACTAAACCAAGCTGCTTCATGAGTTTCCGAACCGTCTTTTGGTTCACACAAATATCGTTGTTATGCAGTTCTTTTGCGATTCTGCGGTATCCGTATCGTTTTTTGTTCTCGTTGAAGATTATAACAATCTGTTCCTTTACCATCTGGTATTTGGCAGGATTCTGAGACTGGTGCAGATAGTAGTAGAACGTGCTGCGAGGAAGTCCGGCAAGTTGCAGCAGTGCTTTCAGAGGGTATTTCTGCCTTAGTTCCTGAACTACTTGTGCTTTCTGTTTTGGCGTTCCTCTTCCAGCACCAAGGCATTCAATTTTTTAAGTAGTCGATTTCCATCCGAAGTCGCTGATTTTCTGCAATAAGATCTTCTTCTACTTGCTTATCCAGCTTTGGCTTCCGACCTTTCTGCGTCCCACTGGCGGCACAGGCTCGTCGACGCTCTAACAGAAGTGCTTCTTCTCCTTCCTCCCAATAAATGCGATCCCAGTCCCTGAGTGTACGGTCCGAAATGCCATATTCTCTGGACGCTCCCTTAAAGCTCAGGTTTTCTCTGTGGATTCGTTTAATGATTTCTACCTTCTGCGTTCCGTTGTACTTTCGTTGTCCCTTTGGCATACAAAAACACCCCATTTCCTAAACAGTATACCATACTGTCTAACAAATGGGGTGCAGTTCACTGCTTGTTTTGTGGATTTTCATGGTGCGGTATTACTTATTAGGAGGAAAAACTATGAAGCTGAAAAAGATCCTTTCTGCCATTGTGGTCGGTGCGCTGTCTCTGTCTATGCTGGTCGGCTGCGGCACCCATGCAGACACCAAAGAGATGATGAAGATCTTCAACGACGCACTGTCTTACAACGACACCGAGTTCCAGAAAGACCTTTCCAATGCAGTTGCTGATGTTGAGAAAGAGCTCAATGATAGCGGTATCGATTACAAAGGCACTCATTTCGATGTGACCGCAAAGTTGAATCTGGACTTCAAGACCAACAACGCAAAGAACAGCAACGAGCTGAACAACACCGCTCGTGCTGCACTGACCCAGCTCCAGGGTGCTTACAAGGACGGCGATACCATGAAGTCTCTCCTCGGCACCAAGGCAGTCCATGACGAACTGGTCAAGACCGTCGTCAAGAGCGACAATGCCATTTACGTCATGAGCTACGTCAAGCTCCGTGATTTCAAGAGCAATACGTTCAACGCCGCTAAGACCCTGCTCCAGATGTCCGAGCTGTTCGCGAATGTCCCCTATGGTGTTGCACAGGTCAGCGAGACCACCAAGAACACCGTCATTGACAGCCTCAAGGATGTCCTTAAGAACAGCCAGGTTGATCCGGAAAGCGGCAAAGTCAAGATCGCTGCCACTGCTTCTCTGAAGACCGGCGACACCATGCAGGTCGGCTTTGCCGAAGGTCAGATCGGCGACAGCGTCTACCTGATCTCCGTCATGAAGGTCGATGTTGAAGCGACCGTTAAGGGTTCCGTCTAATCGGTTTCTTCCGGGTTCTGTTTCATTCGTCATTTTCATACTGCACCACATCATGAGGGGAGCCGCTGCGAACGCAGCGGCTTTTCCTTTGCAGCGGCAACGGGCAGAGGGTTCGTCAAAACCACCAAAAATCCCCGCTTATTTTCTCTTTTCATCCGCGGCATTTGCTTGCTATCTGCTTCGGGGTGCGGTATAATGGATACAACAATGTGTTCTCACATCGTTACGGTATAAAGCAACGACTTTTTAGGAGGAGCGTTATGGAACACTACAATCCGATCCTTGGCAGCGATACCAGCGGGCAGAAGTTCATCACCTGCGGTGAGATCATGCTGCGCCTGACCCCGCCGAACTACGAAAAGATCCGCATGGCTTCCAGCTTCGAGGCCAGCTACGGCGGCAGCGAGGCCAACATCGCACTGGCGCTGGCAAACCTGGGCGTGGACAGCACCTTCTTCAGCGTAGTGCCCAACAACAGTCTGGGCAAGAGCGCCGTGCGCTGGCTGCGCTCCAACGATGTCCACTGCACCCCCATGATCCTGACCGAGCCGGACGAGACCCCCTCGAACCGGCTGGGCACCTACTATCTGGAGACCGGCTACGGCATCCGCGCTTCCAAGGTCATCTACGACCGCAAGCACAGCGTCATCACTGAGTATGACTTCTCGCAGGTCGATCTGGACGCTCTGCTGGATGGCTTCGACTGGCTGCACCTGAGCGGCATCACCCCGGCTCTGGCCCCCAACTGCCGCGGCCTCATCATCGACATGCTCAAGACCGCCAAGAAGAAGGGCCTGACCGTCAGCTTCGACGGCAACTTCCGTTCCACCCTGTGGAGCTGGGAGGAAGCCCGCGACTTCTGCACCGAGTGCCTGCCCTATGTGGATGTGCTGCTGGGCATCGAGCCTTACCACCTGTGGAAGGACGAGACCGACCACTCCAAGGGCGACTGGAAGGACGGTGTGCCCCTGCAGCCCAGCTATGAGCAGCAGGACGAGATCTTCCAGCACTTCATTGAGCGCTACCCCAACCTGAAGTGCATCGCCCGCCATGTGCGCTATGCCCACAGCGGCAGCGAGAACAGCCTGAAGGCCTTTATGTGGTACGAGGGCCACACCTTCGAGAGCAAGCTGTTCACCTTTAATATCCTCGACCGCGTGGGCGGCGGTGATGCCTTCGCCAGCGGCCTCATCTACGCCATGCTGCACGACTACAAGGCCATGGATATGATCAACTTTGCCGTGGCCAGCAGCGCCATCAAGCACACCATCCACGGCGATGCCAACATCACCGACGATGTAAGCTCCATCCGCAACCTGATGAACATGAACTACGACATCAAGCGTTGAGTTTCGCCTCAGCGCTTCCGTCTGCCGGGAACCGACCGCTGTACGTTGGTTTCCGGCTTTTTTTATACCGTCAGCGTCACAAATTGACACCAATTTATCATTCTTCACGAAGTATGTGCTAAAATCTCTTGACAGCATCTCACAAAATATGTTATCTTTTGTAAACATCCTTGAAAAGAAATGACCTTTTCTGGGGACCGAACACAAACCGATTTTTCTCTGGAGGAAAGACCCATGAAACAGGAGATCATCCGCAAACTGAGCGCTGCCGTGGCCATGAGCCTCGTTGTTAGCGTCTCTCTGGCCGCCTGCGGCGGCGGCAGCAGCTCCACCGCCGCTGGTGTGACTAAGACCGGCTCTGCCGAAGGCTTTGGCGGTGCTGTCACCGCCACCCTGACCGTGGATGCCAACGGCACCGTTACCGACTGCAAGCTGGAAGGCGCACAGGAGACCGAGAGCATCGGCGGCGCTGCACTGGAAGAGCTGTCCAAGCAGGTCGTGGCCGCCAACGGCCCCGCCATCGACGGCGTTGCCGGTGCCACGGTGACCACCAAGGCCGTCCGGAAGGCCGTTGCCGCCGCACTGGGTGTGGAGCTGGCCGAAGAAGCCCCCGCCGACTCTGTTGCCGCAGCCCCCGCTGAGCCCGCCGCCATCGTCCCGGTGGAAGGCGGCATCCAGATCGGTCAGGCCTATGCTGCCGCCCACGGCACCAAGTGCTTCACCGAAGCGGTGGCTGTGGTGAAGGATGACGTCATCCTCGCCGCCTACCTCGACGATTTTCAGTTCACCAGCACCGATGCAGGCGTGATCGCCGTGCCCAACTCCGACTCCGACTTTGCCGCAGGCTACGCCGAGGGCAAGGTGCTGATGTCCAAGCGGGCCAACGCCGATTATTACAGCAAGATGATGGCTGAAAAGGGCGGCTCCACCGTCGCTCTGGATGCAAACTTCGACGCCATCCAGAACTTTGCCGTCGGCAAGACCATCTCCGAGCTGGAGGATGTAGCCGCCAAGGGTGCCGAGGCTGTGGACGCCGTCTCCGGCGCAACGCTGGTGGATACCGCCGGTTATCTCTCTGCCATCGTGGATGCCGCCAAAAACGCCCAGACCACGCAGGCCGTGGAGTTCAACGGCAGCTCCGAGGACCTGAAGCTGAATGTGGTCTATGGGGCCGCACACGGCACCAAGTGCTTCACCTCCGGCGCTGTCGCCACCGCCGGGAACACCATCGTGCTGAGCTACATTGACGAGTTCCAGTTTGCCGGTTCGGACGCCGGGGTCGTCGGTGTGCCCAACTCCGATTCTGACTTCGGCGCAGGCTACGCCGAGGGCAAGGTGCTGATGTCCAAGCGGGTCAACGCCGATTACTACAGCAAGATGATGGCCGAAAAGGCTGGTTCCACCGTTTCGCTGGATGCCAACTACGACGCCATCCAGAACCACGTGAACGGCATGAGCATTGCCGACGCCGAGGCTCTGAGCAAAGATGAAAAGGCTGTGGACGCCGTTTCCGGTGCCACGCTGGTGGATACTGCCGGCTACGTTGGTGTGCTGGTGGATGCCGCAAAGTAAGGCAAGAAAAATAACGTTCCTCTGAACACAGCAGCGCCCGCCGGGAGATCTCCCGGCGGGCGCTGCTTATTTATTATATGTTTTATTGTATCCAGAACGGTTCGCCTAAACCGAGGGCCGCACTGCGCGCTTCTGCCGTTCCTTTTCCCTGTACATCCGGTCGTCGGCTTCGCGGAGGAAGGCGGGCAGGTCTTCGACCAACGACTGCCAGAACGAGCCGATGGCTGCATCCACCTGATGGCGGACCAGTGCCGCCCGCAGAGCTTCCACCTGCTGTTCAAATTTTTCCTGCGTGACCGGGCAGCAGATGACCACGAACTCGTCCCCGCCGATGCGGCAGGCTTCACCGGGGAACACATCATTCAGCGCGTCGGCCGCACGGCAGATCAGGGCGTCGCCCGCTGCATGGCCGAAGCAGTCGTTGCAGCGCTTCAGGCCGTTGAGGTCCATGTAAATGCCGCCCACCTGTTTCAGCGCGTTCTCCTTCCCTGCCTCCAGCAGCTCCATATACCGGTTGCGGTTGTCCAGCCCGGTCAGGGTATCCCGATAGCTCAGGCGATACAGCTTTTCCTGCACCTTTTTCTGTTCCAGACTGTTGGTGACGAAGAACTGGAGGGAGGACAGCAGCGTCGGGTCATGCGAATGCTCTCTGGGGTTGTCGACGCCCAGAAAACCGATGATGCGCGTTTCCCGCCGCAGGGGCACCGCCAGCAGGCGCTGCACATTCTGCTGCTGCATCATCGCGTACAGCTCCGTGCCTTTTACCTGCCCGACATCCTCCATGAAATAGATTCCGTCCCGTTCAAAGGCCTCCAGCCAGGAAGCAATGATCTCCACCGGGATCTTCTGCAAGTTGTCTTTTTCGGCGCTCACACCATCCCGGACGAACTCGTGGGTATTCACAGCGATGCCGTTGGCTGCGTCCAGCTCATAAACATAGCTGCGGTCTGCACAAAAATAGTCATTGATGACGCCCAGCAGGTCATGGGTCGCCTTGTCCAGATCGTGCCCGCCGCCGGAGAGCTTCTCAACGCAGCGGTTCAGCACCGTGGCGATGTCCAGCTTTTCCGCCAGATGCGCCCGGCTCGTTTCCAGCCGGAGCATCTCTTCGTTCTGCTCCTTGATGGAGACCAGGAACATCAGGACCATCGCAACGCCAATGGCCAGATCGACCAGCGCCAGACCGTAGTGCACGATCTGGATCGAGATCGCGAGCAGCGGCAGCACCAGATAGGACCCCGTCGCCAGAAACATGCCCCGGCTGATGCGCGCCCGGTATTGCAGCAGCAGACTGCCGTCCAGCGCCATGGCCACCATCGGAACGATCATGGAAATGGGATACCCTGCAGTGCGGTGGTAGACATTGGACGCATCGAACGTATAATACAGCCCGGTGAACTGCGATACGACCACCAGCGCAAGGCCCACCCAGCAAACAGCCCGCACCACCTTCACCCGCTTGAGGGCTGCGTTTTCTTCCGGCGTCAGGAGCATTGCACAGATGTAATAGTGAAAAAACAGCAGCGTCAGCTCCACGAGGAAAAAGGGCGTCCCACCCATACACAGGCAGGACGCCCTTTCCTCAGAACCGGATCAGGACAGGATCATGCGGTCGTTTGCAAACTCGCCGCCGCTGGCGATCTGGAACTTTGCCAGCAGATCGGAGACCTGCAGCTTCTTCTTCTCCTCGCCCGAGACGTCGTAGATGATGTGGCCCTCGTGCATCATGATGAGGCGGTTGCCGTACTTGATGGCGTCCTTCATGTTGTGGGTGATCATCATGGTGGTCAGGTGGTTCTCCTCGACGATCTTGGCCGAGAGGGTCAGCACCTTCAGGGCCGTCTTGGGGTCGAGGGCGGCGGTGTGCTCGTCCAGCAGCAGGAGCTTGGGCTTGTTCATCGTCGCCATCAGGAGGGTCAGCGCCTGACGCTGGCCGCCGGACAGCAGGCCCACGCGGGCGGTCAGCCGGTCCTCCAGGCCCAGGTCCAGGCTCTTGAGCAGTTCGCGGTAGCGCTCCCGCTCGGCCTTGGTGATGCCGATCCGCAGGCCGCGCCGCTTGCCGCGCCGGGCGGCCAGGGCGAGGTTCTCTTCGATCTGCATGGTGGCGGCCGTGCCGGTCATGGGGTCCTGAAAGACGCGGCCGATGTAGGCGGCGCGCTGGTGCTCGCTCAGTTTGGTGACGTCGATGCCGTCGATCAGGATCTTGCCCTCGTCTATGGGCCAGACACCGGCCACCGCGTTCAGCATGGTGGATTTACCCGCACCGTTGCCGCCGATGACGGTAACGAAGTCGCCCTCATTCAGCTTCAGGTTCAGCCCGTTCAAGGCCGTTTTCTCATTGACGGTGCCTGCATTGAAGGTCTTGGAGACATTCTGGATCTCAAGCATTTTTCGCACCCTCCTTCTTTTTTGCAGTCGGCTTTGCGAAGTACCGGCTCTTCCAGTAAGGCACCGCCAGGAAGATGGCCACCACGGAGGCGCTGAGCAGCTTGAGCAGGTTTGCGTCAAAGCCGAGGGTCAGCACCAGCTGGATGACGATGTAATAGATGATCGCACCCAGCGAAACGGACACCAGCTTGAGTGCAAAGTTCTGGAAGATGCGGCCAAACACGGCCTCACCGATGATGACAGCAGCCAGACCGATGACGATGGCACCGCGGCCCATGCTGACATCTGCAAAGCCCTGATACTGGCTCAGCAGCGCACCGGACAGTGCGACCAGACCATTGGAGACGGCCAGACCCAGCACCACATTGAAGCTGGTGTTGATGCCCTGTGCGCGGGACATGGCGGGGTTGGAGCCGGTAGCACGGATGCCGCAGCCCAGCTCGGTGCCGAAGAACCAGTACAGCACCCCGATGAGTGCCGCCGTGACGAGGATGACCATCACGATGGGGTTGTGCAGGGCAAATTCCTTGACCCAGCGCAGCGAGATGAGCAGGTCGTACTTGTCCACATTGATGGACTGGTTGGCCTTGCCCATGATCTTCAGGTTGATGGAATAGAGGGCCAGCTGGGTCAGGATGCCGGCAAGGATGGCCGGGATGCCCATAAAGGTGTGGAGCAGGCCGGTGACGAGGCCAGTGGCAAGGCCCGCCAGCAGCGCCACGAAGAGCGCCGCCCAGACGTTCATGCCGGAGAGCAGGCACATGACGCAGACCGCGCCGCCGGTGCCGAAGGAGCCGTCCACGGTCAGGTCTGCGACATCGAGGATGCGGTAGGTCAGGTACACACCAATGGCCATAATGCCCCAGATGAGGCCCTGCGCACAGGCGCCGGGCAGCGCACCGGGCAGGTTGGCAAGTCTAGCAAGCAGTTCCAAAATAAAACCTCCAAACGATACACTTTTTTCGTTCCCGCGTTCATACGGGAAAAGCGGAGAAGCACGTTTTCCGCTCTCCTCCGCTGTATTTTATCCTGTTTTCCGCAGCAGCGGAGCCTTTGCTCTGCCGCCCGCTGTGCGATTATCCCTCGATGGCCTCGTAGCCTTCCGGAACGGTCAGGCCCAGGTCCTCGCAGATGGTCTTGTTGTATTTCTTGGTCACATCGGTATACTCGATGGGCATCTCCGAAATGTCGGCCTCGCCGGTCAGGATCTTGGCGGCCATCTCACCGGTGGTGTAGCCCAGATCGTAGTAGCTGATGGACAGGGTGGCCACGCCGCAGCCGGAGCAGATGCCCTCCTCACCGGCGAACACGGGCTTCTTGGCCGGGCGGCAGATGCCGTCGATGATGCCGGTGTTGGCAGCGCAGGTGTTGTCAGTGGGGACATAGACGGCGTCGTTCTCGTCCGCAGCCTTCTGGCAGACGGAAGCCAGGTCGTTGGAGTCGGAGAAGGAATACTGGGTAGCGGTGACACCGGCAGCCTCCAGATACTTCTGGACTTCATCCACCTGATACTGGCTGTTGGCCTCAGCGGAGCAGTAGAGCAGGCCGACCTTCTTGGCGTCGGGCAGCCACTCGGTGATCATCTCCGCCTGCTGGTCCAGCGGGGCCAGGTCGGAAGTGCCGGAGACGTTGCCGCCCACGGTGCCGTCAAAGTCGGTCAGGCCCAGTGCCACGCCGTATTCGGTGACGGAGGTGCCCAGAATGGGAATGCTGTTGGTGGCAGACTGTGCAGCCTGCAGAGCGGGGGTTGCATTTGCCATGATCAGGTCCACGCCTGCGGAGACGAAGCCGTTGGCGATGGTGGCGCAGGTAGCGGAGTCACCCTGTGCGTTCTGGAAGTCGAACTTCACGTTGTCGCCGAACTGCTCGGTCAGGGCGTCTTCAAAGCCCTGCGTTGCAGCGTCCAGAGCGGCATGCTCGACCAGCTGGCAGATACCGATGGTATAGCTCTTGCCGTCAGCTGCAGCCGAAGCGGCCGTGGAAGCCACAGACGAAGCCGTGGAGGAGGCTGCGCTGGAGGCGGAACCGCCGCAGGCAGTCAGAGCAGCAGCTGCGCCGCAGACAGCGGCAGCAGACAGGAACGAACGACGAGTGATTTTACGCATAATGATTACTCCCTCAATTTCCGTTTCGCGGCCACAGGATGCCGCAGGAAAGCGTTTTCTCAAGCGGTTTTTCACGTCCGCTTTACACTCGTGAAGTATAGCACATTTCCTGCCCGAATACAATCCGTCCGCAGCCCAAGTTATCGATGGAAGTAATTTTATCGTTCGATTTTTTCGATGGATTCGTTAAAACGCGCGTTCCTGCGCCGTTGCAGCGTGGACAACTTTTCGAGTTCCGCCTCCAGCCAGGCGAGATTTTTCTCCAGTTGGGGCAGGAACGGCTGCGTGATCTCATATTGATAATAGAGCGCCTGCCACAATTTCTGCTGCATCCGCCGGAGGAAGACCGGTTCAAAGAGCGCTTCCAGCGCCTCCACCCGGTCTTCCAACGCAAGGCAGGTCTGCGCCCAGCGCACATCCGTTGCCTCCCGCGCCGGGACATCGTACCGGGCCAGATAGTCCCCCACCTTTGCCTCAAACACCTGCCCGCCGCAGCGGGTGGGCTGCAAAAAGTAGCCGACCTCCCCTTCCCTGGTGATCTCCTGTGCCAGCGGATAGAGCGCACAGACCAGCGGTTCCGCCTCATGGATGGCGCAGTGGTCTTCGGTGAGGAAGGGGCAGTTGTTCCGCTCCTCCTTCACGGGGGCCAGCCGCAGCACCGGCAGATGGCTCACCTGCCCGATGGACGCCTTGCAGAACGCCCGCGCCACCGTCCGCGCCGGCAGCCGCAGCCGCGCCGCGATCCGCCACAGATCGAATCCGGACAGCACGATATCCTCCCGTCCCCGGCAGCAGTTCCCGCAGCCCGCGCAGGCAAACGAAAACGCCTCGTCCCGCCCCAGCAGCGGCACTTCGCGGGTAAAATCCACCCGCCCGCAGAGGTCGATCTGACTTTGTTTGAGCATCCTGGTTTTCCTCACTTCCGGTTTGACGGCCCGCCGGGGCCGTGCAGTTTTGATTGGACCGCTTCCAGCTTACCGCACTTTTCCGGAAATTACAACCATTTTCATCCCCTTCCCTTCGCCGCCTCACAAAACTCCTTGACAAACTCTCCAAAAAGAGGTAAACTAACAACATCGCAAATCATCTTGTCAATATGGGCCTATAGCTCAGCTGGGAGAGCGTTCGGTTCGCATCCGAGAGGTCAAGGGTTCGAATCCCTCTAGGTCCACTTTTAGCAGCAGCGTAATTTTAACGCTGCTGCTTTTCTTTTGCGTGCACATAAGTCAAATGCTGGCTTTGGGACCTAGAGGGATTCGAACAGCACGGCCCTGCCGCAGGCAGGGCAAGCAATCAGCCCAGTGGGCTGTTGCTTCGTGCGCGGGTCCCAACCAGTAGGAATGTCTACCGTGGACGCTGCTGTTGCCGTATCCTGGCAGGACATTTTTTGCTAGTTTTTCGTTTCAACGCACTGTCTTAGAACATCACAGAATGCCATATCATCATCTACGGCAGCAATTGCAGCGTTGATCAAAGTTTCTCGGTCAGTGTTGCCCCAGTTAATATGCAGACCATATTCCAACGCCATGCAGCGAATCAATTCACGGATGCTGCGGCCATTTCCCTCGCGGAAAGGATGGATGATGTTCAGTTCTGCCATCGTCTGCGACAGATTTTGAATCTGCTTTTCTTTATCCTGTTCGGCAAGCAGCTTCTTGGAGTGAATGTTTTTGAACACACGCTCCAATTCTCGGTCAATCAGGTCTGGCGGGTAGAACATCGTGTCGCCCTTGCTGATTTGTTCCTTGCGGATATGTCCTGCAAAGGGGTACACATCTTCAAAAAGGAAACGGTGAATCCGAAACAGGTGAGTTTTGGTAAAACGTCCCTTGATTGGCTTCTGCAACAGAGCCATCTGCTTGACTGCTGTAAATTCCTCTTCGGCCTGTTTGAGTTCGGCTTTATCATGAATGTTCAACTTGTTGATCAGAACATCCGTATCCGGGTAGCAGTACATGGATTGTACTGTGGTGTAGACATCATACTTTGAGAACATAATCAGCCCTTCTTCGCGTACTTTGCGCGCAGTTCATTCACGACCTGTTGATAGCTGGCCTGACCACTGCCAATGCGGTCAAGGTTGCTTCGTGTATCTTTGCTGATGGTCATGCCCTCAATGGCAAAGGTTCCATACACATTGCGGAGGTTGCTCTTGTGCTGGGCAGGGGTAGTATACTTGACACTCATGGTTGAGTCTCCTTTTAATCCACATGATACTATATAAAGTTTATCGTGTATGCGTCCTCTTGTCAATCTATAACTTGATGCCAAATGTAAAAAGCGCATCTTCCATTCATTCAGAGCAGAAGTTGCGCTTTTACGGTACATCGTATTTTATTGCGAATTGGGATGCGATACATCTGAACCCCATGTGAGTTACATCTCAAGGGCCTGTAGCTCACTTGTCCGCCAACCATATTACGCCCCAAACAGCTTCATCTTGAAAATCAGCGGCTTGGAGACCATATTTGTGACCAAGAAAGGTAGTTTGAATGGCAGAATATTCTATATAGACGAATATACGTTGATTTTTCTTTTCTCGCAGTGCATAAGGTGTGCACAAAAGCGATATTGCTGGGAGAGCGTTCGGTTCGCATCCGAGAGGTCAAGGGTTCGAATCCCTCTATGCTTCATCTTTCTTCCTGGATGACCACCCTGCCCATGATGCTCATCGGCATGACCGGTATCCTGCTGGTCATCGGCTTTTTTCACAGGCGCAGACGGCGCTGCTTTTGCCGGATTCATCCCCGGGCGTCCTGCCGGGTGGTGTGGAAGTACTCCTTGGGGGTCATGCCGTACTCCTTTTTGAAGGCGCGGAAAAAGTGGTTGTAACCGCCAAAGCCGCTGGTCTTGTACACCTCGGTGATGGGCAGCCCCTGCTCGATGAGGGTGCAGCAGCGGTCTAACCGCGCCTTTACGATATAGCGGTGCACCGTCTGCCCGGTCTGGCGTTTGAATTCCCTGGCAATATGTTCCCGGGAGACGAAAAACTCCTTTTCCAGCCGCTCCAGCGTCAGTTCCTCGGTAAGGTGCGCCTGAATAAACAAAAACACCTCGTCCAGCATCAGGTGGTGGCGGCTGACCGATGCGGTGTGGAACTCCGCATGGATGCAGGCACGCAGCGCCAGCACCACAAACATTTGCAAAATACCGTGCTCGAACACCGCTGCACCGAACTGGGTGCGCTCCTGCGGGAGCATCAGCAGCTTCCGGGCAAGGTTTTTCAGCAGCATATAGATCTGGCTGTCCGGGCGCACAGCCACCTGCCGGAAGGGCACCACGTTGAAGCTTTTTTCAAGGTCGGTATCTGCGTCCGAAAGCTGCGCCAGCGTCTGGGGGGACAGCTGCACCCGAATAAGTTCCAGCGGGCCGTAAGCACCGGCGTATTCCAGTCTGCCGCCTTGACCGGGCTTGAAGATGATGAGATTCTGCTGCTGTGCGGGCAGCACCACCTCGCTGCACCGGAACACACCGCTGCCCCGCATGACCAGAAACAAATCATAATACGCGCCGGAATAAAATTCCCGGACGGCGCTCTGCTCAAAAAGATAACGCTTGGCTGTATAATTCACCAAAAAGTCCTCCATGAAACTGTCATGTGTAACAGATTGTTGTACACAACAGAAAAGTACAACTGTTATAATTGCATAATACATCAATATGCGATAGTTTTCAATCATTTTTTGGATATGTATTGATGAAAAATTAACGTATAATGCAAACGTAGAAAAGAGACTTGTGCGAAATGTCTCGTGGTTTCACTGTTTTTAAGGAGGATAAAACACAATGGACCAGAAAAAGACCATCCGACCCTTCTCCATGAAGGACAAGATCGGTTATACGCTGGGCGATTTGGGCTGCTGCTTCACCGAGCAGTACCGTGCCATGTATCTGTCGATCTTCTACACCCTGATCCTGCAGGTCAACCCCTTCCACGTGGGCATCCTGCTGCTGATCACCAAGATCTGGGACGCCGTGAATGACCCCATCATCGGTGCCATCGTGGACTCCCGCAAGGCCACCAAGGGCGGCAAGTTCATCCCGTGGATCCGCGCCTTCTCCTTCCCCATGGCAGTGCTGTGCATCCTTGGCTTTGTCAATGTAGGCAATATCAACTACGGCCTGCGTCTGGCCTACATGTTCGTCACCTACGTTCTGTACGAGGCGCTGTACACCTGCGTCAACGTGCCCTTCGGTACTCTGTCCAGCGTGATGACCGATGATGTCAGCCAGCGCACCGCACTGTCCCGCTACCGCAGCCTTGGCGGCACCATCTTCATGACCGTTATGGTCATGATCGGCCCCCTGTTCCTGTATGTGGACAACCAGCCCGTGGCTGGCCGCTTCCTGATGCTGGCCTGCATCTGCGCTATGCTGGGTCTGCTGTGCCTGCAGATCACCTGCGTATGGTGCAAGGAGCGTGTGCAAGTGCCCGAACGTCCGCAGGGCGAAAAGCTGAACTACCTGCATGTGCTCAAGGAGATCTCTCACAATAAGGCTCTGCTGGGCGTTATGTTCTTCAGCCTGACCGGCATGATCGGTGCTTCCGTGGTCAACGGTCTGAACACCTACCTGTATAAGGACTTCTTCGGCAACGTTAAAATTCAGGCTGTCTCCGGTATGCTGAGCGTGCTGTACGCTGTGCTGTCCTTTGCCATCACCCAGCCTCTGGCCAACAAGTTCGGCAAGAAGGAGTGGTGCTGCATGGGCGCTGGCTTTGCCGCCATCGTATTCGGCATCCTGTTCTTCTTCCCCGTCCACAACCCTGTGACCTTCATCGTCATCAACGGTATCTGCTATCTGGGCGCTTCCGGCATGCAGGTGCTGATCTGGGCTATGGTCAACGACGCCATCGACTACCACGAGCTGCAGACCGGCGAGCGCAACGAGGGCATCGTTTACTCCACCTACTCCTTCTTCCGCAAGCTTGCAAGCGCCATTTCCGGCAGCCTGTCCAGCTTTGTGCTGGGTGCCATCGGCTACAACGTTACCGCAGGCGCTGTGCAGACCGCAGGCGTTGTGAACGCCATCTGGAAGAGCTACACCGGCATCTACTTCCTGGGCTACGGCATTGCAGTTGCCATCCTGTTCTTCGTCTACCCCCTGACCAAGCAGAAGACTGCTGAGATGCTGACCGAGCTGAAGGCTCGCCGCGCCGCAAAGGAGAGCAAGTAAACCATGAAGATCTTACAGGTTCAGTTTAAAAACCGCAATGGCCACACCCTGCGCGGCATCGTGACCCTGCCCGACACCGAGGGCAAGGTACCCTTTGTGGTGCATCTGCACGGCTTTGCCGGCAGCTGCAGCGGCTACAAGTCCATGTACACCCATCTGTCCCGCGCTCTGGCAGCGCAGGGCATCGGCAGCGCCCGGTTCGATTTCTACGGCAACGGCGAGAGCGACGGCGAGTTCGAGGATATGAGCTTTGACGGCTTGCACACCGATGCACAGGATATCTTTGCATGGGCCGCTGAACAGCCCTATGTGGACAGCGAAAAGCTGTTCCTCTCCGGCCAGAGCATGGGCGGCTACATTGCCGCCTCCTGCGCACCGGTCATCCAGCCCCACGGCCTGATTTTGCTGTGCCCGGGCGCCGGGATGTGGTTCGGCTGCGCCCAGCGCGCCGACGGCATTATGCAGACCGGCAAGGACTACGCCGACATGGAGGGTCTGTGCTACAAGATGGCCTTTAACTACGAGATGGCAAAGCACCCCGACCCCTTTACCGAGGCCAAGGGCTACAACGGCCCGGTGCTGCTGCTGCGCGCCGACGATGACCGTCTGGTGGACGAGGGCACCTGCAACCGTTATGCACAGGTGTACACCGCACCCGATGTGGACACCATTGCAGGCGGCGGCCACAACTTTGCCACGCTGGCAGCCCGTGCCGCCGTGGAGGAAAAGACCGCAGCATTCATCAAAGCAAATCTGTAAAGCAAAGCGTATCTGCAAGGAGGCTTTCGTATGCAAAACGTGATTCTGCAGCCCATCGAGGTGGGCGGACAGACCTTTAAAAACCGCATCATGTTCCCCCCGCTGACCACCGGCTACGAGAAAAACGGCATGATCAGCGAGCAGGACATGGGCTTCTACACCCGTCTGGCAAAGGGCGGTGTGGGTTACATCGTTCTGGGCGATGTGGCACCCATCAACAGCTTTTCTCCCACCCCCAAGCTGTTTGACGACAGCCAGATCCCTGCCTTCAAGGCACTGGCCGACAGCGTACACGCCTACGGCACCAAGCTGGGCGTCCAGCTCTTCCACCCGGAGTACGACGTAGACGCCATCAACAGTCTGTTTATGCAGAAAAAGTTTGATGAGATGCGTCAGCGCCTGCATCACGACATGATGTTCTTCACCGATGAGGTCAGCGAGGAGATGCTGATGGCCATCATCGACAAGATGTGCGCCTGCGCAGTGCGTGCACAGAAGGCCGGTGTGGACGTCATCCAGATCCACGGCGACCGCCTGAACGGCTGCCTGTGCTCCACCCGCATGAACCACCGCACCGATAAGTTCGGCGGCAGTCTGGAGAACCGCGTCCGCTTTGCCCGCATGCTGACCCGCGCCATCCGCAAGGCTGTGCCGGATATGGTCATCGACTACAAGCTGTCCATCGTCACCCCGCAGCGCGGCAAGGGCGGCATTGACGAAGCCGACGCCGTGCAGTTTGCCCAGTGGCTGGTAGAGGACGGCGTGGATATGTTCCACGTTGCGCAGGCCAACCACACCGGCAACATGGCCGACACCATTCCTCCCATGGGCGTACAGCCCTACGGCTTCTTCGTCAAAATCGCCGGGGACATCAAAAAGGCCGTCCATGTGCCGGTCAGCGCCGTGGGTCGTATCGTGGATGCCGAAATGGCTGCGCGTGTCATCGAGAGCGGCATGGCCGACATAGTTGCCATGGGTCGCCCGCTGCTGGCAGACCCCGACTGGGGCACCAAGATCGCTGCCGGGAAGGCCTGCGATATCCGCCGCTGCATCAGCTGCAACAAGGGCTGCACCGATGCCATCCAGAACCGTCAGTTCCTCTCCTGCGTGCTGAACGCGGAGAACGGCTACGAGAACACCCGCAGCATCCAGCCCGCAGCGCAGAAAAAGAAGATCGCCGTCCTCGGCGGCGGCCCTGCCGGTCTGGAAGCCGCCCGTGTGGCAGCGCTGCGCGGCCATGACGTGACCCTGTTTGAAAAAAGACCACCTCTCTGGGCGGCCAGCTGAACATTGCCTGCGTACCTCCCCGCAAGGAGGAGATGCGCCGCGCCGCACAGGACCTGATCCACGCGGTCTGCAACGCCGGTGTGCACCTGTGCATGGGTCAGACCCGCACCGCAGAGCAGCTGAAGGATGCCGGTTTCGAGGCCGTCATCAACGCTGTGGGCGCACACAGCGCCGCACCCCGCATCCCCGGCATCGACAGCGTGAACGTGGCCGATGCATGGAAGGTTCTGGCCGGTGAGCAGCAGGTGTACGGCACGGTTGCCGTCATCGGCGGCGGCATGGTGGGCTGCGAGACCGCAGAGTATCTGGCTGCCCGCGGCTGCAAGGTGTCCGTTATCGAGATGATGGACAAGATCGCCGCAGGCGAGAGCTCCACCATTCTGCCCACCCTGCTGGAAAACTATAAGACCTACGGCGTGGAGCAGTACCCCAGCCACAAGGTCAAGGAGTTCCGCATGGACGCCGTCGTCTGCGAGAACAAGGACGGCGCAGAGGTGACCATCCCCTGCGATTACATCGTGCTGGCTATGGGCGCACGCTCCAACGAATTTGACGCTGCTGCGCTGGAAGCTGCCAGCATCCCGGTGTATTCCATTGGCGATGCCGCCGGCAAGGCTGCGGATATCTCCAACGCCATCCGTACCGGCTACGATACCGCCTGCCAGCTGTAAAACAAAAATATCGTTCTATTTGTGGGTCAGAAACGCCTGTGGGCGTTTCTGACCCACTTTTTTTACCCTCTCAGGCAAAGCCGTCAGGGTTTTGCCTCGCCCTCTCAGGCGCTCCCGTGTCCGCTCTCCCGAAGGGGTAGCCAAGGTTTAAAGCCCATTGCTAAAGTATTAGGCATCATGAGGAGACTTTCGGCAGTGCTCTTGGCTCTCCCTTTGAGGAAAGACTTCCACCCGCTCCGGGGGAAGATGTCGCGGAGCGCATTCAAAATCATCCCACATAAAAAGGCTGCTGCACAAAACCCTGTGCAGCAGCCTTCAATATTTTACGTTTACAACAGATCAGATGCTGAACTGCACGGCGCAGAAGGCGGCATAGATGCACAGCAGTGCAATGCCCTGCGGGCGGCTCAGCTTGCCCTTGATCAGAGCGGGCAGGGTGAGCAGCAGCATCACGGCAAACATGACCGGGATATCCATCACCAGCGAGGCGTTCATGCCTGCGATGGTGGAGTTCTGCGGGATGCTGAAGGGTGCCAGCGTGACAGACACGCCGCTGACCAGCACTAGATTGAACACGTTTGCACCGATGACGTTGCCCAGCGACAGCGCACCGTGGCCCTTGGCCAGCGAGGTGATGGCCGTGACCAGCTCCGGCAGCGAGGTGCCCAGTGCCACAAAGGTGAGCGCAATGACCGACTCCGGCACGCCCAGTGCCTGTGCGATGAGGGTGCCGTTGTCCACCAGCAGGTCAGCACCCACAGCAATGAGCACTGCGCCGATGGCCAGCAGCCCCAACTCCTTGGCAAAGGAGCCTTCCTCAGCCTGCTCTTCCTCTTCCGGGGCGGGGGTATTTTTCATAGCCAGCACGTTGCACACGATGTAAGCCACGAACATGGCCAGCAGGATCAGGCCCACCGGGCGGGTGAAGGAGCCGGTGGTGTAGGCCACACCGGCATAGAAGGCTGCCGCCACAAAGAAGAACAGCACCGGGGTGCGCAGGCTCTTGGGGTCAACCTTGCCCGGGCGCACCGCAATGGTGATGGCGGCGATCAGTGCAGCGTTGCAGATGACCGAGCCGATGGCGTTGCCGTAGGCGATCTCGCCGTGGCCGGTAAAGGCCGAGGTGGTGGACACCATCACCTCCGGCAGGGTGGTGCCGATGGACACCACGGTGGCACCGATGAGCAGCTCCGGCACATGGAAGCGGCGGGCAATGCCGGTGGCACCGTCCACAAACCAGTCACCGCCCTTGATCAGGCACAGCAGACCCACGATAAATAACAGAACAGGGATCAGCATAATATCTCTCCTTTTTCATAATAGCGGCAGAGGCACAAAAAAAGACCTTTATCACATCCAGCCCAAAACGGGAAAATGTGATAAAAGTCTCAAGCATCCGGTACTGCATCGGGCATTTCTGCCGGGGGTGTCGCTGCAGCACAGCGCACCCGTTTTTCAACTAGAGTACGCCCCTTACTCCCTTTTATCCAGAGAATATTATACCTGTTTTCCAGCAAAAGCGCAAGGGGAAATATGGGTTATTCGTGTTTTGCGGCAAACTTTTCTGCCATCTCCAGCAGACGGTCAAAGGTCTGCTTTTCTTCCGGCTATCAAGACCACTTTTTTGCGGGTTATGATTTTTTTAGAGCGATAGTTTATGACACTATCCCAGTTGACAACCATCGACAAACTGGAACTTGTCGGGGCGAGGCCCCTCCATCTTGCTACGCAAGACCGTTCTGTCTCTTAAAAGCCCCACTGGGTCTTTCATTGTTCTGCTTCGCTCCACAAACGCGAATTTGTCAACATCCTTCTTTTTTATCTTTTATATCGTCTTTTAACGATTTGATTTCTTCCAGAATGAGTTCAGTACAAACAACGATAAGACCTGCCAGAAGAACGATTCCGCCATAAATCGGATAGATAAAGGGCTCTTGGACTCCACCGCCGATAACGCCAGACAAGAGTTGCCATACACCACCAAATGGCCAGATAACGAATGCAAATACCACAATCATCGTAATAATAGCTTTTTTCATTGCTCTTTACCTCCCGAAATTCCAATTGTCTTACTTCTTGTCATTGAAGTAGATGATAAAAGCACCCATTACTGCAATAGCAATGAGCAATCCAAACTCAACCCAATTACCTAAAAGTTCAAGTCCTACGACCATACCTAAATAACCAACAATCAATGTAACGATTGCTGCCAAAATCGCTTTACCCATATAATCACACTCCTTTGTCAAATTCCGAGTTGTCGAGTTCAGTACATAACGAATCGCTGAAATCCAATTCAGACATCGTGTTGCACAAGTTGATTACATCTGCTTTTTTGCGAAACAACATATTCTGAAATTTCAATAGCTTTTTAGGCATCTTATATTGTGCTGCAATTAGCTCCGCTCAAACCCAAGATAGCGGGTGCCCTGAAAACTCAGCTTTCCAATGTCGCCCTCCACAAGCATTCCGTAGTCTGAACCACTTACGGTAAGCTCCATGCGGTCGCCGCTCTCTACCTGAAAGGTCACATAATAGGTCGTGAACGTATGCATCATCGTATTGTCCGTATGGTGGCGAGAAACTTCCGTGCGCTTTGCCACCACCGTTGCCGGAACGGTCAGCCGCGGCGAATGGTTGTTTTTATTCCATGTGCTGATATTTCCGATGATGGTGTATAGGATCATACCCAAAACCACAAGGAACAGGATGGGAAACAGAATGCTGAACAGCATATCAATTCCAGCGTAAAACATCTTATTCCTCCAAAATTTCTTCCAGCAGGTCCTTTACATCGTCCAGAAAAGATTCTTCTCCGAGGGTGTTCACCTTGAAGAACACCGCTTGACTGCCTCCTGCGGTGATGGCAGACAGCCGAATCGGACTGTCCGCATTCTGGAACATGGTCAGTGTCAGACTCAGGCGGTTGCCGCCCATCATGCTGTACCGTTCAAATACACGGACACTGCACCGGGCATCGCCCTCTTTGAAATCACTGCCTGCCTCTAAATCTGCCGACCAACTGCTGTCCGGGATTTCTTGTTCCAGCTTCCGAAGCAGCTTGTCAAAGTTTTTGTTTCGGATGGTCTTTTCAAAGATTGCCATAATGGTTCCTCCGTTCTGACAATTAAAATTCAGTCCCTTATTTTTGATACGAGCAGAGCCACAGGAAAATTGCGGAGAAATCGCTTGAAGAGAGGAATTTTGTCTGATTTGATTATAGCATATCTTTTGGAAGAACAAAATACTTTATGTACGCCGCCCGCAGGCGGCAAAAGTCAGTCCGGGGGAAATTCCAGTTCGGCAAACTCCGCATCGGTCAGCAGTTTCAGCTTCTCGATAACGCCCTCCGATAGCTCCCGCAGGGCGGTTTCATCGGGCATCAGGTATCTGGAAACTGATTTGCTGCCTCATCTGAACAGAAATTCTGTTCTCATAATGGATAATATGAAGTCGCACCATGCAAATGCAGTGAGAAATCTGCTGGACAGCTCCGATGTTCGATGTATTTATCTTCCGCCAAAAAAGCACCGTACTTCGTAGGAAGTATGGTGCTTTTTTCTGAAGACAGTTTTTTGGGGGGTCATTGCTTCGCCTGCACCGTTTTCAGGCTTTTTGCAGGCGGTTCCGATACACCCCCTCAACATTTGACGTTACACCGTTTTCAAAAAGGAATGTTTGCCGCCCCTGGTTCACAAGATATATTCCATCTGCCGTTCCTTTGTCTTCATGCCCATTTTTTCGTAGAAGTGTTCTGCCGAGGTGTTTCCAGCCCAGACGTTCAGCGTCACTTCATAGCAGCCTTGCTCTTTTTGCCTGCTGCTTCACATATTCAAACAGGCTTTCTCCGATGTGCTGTCCCCGTGCCTGCTGGTCAACGCACAAATCGTCGATGAACAGTGACTTAAAGGGCACCATATTCGTGGAAAATGGCTGCTCGCGCATCTGACAGAAGGCGTAGCCCATGCACACATCCTCCTCGTTCACGGCAACGTAGATGGGTTTGTCCTCCTGCTTCACAAGCTCTGCCAGCTCGCAGACCGTGTATTTGGTGGTGCCGGGAATAAAAATATCCGGTCGGATCTCTGCATGGATCTGCAATACCTGCCCCAGCAGCGCAAGAAGTCCGGGAATATCTTTTTCCTCTGCCTTACGGATCTTCATTTCATTTTGCATCTTTCAGTGCGCTCTCCCCTGCTCGTTCTTGTTGATACGTTTCAATCCACGACCGGCACGTCCAGCCCGAATTCCAGCGGGCGGAAGCGGGGGCAGACATTTTCGGTGATGCAGATGACCGATGCGGCCAGACGGCTGCCGATCTCGCAGGATTCCGCCAGCGTTTTGCCGTAGGTCAGGCCGATGACGGTGCCCGCGAAGAACGCATCGCCCGCGCCGGTGGTGTCAATGACGTCCACCTTCTTGGCCGGAACAACGCCGCAGTCCCCGTCCGCCTGGGCATAGACTGCGCCCTTGTCGCCCATGGTGACCACCATGCAGGGGATGTTTGCGCTTCGGACATTGGCCGCCAGCACCCGGCACATCTCCTCCGGTTCCAGATGACCGTAATCGTCCGAGAAGAGCAGCCCGGCCTCCTGCTGGTTGCAGACAAAACAGTCGATCTGCTGCAAAAAGTCCCGGCGCTCCATCGCGATGCTCATGTTGGAGACCACCGCGTACACCTTTTTGCCGTATTTCTTGGCGTAGCGCAGCGTCTGCTTGACGGTCTCCTTTTCGAGGTCCAGCTCCAGCGCGATGCTGTCGCAGTCCCGAAAGATCTCGTCTCCCTGCTCTTCCAGCAGCCCGATCAGCGGGGTGGTGTCCGGCCGCTTGGAGATGGCTGCACAAACGTCGCCGTCGTTGTTGAAGATGGCCAGCCAGGTGCCCATGCCATCCGGCACACGCTGGATGAACCGGGTGTTGACCTTGTGGTTGTCCAGCTTCTCGATGACGTCCTGCCCCATGCCGCTGTCATCCACAAGGCTCACGAAGGTGGGGCGCAGCTCCACGTTGGCGATGTCCTCCGCCACGTTCCGGCTCACGCCGCCGTGCACCTGCTCCATCCGCCCGGCGTTTCGTCCGCCGGGGATGTAGGTGGAGAGAGGATACCCCTTGATGTCCACAAAAACTGCGCCGATGACTACGATTCCCATACGAAAAAGTCCTTTCCGGATTTTACATTTTCCTCATTATACACTATCTTCCGGCAGGAATCCATCGTTCTTCGTAAATTGTGCCATTTTCCGCGTCCAACAAAAAAACAGGAGGCCCATCCCCCAGGATGGACCTCCCATTTTTATGCTTCGCTCTGGCTCGGATGCGGTGTCGGCGGGGCTTTGGTGAAGAGCACCTTCAGCACCAGCGGTGTTGCCACCGAGGATACCACGATGAGCAGAATGACCGCCGTGAAGTACACGGGGTCCACCACGCCGATGTCCAGGCCCTTCTGGGCCACGATCAGGGCCACCTCGCCGCGGGTCATCATGCCGACGCCCACCTTGAGGGAGTCGGCCCAGTTGAAGCGGCAGATCTTTGCCGCCAGACCGCAGCCGATGACCTTGGTGATGAGAGCCACGATGACGAAGCAGACGCTGAAGAGCAGGATCTGCGGCGTCAGGCCGCTGATGTCTGTCTTCAGGCCGATGCTCGCAAAAAAGACCGGAGCAAACAGCACATAGTTGCTGATATCCACCCGGCGCTCCACATAGGATGCGTCATCCATGGAGCAGAGCACAATGCCGGCAATGTAGGCACCCGTGATGTCTGCAATGCCGAAGTATTCCTCGGCGATGTAGGCCATGGCAAAGCAGAACGCCATGCTCACGATGGTGATGCGCTGGGTGTGGGGATTGCGCTTGTCCAGCCACTTCATCGCAAAGTGTGCGATGAGGCCCACACCGATGGCCGTGGCAAAGAAGAGCACCGTGTTGAAGAGCACCTTGCCCAGGCCGGTGCCGGTGCCGGAACCGGCACCCAGCACACAGGTCAGCACCACGATGCCGATGACATCATCAATGACCGCCGCGCTCACGATGGTCGTGCCGAGGAAGCTCTTCAGATGGCCCATCTCCTGCAGGGCCGCCACCGTGATGGAAACGCTGGTGGCCGTCATGATGGTGCCAATGAAAAGCGCCTTGTAAAACTCCGTGCTGCCCACGGCAGCAAACCCATAGAAGATGCTATAAAGGAGCGTGCCGCCCGCCAGCGGCACAGCCACGCCCACGCAGGCGATCAGGGTGGCAATGGGGCCGGCTTTGATCAGCTCCTTCAGGTTGGTGCCAAGGCCGGTGGAGAACATCAGCAGCACCACGCCGATCTCCGCAAAGACCGAGATGGTATCGCTGATGTGGACCAGATTCAGCACACAGGGGCCGATCAGCAGGCCCGCGATGATCTCGCCCACCACCTGCGGGGCTTTGCACTTGCGGGCCGCCAGCCCGAAGAACTTAGCCGTGAGGATGATGATGGCGAGGTTTCGAAAGACCGAATACATTCAAATGACCTTCCTTTACTCAATTTTGCGTTTTTCACGCCCGGCAGGCCCTACCACGCGTCCTGGCCTACCCTATTTTACATTATAACTTGTCGGCTTGTGAAAATCAAAACCATCCCAGCGAAAATCCAACTAAAGTTTAGCCTCAGACCCGTTTTATTTTCGTGCAGATTTTTTTGCCGGAATGCTTGACAAAGTGCAAAACACTTGCTATAATAAATTGCTGTCTGAACAGACACACCGCACAGTCCTGTGAAACCGCAGGATCGTGTACCTTGGCCTCATAACCTTGAGGCCCTCAAGTCCAAAAGGAGGTGCTACAAAATGGCAAAGTACGAAACCATGCTGATTACCAGCGCCGCTCTCGACGAGGAGGCTACCGCCGCTCTGGTGGGTAAGTTCAAGTCCCTGATCGAGGCTAACGGTACGATCGATTCCATCGACGAGTGGGGCAAGCGCCGTCTGGCCTACCCCATCAACGACGAGGAGGAAGGCGTCTACACCGTGATCAACTTCACCAGCGAGCCCAGCTTCCCCGCTGAGCTGGACCGTGTGTACAAGATCACCGAAGGCGTTATGCGCAGCCTGATCGTTGCCCACGAGGAGTAATCTCTCCGTGATCAAAAAGGAGTCTGTTCTATGTTGAATGTTGTTGCTATCATGGGCCGCCTTGTGGCGGACCCGGAGCTCCGCACCACCCAGAGCGGCACCAATGTGTGCAGTTTCCGGATCGCGTGCGACCGCAATTTTGCCCGCCAGGGCGAGCAGCGCCAGGCTGATTTCATCGACATCGTCGCATGGCGTCAGCAGGCCGAGTTTGTTTCGAAGTATTTCCAGAAGGGCAGTCTGATCGCCATTGAAGGTTCGCTTCAGACCCGCCAGTATCAGGACAAGCAGGGAAACAACCGCACCGCTGTGGAAGTTGTGGCCAACAACATCAACTTTGCAGGCCCCAAGAGCAGCAACCAGGGCGGCGGAGCAAATTATCAGAATTCTGCTCCGTCCTACCAGAACGCAGCCCCTGCCCGCCCGGCCGCTGTGGAGGCAGCTCCCAGCTATTCTGCCGGCAGTGCAGATGACTTCGCCGTCATCGACGACAGCGACGATCTGCCGTTCTGATCCGAAACGGTCTATCCGTTAAAATCTTATAGGAGGTAATAAGCAATGGCTTTTGAAAGAACCGAAGGCTCTCGCCCCGCGCGCCCCATCCGTCGCGGCCGCAAGAAGGTTTGCAGCTTCTGTGTCGATCGTATCGACACCATCGATTACAAGGACGTGCCCCGTCTGCGTAAGTACGTCTCTGAGCGTGCAAAGATCATTCCCCGCCGTGTGACCGGCACTTGCGCTTATCATCAGCGCGCACTGACCGTCGCCATCAAGCGTGCTCGTCACGTTGCTCTGATGCCCTACGTCAGCGACTAATCTTCAGAACTTTATCAACCCAGTTCAAAATAATCAGCAATCAGCAAAGCGTCTTCCCCGATGACAAGGGGAAGGCGCTTTTTGCTGCCCGTTTTTCGGTTCCCGGAACCCACCCGCTCTCTGGCGTCTGTGGTTCCGGGACTTTTTTGTTTCTACCGACAAAGCTGCACGTTCTCCCGCCAAAAAGTTACAAAGCGGTACGGTTATCCCGGCCTGTTGTGATTCATTTCCGGGAATTTCTGAAACAAATCAGAGTTTTGACGCAGTGGCAAATCAAACTGCACAACGTCGAACCGATTCTTTGTACACATTTTACGAAATCGCTCCAATATGATTGATTTTTTGAACAAAATGTGCCATACTATAGCCACTGGAAACGTTCCCGACAACGTTCCCGATGGTTTTACAGAAAGTGAGGAGATGCGCCATGACGATCAAGGACATCGCCCGGATCAGCGGCTGTTCCGTCAGCACCATCTCCCGTGTCATCAACGACCGGCCCGATGTACGGCCGGAAACGAAAGAACACGTTCTGAAGGTCATGCGGGAAGCGGGGTTCACCCCCAACACCAACGCGCGGCAGCTGAAGATCCAGCAGTCCCGCAGTCTGGTGTTCATCGTCAAGGGCACACGCAACCTCTTCTTCTCCGACTTTCTCGTACAATTGCAGCGGGCCGCGACTCTGTACGGGTACAACGGCATCGTCTCCTATCTGGACGAGAACGCCAACGAGATCGACGCCGCCGAAAAGATCCTGCGGGAGATCAAGCCCAAGGGCATCATCTTCCTGGGCGGCAGCGTGAGCAACTTCCAGAATGGATTTTCCAACATCACCGTTCCTTCGGTGTTGGCCACCCTCGTTTCCCACGACCTGAGCTTCCCCAATCTGTCGATGGTCGGCGTGGACGACCGGGCGGCTGCCCGCACTGCGGTCGCCCACCTCATTGCACAGGGCCACAGCAAGATTGCTGTGCTGGGCGGCCCGGCCACAAGTTTCCCCAGCCGGATGCGCCGTTTGGGCGCACAGGACGCCATGGAGGATGCGGGCCTCGTCTTCGACAACAAGCTCTACGGCTTGTCAAACTACGATTTTGAGTCCGCCTATCACGCCATGAACAGTCTGCTGGCCCGCCGGGCCGAGTTCACTGCCCTGTTCGCCATGAGCGACGTCATCGCCTTCGGTGCCATCCGGGCGCTGGTAAGCGCCGGGCTTCGGGTACCGGAAGATGTCTCGGTCATCGGCTTCGACGGCATCACGATGTCCCGCTACTGCGTGCCGGTGATGACCACCATCGTCCAGCCCAGCGAGCAGATCGCGCTGCAGAGCATTGAGCTTCTGATCCGGCAGATCGAGCACGGTGCCTCGGCCCGGACCGTGACCCTGCAGCCGGAGCTGCAGCAGGGCGAAAGCGTCTGCCCCTGCCGCCGCCGGTTTGAATCCGTTTAACTCCGCCCATCGGGGCGGTGCGATAGATAAGCAATCAATAAGAAGGAGAACACACTATGAAAAAGATGATCACTCGTCGTAATTTTCTGAAGGCCGCTGGCGTTTCTGCCGCTGCCCTGGGTCTGGCTGCCTGCGGCGGCTCTTCCAGCTCCACCGCTTCTTCCGCTGCCAGTTCTACCGCTGCTTCCGCCAGCGCATCCGCTTCCGGTGCAAGCGGCAAAGTCTACTACCTGAACTTCAAGCCGGAGCAGGATCAGGCCTGGCAGGATCTGGCTGCTGCCTACACCAAGGAGACCGGCGTGCCTGTCACCGTCGTGACCGCAGCTTCCGGCCAGTATGAGACCACCCTGATGAGCGAGATGGAGAAGAGCGAGGCTCCCACCCTGTTCCAGGTCAACGGCCCCGTCGGTCTGGCCAACTGGAAGGATTACTGCTACGACCTGTCCGGCAGCAAGCTGTACGGCGAGCTGACCAGCGACTCCTTCGCCCTGAAGGACGGCGACGCCGTCACCAGCATCGCCTACGTCATCGAGACCTACGGCATCATCTACAACAAGGAGCTGCTGACCGCCGCTGGCTACACCCAGGACGACATCAAGGGCTTTGACGACCTGAAGAAGGTCGCAGACGACATCCAGGCCCGCAAGGCTGAGCTGGGCGTCGATGGTGCTTTCACCTCCGCCGGCATGGACGGCTCTTCCGACTGGCGCTTCAAGACCCATCTGGCCAACCTGCCCATCTACTACGAGTACAAGGCTGACGGCATCGGCTCCACCGACGCCATCAAGGGCACCTATCTGGACAACTACAAGCAGATCTGGGACCTGTACATCACCGACTCCACCTGCGACCCGAAGCTGCTGGCTTCCAAGACCGGCAACGACGCTGTGGCTGAGTTCGTGGGCAAGAAGGCTGTCTTCTATCAGAACGGCACCTGGGCTTACAGCGATATCTCCTCTCTGGGCGACGACAACCTCGGCATGCTGCCCATCTACATTGGTGTGGACGGCGAAGAGAACCAGGGCCTGTGCACCGGTTCCGAGAACTTCTGGTGCGTGAACAACACTGCATCCGATGAGGACATCCAGGCAACGCTGGACTTCCTGTACTGGTGCGTCACCTCCGAGACCGGCACTTCTGCTATGGCAGACGACATGGGCTTCGTCATCCCCTTCAAGGCTGCCAAGGATTCCACCAACCCGCTGATCGCCATTGCAAACGACTACGTCGCTGATGGCAAGACCAGTGTGGACTGGTGCTTCTCCACCATGCCTTCCGAGGAGTGGAAGAACGGCGTCGGCAGCGCATTGACTGCTTATGCTGCAGGCACCGGCGACTGGAACGCTGTGGTCACTGCCTTCGTCGATGGCTGGGCCAAGGAGTACAAGCTGGCAAACGGCTAATGCCGCAGAGCGTTTTTAACAGCTGACAAATACGGGAGGCGGGCGAGCGGTTCGCCCGCCTCCTTCTTTTTTGGATTTGGAGGTATATCATGCAAAAGGCCATCAGCAAATATTGGCCGGTGTTCGTGCTGCCTACCCTCATCGCGTTCATCATCGGCTTCATCTGGCCCTTCATCTGGGGCATCTACCTGTCCTTCCAGCGGTTCACCACCGTGTCGAAGACCACCTTTGTGGGCATCCAGAACTACATTTCTGTCTTCCAGGATTCCACCTTCCTCCACGCCTTCGGCTTCACGGCAGCGTTCACGGTGCTGTCCACTGTGCTCATCAACGTCTGCGCGTTCGCCATCGCCCTCGTGCTGACCCGCGGCATCAAGGGCACGAACCTGTTCCGCACGGTCTACTTCATGCCCAACCTGATCGGCGGCATCCTGCTGGGCTACATCTGGCAGATCCTGCTCAACGGTGTGCTGGCCAATCTCCAGAGGCCGCTGCTGGCGCTGGACGCCAAGGCAGGCTTCGTGGGCCTGATCATCCTGATGTGCTGGCAGCAGATCGGCTATATGATGATCATCTATGTGGCCGGCCTGCAGAGTGTGCCCGGTGACCTGATCGAAGCCGCCAAGATCGACGGCGCTTCCGACCACGAGATCCTGTTCAAGATCAAGCTGCCCATGGTCATGCCCAGCATCACCATCTGCACCTTCCTCACCCTGACCAACAGCTTCAAGCTGTTCGACCAGAACGTCGCCCTGACGGCCGGCGAGCCTGCCAACGCCAGTGAGATGCTGGCCCTGAACATCTACAACACCTTCTATGGCCGCTCCGGCGCGCAGTGGAAGGGCATCGGCCAGGCAAAGGCTGTGATCTTCTTCCTCATCGTGGTCGTCATTTCCATGATCCAGCTCCACTTCACTCGTTCCAAGGAGGTACAGCAGTAATGATCAAACGTAAACATATGTGGGACAATGCGCTCACCGTTATAATGACCCTGCTCTGCCTGCTGTGGGTCTACCCCATCGCCCTGATCTTCATCAACAGTCTGAAGAAGGAAGGCACCTTCACCACCTCCACCGTCTTCGCACTGCCCACCAAGGAGACCTTTGTCGGCCTGGAGAACTACACCTACGGCATCTTCAAGATGAACTTCCTCTCCAGCCTGGGTTACAGCCTGCTGATCACCCTGACCAGTGTGGTGCTCATCCTGCTCTGCTGCTCGATGACGGGCTGGTACCTGACCCGCGTGAACAACAAGCTGAGCAAGTTCATGAACCTGCTCATCGTCTTCTCGATGGTCGTCCCCTTCCAGATGGTCATGTTTACCCTGTCCAAGACGGCCGATACCCTCAAGCTGAACACCCCCTGGAACATCTGCATCATCTACCTCGGCTTCGGTGCCGGTCTGGCCGTGTTCATGTTCACCGGCTTCATGAAGAGCGTCCCCATCGAGATCGAAGAGGCTGCCATGATCGACGGCTGCAACCCCATCCAGATCTTCTTCAAGATCGTCTTCCCCATCCTGAAGCCGACCATGATCTCCACCGCCATTCTGGAAACGATGTGGGTCTGGAACGACTACCTGCTGCCCACTCTGGTGCTGGACATCAAGAAGTACCGCACCATCCCCATGGCCATCCAGTATTTCCGCGGCGGTTATGGCCGCGTGGAGCTGGCCCATGATGGCCTGCATCATCATCGCCATCATCCCCATCATCCTGCTCTACATCACCTGCCAGAAATACATCATTGAGGGCGTCGTTGCCGGCGCTGTCAAGGGTTAAGAGGAGGGGGTTCACATGCGCGCAAGCGGTATCCTGATGCCCGTGTTCAGCCTGCCCGGTCCCTTCGGCATCGGCACTTTGGGGGCGGAGGCCTTCGCTTTCGTGGATTTTCTGGCCCGCGCCAGACAGACCTATTGGCAGATCCTGCCCATCGGCCCCACCGGCTACGGCGACAGCCCTTACCAGAGCTTTTCCGCCTTTGCCGGGAATCCCTACTTCATCGACTACCGGGTGCTGGCCGAGGACGGCTGGCTCACCCCCGATGAGGTCCCCGCTCCGGTGCCGGTCGGTACCGTGGATTACGGTGCGCTGTACAACGAGCGGCCTGTGATCCTGAAACGGGCCGCAGACCGGCTGCTGGCCGAGCCCAGCAAAGCCTACACCGATTTCTGCGCCGCGCAGGACTTCTGGCTGGACGATTACGCCCTGTTCATGGCCCTGAAAGCCGAGCAGGGGCAGGCGGGTCTGGCCGACTGGCCCGACGCGCTGCGCACCCGTGAGCCTTCGGCTCTGGCCGCCGCCCGTGTGCGGCTGGCCGATGCGGTGGATTACCACAAGGCCGTGCAGTTCTTCTTCTTCACTCAGTGGAGCGCCCTCAAGACCTACGCCAACCAAAAGGGCATCCAGCTGGTGGGCGACATCCCCATCTACGTCAGCCCGGATTCCAGCGATCTCTGGACCCGGCCGGAGCTTTTCCAGACCGATGGGCAGGTCCACCTGACCCAGGTGGCCGGCTGCCCGCCGGATGCCTTTGCGGCCGACGGCCAGCTCTGGGGCAACCCGCTCTACGACTGGCCCCGCCACGAGGCCGAGCACTTTGCCTGGTGGAAACGCCGGATGAAACACGCCACCTCCATTTATGACGTCGTCCGCATCGACCACTTCCGCGGCTTCGAGAGCTACTACTCCATCCCCGCCGGGAACACCACGGCAGCGGGCGGCAGGTGGGTCAAAGGCCCGGACCGCGCCTTCATCGACGCCATGCACGAAGCGCTGGGCCAGGGCGGCATCATTGCCGAGGACCTGGGCTATCTGACCCCGGAGGTCAAGACCATGCTGGCCGCCAGCGGTTACCCCGGCATGAAGATCATGCAATTCGCGTTCGACAGCCGGGAGCCGGGCAACTACCTGCCCTACACCTACACCCGGAACAGCGTCGTCTACACCGGCACCCACGACAATGTGACCACCGAAGGCTGGCGGGCGACTGCCAGCCCGGAGGATGTCCACTATGCCTGCCGGTATCTGCGCTGCACCCCCAAAGACCTGACCGAAGCCATGATCGCGGCCTGCCTTTCCTGCGTGTCGGACATGGCAATCATCCCGATGGCGGACTGGCTCCACCTCGGTGCCGAAGCCCGCATCAACACCCCCAGCACGCAGGGCTCCAACTGGCAGTGGCGTCTGACCACGCCCCTGACGAGCCTGCTGGCGGACCACATCGCCGATCTAACGGTCCTGTATGACCGGGCCACGGCGGCAGAGTAAACGTTCTCCTTCTGATCGCTTCCCCATCCCGAACGGCGAGCCGTGCGGTGCCCTGCATTGTGGCACTGCATCCGGCCCGCCGTTCCTTTTTGGCACAAATTTCACACAACATTTTTTCACCAGGGCCTTGGGATGCGCGCGTTTGTTTTTCTGCTTCCCTGCGTTTGTTTTTTGAGTTTTGCTTTGAAACCGTTCACAAAACCTCCACAGCTTTCAAACCTTCGCTCTCTTGTTGTTTTTGGTGGAATATGCTATAATCCACTTAGTTTATGATCCGCTTTCCGGCGGTTCTGATGTACGAAAGGAGTTTTCCCGCCATGGAATATACCAGTTCGACTTCGCTGCATTTTCCGGCAGCCTATGCTCCCATCTCCGAGGATGAAATGATCTACATCGAGGGCGGTGCCGATGTCATCTCGCCGCAGCAGTTTACATACAACCTCGTCACCAACCTCATCCGCCTGCTGGGTCAGGCTGCCTTCACCGGTGCCGTCACCGGCCTCATCAACATGCGCAACGACGGCCTGACCGTCGGCGGTTCCATCAAGCATTACTGGGGCCGCCAGACCCCCGTTGGCAAGGCTGCCACGGTGCTCTTCACCGGTTTTGCAGGCTATGCGGTCTACATTTATGCCGTCCAGCTCATCAACACCGCACTGGGCATTTACACCGATGTGAAGGACAACTACTACAACAATGGTTCTTCCACCGGCACCACCACGACCGACCCCACCGCAGCCTCCACGGCCGCGCTGACGGCGGCCTGAGCCTTTGCCTGACCACCCGACTCTGACACAGAAAGGAGCTTTTCTATGAAAGAATTGCAGATGCCCGCTTCCTACGGACGCATCCCGGAAGCAGAGCAGTTTCAGATTGTTGGCGGCGGTGAGCTGGCCGATGCGTGGAATGACTTCACGGACCGGCTCCGTCTGGACGATCTCTTCTTCAGCGGCGGTGTGCTCTCGCTGTCCTTCTCGTTCGTGCCGATGCTGCTGTTCCATGTGTTCCGCTCGGCCTACAACTTCGCAGAGAACACCTACAACAACCTCGTCAACTGGTTCGGCTTCCACGACGACACCCTGTCGGCGCTGCAAAGCTACACCGACGATATGCGTCAGAAGCGCCAGGAGCGCGGGGTCTGAGCTCTCTCAGCCGCCTTCGGCGTCCGTTCACCCGTGCTGAACGTGTCCGTTTTCTATTCCAAAAAGCAAAGTGCTCCGCTGTTTTTGGCAGCAGAGCACTTTCTTTTTTGCTCTATTATTATATTACGCGAATCGCTCCCTGCTCCCGCAGGCGGAGGATGTAGCAGCTGCCCTTGCCGAAGACGACCTCCATGGCGTCGTGGTAAGTCTGCACCAGCCGCTGCGGCACAAAGGCCTGGATGGTGCCTGCAAAGCCGCCGCCCTGCATCCGCCAGGCTCCGCCGCTGTGTTCCAGCAGTGTCTGGCTCAGCGCCAGCGCCACCGAAAGCCCCTGATGCCGCACATCCGTGGAACAGTAGACGTTCTGGCACAGGGTGTAGGAGGCATGGCCGCTGGCCGCAATGGCCTTCAGAAAGACCGGGAAGTCCCCGGCCCGCAGTGCATCCCGCTGGACCAGCGCACGGGCGTTCTCCTCAAAGTAGTGGGCGGCCCGCAGCACGGCACGGTCGCCGCAGGCAGTGCGCAGGCGGGGCAGCGCCGCCCAGAAGTCGGCCTCCCGCACCTGCCCCAGAACCCTGCCCCCCAACTGCGACGCCACCTCCTCCATCTCGTTCCGGATGGTGGCGAACTCGCCGGTCAACTCGCTGTGGCTGCCGCGCGTGTCGGTAACGCAAAGGCTTATCCCCTCCGGCAGCAGCCCGGCGGCGTGGATCTTCTCGATGTCCGGCTGGGCCGGGTCGGCAAAGTCCGCAAAGATGACACCGCCCACCGCGCTGGTCAGCTGGTCCAGCAGGCCGCTCGGCTTGCCGAAGTAGGTATTCTCCGCATACTGGCAGATCCTCGCCAGTTCCGGCGTCGGCAGGCCGCAACCGTACTCGCCGTTCAGGATGACGGCCACCCCCATCTCGAACGCCGCTGAGCTGGACAGTCCCGACCCCCGCAGCACATCGCTGGCGGTGTAGGCGTCAAAGCCATTCACGGCCCTTTCCCTTGCCCGGAAGCCCTCCGCGATGCCCCGGATGAGGCTGGCCGAATGGGTGCTTTCGCCGTCCTGCGGCTCCGCCTCGCTCAGGTCGATGACGTCCAGCTTGTTGAACCCGCGGGATTTCACCCGGATGAAGCCGTCGTCACTGGGGGACGCCACGGCGATCAGGTCCAGCATCACAGCTGCCGCCAGACCATAGCCGTGCTGGTGGTCGGTGTGGTTGCCGCCCAGCTCGGCCCGCCCCGGTGCCGAGTAGATGTGCACCTGCCGGCCCGGCCCGAAGTATCGTTCGAACTGTTCCAGCGCATCCGCGTAGCGCTGCCGCTGCCGCGCCAACACCGCCGGGTCTGCCCCATACAGTGCGGCAAGTGCGGCGTCGCGCCCGCCTGCCAGGATCTCCCGTCTGAGCTGCATACTGGTCGCCATGGCTGTTCCTCCCCAAAGAAAACCCGCAGTCTGTTTGTAAAAGATAACTCTATTGTAATCGAAGCGTCCCCATTTTGCAATTTGATTTTGCAAAAAAACAAATTTTGGCGCGAAAGTCAAAGATTCGGATGTACTTTTGTTGAATTTGCAGGTTCAATTATGATATACTGGTGTTACGAATGCAGCGGATGGGAGGAGAGCCACATGGCAGACGTTTACAAACAGTCCTTCAAGCAGAATTACACCAACAACATCGAATTGTCCATCTTTAACTGCGGCCTGGAGCGCTGTGCTCCGGGCCAGACCTGGGGCCCCGGCATCCGGGACCATTACCTCATCCATCTGGTCGTTTCCGGCAAGGGAACCTTTGAAGTGGGCGGCCATACGTTTGAGGTGGTCCCCGGCGACCTCTTCTTTGCCCGGCCCAGCCAGCTCATCCGCTACACAGCCGATGAGCAGCAGCCGTGGGAGTACAGCTGGGTGGGCTTCAATGGGGCCTGTGCCCACAAACTGGCCGCACAGCTACCCTTTACAGACGAGCGCCCCGTCCACCACACCAGCGACCCCGAAGGGATGCGGACGGCCCTGACCAACATCTACTCCTCCCGCGGGCTTCAGCCCCAGGATGAGGCCGCCATGGTGGGCTACCTCTATCTCTTCATCTCCTCCCTGATGAAGGAGACCAGCGAGTCGAAGCCCCACAACACCTCGTCTTCGAGCCAGTATGTGCTGAACGCCATCAAATACATCCAGTTCAACTACTCGCACGATATCTCCATCGACGATGTGGCCAAGAGCGTGGGAGTCTCCCGCAGCCACCTGTACCGGGTGTTCATGCTGAATGTGGGCAAAAGCCCCATCGACTATCTGACCGAATACCGCATCAACGAAGCCTGCAAGCTGCTGCGCGCGGGCAACCTGTCCATTGCCGAGGTCGCCATCTCAGTCGGCTTCTTTGACCAGTTCTATTTCTCGCGGGTGTTCAAGCGCGCCAAAGGTGTGCCGCCCAGCAAGTATCTGGCGTCCCAGACCGACGCCCCCGAAGCCTCGGAATAACCCCACCACAAAAGGAGAATCCCATGCCCTTACAGAAAAATCAGGTGCTGACCCTGACCATCGAGCGGCTTTCCAACGACGGAAGCGGCGTGGCACACTCGCCGGACGGCGAGGCCGTGTTTGTGCCCGGCACCGCCCCCGGCGATGAAGCCGACATCCGCATCGTCAAGGACTGCGGCCGCTATGCCTTCGGCATTCTGGACACCCTGCGCACCCCCTCGCCGGACCGCATCCCTGTGGACTGCGCCGTGGCAGGCCCCTGCGGCGGCTGCAGCCTGCGGCATCTGGATTACGCCGCCGAGCTGCGTGCCAAGCAGGAAAGTGTCGCCGACGCCTTCCGCCGCATCGGCGGGCTGGATGTGCCGGTGCTGGACGCCCTCCCCTCCCCCGAAGTGGACCGCTACCGCAACAAGGTCCAGTTCCCGGTCGGGCGTGACAAGAACGGTGCGCCCTGCATCGGCTTCTACGCCGGACGCACCCACCGCATCGTCCCCTGCCCCGACTGCAAGCTGCAGCCCGGCATCCTGAACGCCATCGGCAACGCACTGTGCAGCTTTTCGGTGCACACGACATCCAGCCCTACGATGAGGCTTCCGGCAAGGGCCTGGTGCGGCACATCTTCCTGCGCCGGGGTGCGCACAGCGGCCAGATCATGGTCTGCATCGTCTGCACCCGCGCAAAGCTCCCCCACAGCGCCGAACTCGTCGAGCAGCTGACCGCACAGTTCCCGGACATTGCCACCGTCCTCGTGAACGTCAACCCCAGGAACACCAACGTCATTCTGGGCACAGAGACCCACACCCTCTGCGGCCCCGGCTTCATCGAGGACACCCTCTGCGGCGTTCCGGTGCGGCTTGGCCCCCTGTCGTTCTATCAGGTCAACACCCTCGCCGCCGAGCAGCTCTACGGCATCGCCGCCGAATACGCTCAGCTCCAGCCGGACGACCTTCTGCTGGACCTCTACTGCGGCATGGGTACCATCGGCCTTTCGATGGTGGACCGTTGCCGCTCGCTCATCGGCGTGGAGATCGTCCCCGAAGCCATCGACAGCGCCAAGGCCAACGCGGCCCGCATGGGCGAAGCCGTCGCCGCCAGAAGCCGCTTCTTCTGCGCCGACGCGGGCAAAGCCGCATCTCAGCTCGCCGCCGAGGGCCTCCACCCCGACGTCATCGTCCTCGACCCGCCCCGCAAAGGCTGTGACGAGGCCACCCTTTCCGCCGTCGTCGCCATGTCCCCCCGCCGGGTCGTCTACGTCAGCTGCAACCCCTCCACCGCCGCAAGAGACGCCAAGTGGCTGGAAACACAAGGCTACCGCACCGAGAAGGTGCAGCCCGTGGATCTGTTTCCGCGGACGAAGCATGTGGAAGCGATAGTTTCGCTACGAAGAGAAATCTAGTGGAAATCATCCGTTTTACGTTGTTTTCTCGTCATGTTGTGTTCGATGGCGAGGGCGATAAACTCCGCAATAAACGCATTGAAAATCATATCACCGTTTCGGTGGTAATTGATATGGAGTGCGGAAACACAAAGAATTGAATATCTAACAATCGGCATAGCCGCAGACTTTCACAAAAAGCCTGCGGCTTTTTCTTTGCCCAAAAACAGAAAGGAGGCATCCGTGAAATGGCAGTTTTTCGGGTAGAAAAGAACAGCGGCTACACGGTCATGTCAAACCACCACCTGCGGAACCGGGCCTTGTCCCTGAAAGCCAAAGGCTTACTCTCCCAAATGCTCTCCCTGCCGGAAGATTGGGACTACACCCTGCAAGGGCTGGCCCGTATCAACCGGGAAAGCATTGACGCGATACGGCAGGCTATCCGGGAACTGGAACAGGCAGGCTACATCCAGCGTTCCAGAGAACGGGATGAGAAAGGGCGGCTGCGCGGTGCAGACTATGTAATCTTTGAGCTGCCGCAGCCCATTCCTGCATCGGTTTCACCTACATTGGAAAATCCAACGTTGGAGAATCCCACGCAGGAAAACCCTACGTTGGAAAATCCAATGCAATTAAATAAAGATAAACTAATTACAGAAAAACAAAAGAAAGAGGGATTAAATACCGATTCCATTCCTATCCATTCCCCAAACCCCTTGCCTTTGGACGAGGACGAGACAGCGGCATCGCTGCCGGAACGGACAGGAAGCCGAAAGGAAGCGGCCTATCAAATCTACCGGGACCTGATTTTGGAGAACATCGAGTATGACACCCTCACCCAGAATCCCCGGATAGACCGGGAGCAGCTGGACGAGATCGTGGACATCCTGCTGGAAACGGTCTGTACCAACCGCAAGTCCATCCGGGTGGCCGGGGACGATTACCCGGCAGAGCTGGTAAAGGCCAAGTTCCTGAAACTGGGCAGCCATCACATCGAGTTCGTCATGGACTGCCTACGGGATAACACCACCAAAGTCCGTAACATCAAGCAATACCTG
>VOFD01000718.1_pt1 | contig 44000 bp, 44 predicted proteins | sample 5384101 | NCBI WGS metagenome assembly VOFD01 (sample SAMN12384723, study PRJNA508395) | human gut metagenome | isolation source: healthy gut C | host: Homo sapiens
GCTCCTTACCAGCGATGGCAACCTGTTTCTGGAGTCAGCGCTGGGACAAATTATATTTCTGCACATGCACAATTAATCCACAAACCATAAATAACCAACCGTTTCAGTAATGAAGAAACAAGTCTATGGGCTGCAATTAAAAGATCCATAGGTAAAATGACTGATATCTTGTTGAGGTAACCATGCTGCTACCGCTTTTTAATCTCATTCAACAAATCTTCTATAGTGTCTGTCTGTATTAAATTTCACGCCGTATTCTTATGATCTGGCACCTCGAATCCAACTCTTGATAATCATCGGCTGTAAAAACAGAGTCTTCATCTTCGGTGGGAAGCAAACTTGCTAATAAATTCTTTATCTGGTGGTGATTTCAATAAACTTTTGTTTGTGGTCTCTCACAAAACTGAGACATGACGCCTTAATAATGGCTCCAGATGTTCAGACCAACATTGCAGAGCGTCATCAGAGATGAGCACCTTTGAAACCTGTATATCTGTAAATAAGCCATCCTCTATCGGCGAGCGGCTTTCCGGCTTTGATCCTTTCTATTCGTTTTATGGCCAGTAGAGACATTTAAAACAAGTTTGGCTTTGGGGTGTAAATCAAGCGTAATGTTTATTGATAATAATAAAAGTTCTATATTACGTCACGCTTTTATAAAACAAATACATTCTTAATTTTTCTTTGGTGACTTCTGAGTTTGTCAAAGTCGGGCATATATTTATCAATACAGGCCTGAAATGTTGAGTCTTAAAAAATCTTCTCTGTCTGAGTGCTTTGAAATACATCAATGATAATTCTCTGAAAATCACTCAAATGATCTTTTTTCTTGCGTTTGTTTGGCATATCGGCTCGCTTTTCGTTAAGAACAACGGATGTCAGTTCTGAACCATAAATCGTCAAATCCTTTGAGACAGTCAATGCTGGGACGGACCATAAATATAGTCTACAATGGATTTTCATGAAAACACGAAACGTTTCTAAGCGCCGCCGTTGTGGGATTATATCATAGACCTACTTACCGAAATTTATTCTTCACATTCAGATTCCCGTAATATCATTTAAGATTGGATTTATTGGCAATTACAGACAAGTACCTTTCAATAAAACAATACATTAACAAAGTAAACACGATTTAGGATACACCCTTTAATTAAGACACTTCACTGTGTCCTGCACATATAAACAGCCGACCGTACTGTCATAAAAAAGAGGAAGCGTCCTCTTCTGAGATTACGCTTCCTCCATCCATACTAATTAAATCTTAACTTTGCAGCCTGAAGACTACAGGAACAGTGTATTTCACCCTCACTGCTTTTCCTCTTTGCTTGCCGGGCTTCCATTTTGGCATGGAACTGATCACGCGGATTGCTTCCTTGTCCAGATACGGATCCACACTCTTCACCACTACCGGATTCAGGATCTCTCCATGAACACCCACAACGAACTGCACCACTACCCTTCCTTGAACTCCCTGCTCGGCACTGACGGTAGGATATTTGATGTTTTCACTCAGATACCTCATCAAATCAGCATTACCGTTACGAAATACCGGCATCTCTTCCACCACCACAAATTCCACATTTTCATCCACTACTTCTTCGGGTACTTCAATAGGGGTCGGTATAATTACCGGAGCATCCGTAGGGTCTGAAGCTGCAATATCGGTTTCTGTTTCCGTCGAGTTATTATCCACTATATTGAGCTCTTCGGGTTGACGGCAGCCGGTGGAGGCGGTGGCGGCAGAGGTTTATCCTGATTATAGGTTACAGGAACTAATTCTTCAAAGAAATCCGGGTCACTGACTAAATCACTGATCGCGTAAGTTACATTACGTTCAGTCCATTCGAACGAAACAAACATAAACGACAGCGTCACAATGAGACCCATGAACAGCCAACGGGACTTACCCTTTTCAAGGTCGGCTCTTCGTGCTTTTTTTTTCACTTCCATAACAAGTGTTTTTTAAATTAGACAATATGTGAGTAAAAATCTCAGTGTCCGCTTTTAAACTGGAAGTAAGATAGTAAAAATATAGATAAGTTAAAAGAAAAAGGAGTGTCTTATATTATTTTTTAATATAAAACACCCCAAATTCAATTCCGTTAAACAATTAATTAAAAATCAGCTGTTTATTTAGTCAATATTCAATTTTACGTTAACATATCCTGCTTACTCTACGGCAATGCCGGTTTCTGCCAATACAGACATCTTTTATCACAAGCTCACCATCTCCTGCAGAATACCTACCGCCGTCTCTACCGTTTCCACATTCTTGACTACCATACTACGCTTGCCGTTCTGCTCACGCAAATTGCAGTAACGCGGATTCTTGCTCATGTAATCAATCACCTTGCCAAAAGCCGCACTTTGATAATAAGGACTTTCCTGATTACTGATAAAGAACAAAGTCATTCGTCCGGCTTTCAAGAATACTTTTTCCACCCCCAACCGTTTAGCCAATCTGCGCAAAGGTACGATACGCAGAAGTTCCAGCCCTTCGGGAGGAACCTTTCCGAAACGGTCCTCCAACCGTGCCTTGAAAGCGAGCAGGTCCTTATCCAATTCCAATCCGTCCAGTTCACGATAAAGCAACATACGTTCGCTGCTGCTGGGGATATACTCATTGGGGAAAAGCAATTCCAAATCACTTTCCACCTGACATTCATCCACAAAGTTCTCGCCACTGATTTTTTCTCTTCTCCCGCTGCCTGCAACTCCTCTGCGTAAAGATCGGCAAACTCATCCTCTTTCAACTCTTTCACCGCTTCGGCCAGTATCTTCTGATAAGTTTCATAACCCAAATCGGCAATGAAGCCACTCTGCTCCGCCCCCAGCATATTTCCTGCTCCACGGATATCCAAATCCTGCATGGCTATATGGATACCGCTGCCCAAATCACTGAAATTCTCAATGGCTTGAAGACGGCGCTTTGCCTCGGGAGTCAGTGAAGTCAATGGAGGCGCCAACAAATAACAGAATGCTTTTTATTGCTTCTTCCCACACGTCCACGCATCTGGTGCAAATCACTCAATCCAAAATTCTGCGCCTGGTTGATGATAATCGTATTGGCATTCGGTATATCAATACCACTCTCGATAATGGTGGTTGCCAGCAGCACATCATAATCATAGTTCACAAAGTCGAAAATAATCTTCTCCAGCTTTTCGGGCTCCATCTGTCCATGACCTATGCAGACACGGCAATCGGGTATATTCCGCTTGATCATGGCTTCCAATTCTACCAGATTCTGTATGCGGTTATTGACAAAGAACACCTGTCCGTTACGGCTCATTTCAAAATTGATCGCTTCCGTTATGATATCTTCATTAAAGGTATGCACCTCTGTCTGAATGGGATAACGGTTGGGAGGCGGAGTCTGAATGACAGAAAGATCACGGGCGCCCATTAACGAGAACTGTAAAGTACGGGGGATGGGGGTAGCGGTCATAGTAAGTGTATCCACATTCACTTTCATCTGACGCAACTTCTCTTTCACACTAACTCCGAACTTCTGTTCCTCATCAATGATCAGCAATCCTAAATCTTTGAACTTAACGCTTTTACCGATGATTTTATGTGTACCGACCAAAATATTTATTTTTCCATCCGCCAGTTCCTTCACTATTCTGGAAACATCTTTTGCACTGCGGGCACGGCTCAAATAATCCAACTTGCATGGAAAATCTTTCAACCGTTCGCTGAAAGTCTGAAAGTGCTGATAGGCCAGCACCGTAGTGGGAACCAGCACAGCCACCTGTTTGTTATCAGCCACAGCCTTGAAAGCAGCACGAATAGCCACTTCAGTCTTTCCGAAACCCACATCACCACACACCAGACGGTCCATAGGACGGTCGCTCTCCATATCGGCTTTGGCATCCTGAGTCGCCTTCAACTGGTCGGGGGTATCCTCATAAATAAAGCTCGCCTCCAATTCATGTTGCATAAAACTGTCGGGACTATACGAGAATCCTTTTTCCTGTTTACGTTGCGAATACAGTCTGATCAGGTCACGGGCTATATCTTTGATTTTGCTCTTGGTACGCTCTTTCATTTTTTCCCACGCACCGGTCCCCAATTTGTTCAGGCGGGGAGTTTCTCCCTCCTTCCCTTTATACTTGGATATTTTATGCAGGGAATGAATGGAAACAAATACCACATCCTCATTCTGATAAATAAGTTTAATCACTTCCTGGGTAGTATTTCCATTCGGAATGCGTACCAAACCGCCAAAACGGCCTACACCATGATCTATATGTACCACAAAGTCACCCGGCTCAAACTGGCTCAACTCTTTTAAGGTCAATGCCACCTTACCGCTACGCGCCTTGTCACTACGAAGATTGTATTTATGGAAACGATCAAAAATCTGATGGTCTGTAAAAAAGCAGCTTTTCAATACATTATCTGTAAAGCCCTCATGTAAAGTCTTGTTGACCGGAATGAACGTGATATGATCACCACGCTCCTCAAAGATATCTTTCAGACGCTTTGCCTGCTTCTCACTATCGGTACATATATATAAGGTGTAACCTCGTTTCTGATAATCAGTGAATGAAGTGCTTACCAAATCAAAATTCTTATGAAAAATAGGCTGGACCGTCGTATCGAAAGCCAACGTTGCCTGTGGAGTTCCTGTAGGTTTGTTACCAAATTCAATCCGTTTGAAATCCAAAGCCCGTACTGTAAATTCCGCCCCGTCTATCAGCTTCAGTTCCAAATTCATCAGTTCCGTCTTCTCTCCCTCGTATGCGGCAAGCGCCTGAGGAGAGAGTGCCTCCTCCCGTACTACCTGTATTCTTTCACGTACCCAAAGAAAGTCTTTCATTGCCAGAACTGTTTCCCGAGGAATGAATTCAAAGAAAGACACCCCGCTCTTGTCGGCGGCATTCGTCAGCTCGGGCACGATGGCAATGCTCTGTTTCTTCTCTTTCGAAAGCTGGTTTTCCACTTCAAAAGTACGGATGCTGTCTACCTCGTCACCAAAAAAGTCAATACGGTAAGGATACTCGGAAGCAAAAAGAGAAGACGTCAATAATACTACCGCGTACAGCATATTGCCCCGGTTCATAAACATAATCTACATGCTCGAATCCGTAACCGGCCAGCACTTCCGTGATAAACTCTGTGTCCACATGCTCACCCACACCAAGTTTTAACGTCTTGTCCATCAGTACTTCTTGTGATACCACTTTCTCCGCCAACGCTTCGGGATAAGTCACCACACATAGCGGATCGCCTTTCTGTAAACCGCTCAGCACTTCCGTACGCAGGATCTCATTGGCTGCATCTTTCTGCCCATATTTAACAGCCCGACGATACGAGGATGGAAAGAACAAAATATGCTCATCACCGTTCACCTGTGTCAGGTCATGATAAAAGTAACCCGCTTCCTCCAAGTCACCCAGTACAAATACAAATGTCTGTTTATTCTCTCTAAGAAAGGAGGAAACAAATAAAGCTGCCGCAGAAGCATGTAATCCTCCCAGGAAAATAGTCCTCACTGAGGAATCTTCCAATAACGCAGCCAGTCCCTTAGTGTTAGGATGACCGGCATAAATACGTTGCAATTCCGAAATATCCATATCTTTTTTTAAGATGGGGACAAAATTAAAGAAATATCTGATTACTTCCTCCTTTTTTTGCCAACTATTCAAGATTTTCCTATTTTTGTACGCTAATATATAACCCCATGGAAACAAAAGCAATAAACACAAAATTGAAAGGACACGCACGTGTAGATGTAGCTGATGTGCTACGCGGACTGGCAGTGATGGGAATCATCATCCTGCACTCTATCGAACATTTTAATTTCTACTCATTTCCCGATACAGCCGGACAAAGTGCGTGGCTGAACTTCTCGGACAAAGCCATTTGGAACGGGTTATTCTTCATGTTCGGCGGAAAAGCATACGCCATATTCGCTTTACTTTTCGGTTTTAGCTTTTTTATTCAAGATGACAACCAACGCCTACGGGGCAATGATTTCCGTCTACGTTTTTGTTGGCGGTTAATTCTTTTTTCCTGATAGGTAATATCAATGCCAGTTTTTTCACAGCGGAAGTGCTAGTCCTTTATTCTTTAGTAGGTTTCATCCTGCCACTGACTTGCCGGCTGAAAGACAAATGGATATTTGCATTGGCATGTCTGCTATTGATCCAGCCATTGCCACTTTATTATGTAATACGTGCCTGTCTCGATCCGGAATTTGTTACTCCGGCCATCCCCACCCGCAGCTTCTGGAATGCAACTTTTGCAGTGCAAAGCAATGGTAATTTTCTGGAAACCATCCGTGTCAATTTATGGGAAGGACAGTTGGCAAGCCTTGCCTGGGCCTGGGATCACGGACGGGTATTCCAAACAGCCGCCCTTTTTTCCTGCTCGGTATGCTGATAGGGCGCAAGGGACTTTTTTTGAAAGAGCACTTGAAGGTATGGAACAAGGTACTTGCAAGCTCACTCGTCGCATTTTTCCCTTTATATGGGTTGGGCAATATGCTACCGGACTTTATCACAAATAAATCCATTCTGACCCCTCTTTCACTAATCATCACCTCGCTTTCCAATTTTGCATTTATGCTGATTCTGGTATCCGGTGTCGTCTTCGCTTTTTACAAGACAAACTTACACGACGGATTAATGAAAATAACGCCATACGGAAAGATGAGCCTTACCAATTATATTACTCAAAGTATAGTAGGTTCCATGTTATACTACAACTGGGGATTTGCATTGCACAATCAGTTTGGTATCACAGCCAGCTGCCCTGGCAGGAATAGTTTTCTTCATCTTGCAATTCTCTTTCTGCCGCTGGTGGATGAATCACCACTCTCACGGTCCGATGGAATATATATGGAAACGGGCAACCTGGCTGAAATAAGCCAAGAACCGAAGTCTGCCCGCATTTGTTTATAAAAGACATACAAATAGAACTTTAAAATATGCGCGAAGAAATCATAAAACTATTAGACCAATATCGGTTAAAAGAAGCATTATCCCAAATGACAGGATATGCCACCCATACTTCCGACTGGCAATTAAAGAATGAGCTAGAAGCCCTGCAAACGTCATACGACCTGATGCTGCAATATACTTCAAAAGGGATGAAAGATCCCAATAAAGTGGAAATATACCATAAAATGTTACGCACGGCATACGAACTGGCCGACCGTATCCATATAGCCGTACAGGCAACACAAAATTACGGAGCCTATTATGACACAATGCGCACTTTTTGTCCAAAGCCCTCCTCACAGCTATGCCGAATTACAAATGCAATTGGAGGCGTATACAGAAGATATGGCTACAGCCCCATTGATATATACCACCGAGGCCAAAAGAAATGAAGAAATGGATGCCATGAGAAAACGTCACGAAACAGCCGTAGACGAATTATTTGAAAAAATATGGGTATCCACCCGGTGGAGTGAATCGGAATATGCTGAAGCGCAAACTTTGTTCAACTCACTATTGATCCAAGTCAACGACCTTTCCATAATGGTCAGCGCCGTCACCATGAGCCTGCTGCAAATATTCGACATCCGCAAGTTCATGTTTCTATTGAACGCCTATACCCATCAGGATACCATGCTGAATCAGCGGGCTATTGCAGGGATCGCACTAACATGCTACTATTATGAAAAGCGTATCCTTCAATACCCTGAAGCCGTGTCGCGCATAAATGAACTGAATGAAAATGCCGAGTTCATCAAAAACCTGCATCATATCCAGATTCAATTATTGCAATCTTCCCGTGAAACCCGAAAGATAGACAAGAAGATGCGTGAAGAAATCATTCCCGAAATGATGAAAAATCCCAAACTTAATTTGGAAGGACTGGATGAAGATGCCGAAGATCATAATCCGGAATGGGAAGAATGGATTGACCGTTCAGGCATTACCGATAAATTGCGCGAATTAGGTGAACTGCAAATGTCCGGGGCAGATGTGTATATGAGTACCTTTTCACAGCTGAAACAATTCCCGTTTTTCCGCAAAATTTCTCACTGGTTCTATCCTTTTGACCCCCAATATCAGGATATCGCCAAATTATCTCTCGGAAATGACGAACAAAAAATCTCTCTGCTCAACATTTTGATGAATTCGGATGTATTCTGCAATTCCGACAAATACTCTTTTTGTTTTACCATGTTACAAATGCCGGAAAGCCAAAGGAATCTCATGCAGCAACAATTGAACGGACAACATGAAGCTTCTGAAGAACTGAAAGAACGTTTAAAAGAGATGTCACAATCAAAAGCTCGCGCTGAATTCGTGAGCCGGCAATACATTCATGACCTCTACCGTTTCTTCAAATTATGGTCAAGAAGACATGAAATACATGACATTTTTTGAGGACACTCTGGACTTATGGAATAAAGAAGCATTGTCTCAAGCCTTGTTACACAAAGAGTATATCAACAAACTGGCAGATTACCTATTCACACACGACGACTTGGCAGAAGCCGGAATTCTCTATGATAAATCAATTGAATTATACAATCGTAAAAATGCCGAATTATGGCAGAAAGCAGGTTTCATTTATCAGAAAATCGGTTCCTATAAAAAAGCGATAGATTATTACCTGCAATCAGATCTGCTGATCCCCGATAATACATGGAATAACCGCCATTTGGCACAATGTTATAGAAAAGAGGGAAACTACCCAAAAGCTTTGGAATATTATAACAAGGTGGAACAGGCACAGCCCGACAGTCTGAATCTGGCACTACAAATAGGACAATGCCTGATGGCACTGGAACGATACGATGAAGCACTGGCTTATTTCTTCAAAGTGGAGTATCTGGATAAAAAGCCACAGAATGCCCGACGCGCCATCGGATGGTGTTCCTTCATTACCGGCAACCATCAACAAGCCAAGAAATATTACGACTTGCTGATATCCGAGCCCAAGCCCATTATGGAAGACTGGATGAATGCAGGACATGTGTATTATATCCTGAATGAAACAGAAAAATCAATAGAATATTATCGCAAAGCCCAGGAACTATGCGACAGTCATGATGAGTTTGTCCGCCTTTACCAAATAGATAAGAAAGACTTGATAAAGCAAGGCGCCAATGAAGTAGACTTGTTTATACTTCCCGATGAATTAATTTAAAGGATTATAAGATAAATCTATTCGGGATAGAAGTTTGGTATAATTATATAAAACTTCTATCCTGACCGGATTCTCATCATCCAGACGATAATTGGCATGCACATTATAAGTGCTTAAACCATGATTCATACAATCCAATATCATTAGGTAAGGCTGTTCTATTCCTCAACTGCCCAAGATTCAATAAAAAATAGAAGAAACTATCCACCCCATCATAATCAATCACATAAGCCTGTAAATTCAGATTCGCCTGATAATTGATGTTATTATCATAATTATAATAAGTATGACAACTGGACACACTATCATTTGCCTCAGTAAAAACAGTCATCACCTCCTTCAACCGTCCCAACTGATCAAAAACATATTTTCCTTGCACTTTCTTCAAGAAACGATAATCGGAAGTAGCACGATAATCAGAATTGATAAAAATAGTATCTCCTTTATAATCATAGACAGTCTGTTTATCAGCTTCATAAACCTCTTCTCCTACCTTCAACATACAACGGGCCCTACTCTCCCTCGCCTTGCCTTTTCCTATTTGAAACGTAACATTGCAAAGCTTATTGCCGGTATTCAAACAATCCATCTGTCCGATGGTTATCTGGTCGCCCTCATACCTTACCGGGGTATCCCCATACTTTATAATTTTACCATCACGATCATATTCCAATTTCAAAACTTGTTCTTCCTCTCCCGTTAAATCGGTGACCTTAGTCACATATGTGTCAGCTTTTTTTTCTTTACAACCATCAGCAACAAACAAGAGAACTAACAAAGAAATATATTTTACAAACAACTTTATTTTCATAAGTCAAGTATCATCTCTATGCAAATAAAATAAAAAATATTAGAACTAAGTACAATTTGGAGCTTTTTAACTCAACTTCTTTACCCCCACTCTGTTTTAAACAGCAATTATAATAAGAAAGAAATATGGAATGGGTTATACATCTTTTGAGACAGCATTCAGAACTGGCGATTTTTCTGACAATCGCCGTAGGCTTCTGGATTGGAAAAATGAAAATAAAACAATTCAGTTTGGGAATCGTCACCAGTGTATTGCTAGTAGGGGTATTAGTGGGACAGCTTAACATTACAATAGAAGAACCGGTGAAATCCGTGTTTTTATTCCTTTTTTGCTATCGGATACAAAGTGGGACCACAATTCTTTCGCGGACTGAAAAAAGATGGTTTACCTCAAGTAGGATTCGCCGCGCTCATGTGTGTAGGTTGTTTGATTATCACTTGGTTATTAGCTATCTTAATGGGATATAATGCCGGTGAAGCAGCCGGGTTACTGGCCGGAGCACAAACTATCTCTGCCGTCATAGGAGTAGCAGAAGATACCATAAACGGACTCAACATATCCTCTTCCCAAAAAAGTGATATGATTAATATCATTCCCGTGGCATATGCTGTAACTTACATTTTCGGTACGGCAGGCTCTGCCTGGGTCCTCTCTTCTTTAGGTCCTAAAATGTTGGGAGGATTAGAAAAAGTGAAAGCCGCTTGCAAAGAGTTGGAAACCCGGATGGGTACCAGTGAAGCAGACGAACCCGGATTTGAACAAGCCCGCCGTCCGGTAGTTTTTCGTGCTTACCGCATAGAGAACGATTGGTTTGGCAACGGCAAGACTGTTGACCAACTAGAATCCTATTTTATTTCACAAGGGAAAAGATTGTTTGTTGAAAGAATGCGACATGGAGCTTCCATTGTCAATGATATTATTCCCGGACAATTATTACAAAAAGGGGACGAAGTGGTACTGAGCGGAAGAAGGGAATTCGCCATTGGTGAAGAAGACTGGATTGGAGAAGAAATCGTCGATCCGCAACTGCTTGACTTCCCTGTGGAAGTACTCCCTGTCATGATACACAAAAAGCCATATTCCAACCAAAAATTGGACTTCATACGCCGTCAAAGCTTTATGCATGGCGTCAGTATACGCCGTATCAAACGGGCAGGCATTGATATCCCTGTTTTTGCACAAACCACTATCGACTGCGGAGATACTTTGGAATTGGTCGGCCTGAAAAAAGAGGTGGAATCTGCTGCAAAAGAACTAGGATACATAGACCGCCCCACCAATGCCACCGATATGATATTTGTAGGACTCGGCATTTTACTGGGAGGTATCATCGGAGCACTTGCAATCCATATCGGCGGAGTACCTATTAGCCTGAGCACTAGTGGAGGAGCCTTGATAGCCGGATTAGTATTTGGCTGGTGGCGCAGCAAACGCCCTACCTTCGGACAAATACCGGAATCCTCTTTATGGGTGCTGAATAATGTAGGCTTGAATATGTTCATCGCCGTAGTCGGCATTTCTGCAGGACCCAGTTTTGTACAAGGACTAAAAAGAAGTAGGTCCTATGTTGTTTATCATAGGTGCGTTGGCCACCTCCTTGCCTCTATTATTAGGGCTGATTCTAGCCAGATATGTATTCAAGTTCCATCCCGCCCTCTCTTTGGGGTGCACGGCAGGAGCCCGTACTACCACTGCTGCATTGGGCGCCATACAAGAAGCAGTAGGCAGCGAAACACCTTCTTTAGGATACACCGTGACCTACGCCGTAGGAAATACACTACTCATCATATGGGGAGTGGTCATTGTATTATTAATCAACTAAAAAACTAAACTCATACATTATGGAATATTTAAGTGATAAAAGCAGCGTTGCCCGAATGGACAAGAATTTGGAAAAGATCAGTCCCTTCGAATTAAAAAACCGTTTGATTGAAATGGCAGATGAAAGTGTGAAGAAAATGGCGCACGTCATGCTGAATGCAGGCAGAGGTAATCCCAACTGGATTGCAACGGAGGCTCGTGAAGCATTCTTTGCCTTGGGCGGTTTTGGCATTGAAGAGTGTCGCCGGGTCATGGACATGCCCGAAGGCATTGCCGGTATTCCTCAAAAAACAGGCATAGCCCAACGTTTTGAGGAGTACCTGAAAAAGCATGAAGGAAATGCGGGGACAGATCTATTGAAACGTACCTATAATTATATGCTGATGGAACATGCAGCCGATCCGGACGAACTGGTACACGAATGGACCGAAAGTATTGTAGGCGACCAATATCCTATGCCTGACCGCATCTTGAAATATACAGAAATTCTAGTACAGGATTACCTGAATCAGGAAATGTGCAACGGGCAACCCCCCGCAAGGTAAATTCGATTTATTCGCCACCGAAGGCGGAACAGCAGGGATGTGCTATGTATTCGACTCGCTGGAAGAAAATTTCCTGCTACACAAAGGAGATAGTATAGCATTGATGGTTCCTATCTTTACACCCTATATCGAGATACCCGAATTGACACGTTACGATTATGATGTGCTCAATATTCCTGCAAGTACTCTAAATGAAGAAGGACTTCATACCTGGCAATACAAAGTGGAAGATATCAATAAACTGCGAGACACGAAATACAAAGCCTTGTTTATTGTCAATCCAAGCAATCCACCCAGTTATCAGTTGAACAAAAAATGCGTAGATGCCCTGAAAGACGTAGTAACACGCTGGAATCCCAATCTGATGATTATAACAGACGATGTATATGGTACTTTTGTTCCCGGATTCCGCAGGCTGATGGCTGATTTGCCACAGAACACAAGTTGTGTCTACTCTTTCTCCAAATATTTCGGAGCGACCGGTTGGCGCCTTGCTGTAATTGCCTTACATGAGAAAAATGTATTCGACAGAATGATTGCCAATCTGCCCCGCAAACGAAAAAGCGAACTAACCAAACGGTATGGCAGCTTGAGTATGCAAGTAGAAAACATGAAATTCATTGACCGTATGGTAGCAGACAGCCGTCAAGTAGCCTTGAACCATACAGCAGGACTGTCCTTGCCACAACAAATGCAGATGTCACTCTTTGCTTCTTTTTCATTACTGGACAAAGAAAATACATATCGTCATGCCATGCTTAATTTAATCCATACCCGTCTGAAAGCATTATGGGACAACACAGGGTTCATTCTCCCCGACGATCCACTAAGAGCCGGTTATTATTCAGAAATAGACATGCTGGTATGGGCCAAGAAATTTTACGGAGATGAATTCGTACAACATCTGCAGACAACTTATAATCCATTGGACGTAGTATTCCGTCTTGCCAATGAAACAGGCCTGGTCGTATTGAATGGTGGTGGATTCGACGGACCCGAATGGAGTGTACGTGTATCACTTGCCAACCTGAACGAGAAAGATTATATCAAAATCGGACTCAGTATCCGCAGAATTCTGAATGAATATGCTGACAAATGGAAATCTGAAAAGAAATAAAAAATTAAGAACGTCCGCCGTGAAGTCTGCTTGACCTAACCGGCGGATTTCTTTTTTATATAAAGGTTTTTTGGATTATTTATTCCAAACCTTATCCCTACTTTAAAATAAAATCCCTAGCTTTGCAGATCGAAAAAGGAATTAGATTATGAAGCATATACGGAGCACTTTTTTTTTTCTTCTAACCACTTTATTTATAATGGCTTCATGTGGCGAAGACCGCAGTGGGGAATACTATGCATTAATTGGAGAGAATGTATGGATAGAACAAATAATGAAAGAGCATTATTTGTGGTATGACAGTATTCCGGCAATAAAGGAAACGGACTATTTTGCCGAACCGGAAGACTTCCTGCAAAAATTGGTTTATACCAAGGCACAAAACGGAAAAGGAGACCCGTATTCGTATATAGAAATAAAGGACGCTTCCGATGCGGCACGTTCCTACCTGCAACGTACTTCTACTTACGGATTTGATTTTGAATTAATGACCGATCCTACCGGAATCTCATCACATGTATTTGCCCGTATTTTATTCGTACTGCCCAATTCACCGGCCTCAGAAGCCGGATTGGAACGAGGGAACTGGATATCAGCCATTGGCAAAGAAGAACTGACCAACAATAATTACGGATATCTGATGGAAGGCGGCAATACAACTTTCGCCAGAGAAAGCTTGGTTTTTGATGAGGAAGGCAATTCCAGCTGGATTGCAACAGATACAGTCAAAGTAGCGGCATCACGCCCCGTAGAATTGAATCCGTTCTATATAGATACAGTATATGAAGTATCCGGAAAAAAAATAGCCTATATGGTCTACAATGAATTCAGTACAGGCCCCAATAACCAGGCAACAGATACAGAATACAGGGAACAGATGAAACAGATATTCGCCCGGTTCAAGGGACAGTCACCCGATGCTTTTATTCTGGACTTACGCTACAATCCCGGTGGTTATTTGAGTTGTGCCACAGATTTAGGAAGTTATCTGGCACCCGCGGCAGATCTAGGGAAAGTATTTTGCACAACTTTGTATAATGACATCAGTGACCCGCAAAAAATTGATTTCCCTCTCAATACAGGACTTGCTTCCGAAAACTTGAACTTAAGCAAGCTCTACGTACTGACAAGCAAATTTACTGCATCGGCCTCAGAAGCAGTCATAAATTGTCTCCGTCCATATATAGGTACAGAAAATGTAGTGGTAATAGGTGAAACGACTGTTGGCAAAAATGTAGCCATGGAACCATACCAAGATGAGCGTTACAACTTTATTTTATGGCCGGTTGTGGCATACGTTCTCAACTCGGCAGGACAAGCCAACTATGTAAATGGAATCACCCCCGATTTCACATTGAGCGAACGTAATCTCATCTCCCCTCTCTACCCACTGGGAGACACCAAAGAGTATTTATTGAAGAACACTATAGCTTATATTACGACAGGAAGTATGCCCGACCTGCCACAAACAGAAGAACAAGTATCAAAAGGAAAAATTATCTATAACTCACTGATTCGAAGAAGTATGAACGGCATACGGCTACGGTAGTCCGATTTATCCAGATACAACGCCCTATTTATTAAAGACCGTGTTTAATGCATTTTAAACATAGTCTTGTTTTTTCTGAAAAGAGAACTTATTAAAAACAAAACGGGCATAACAAATGTTATGTACCCAAATAACCATTAAAAACCTGACTTAACAATGAAAAAAGTATTTATTGCAGCAGCTTTGGCTGCCATGATTGTTTCCTGTGGCTCTAAAGGAAACAAAAGTGCTGAAATAATAGCCGAAAGTGAAAGTGACTCTATTTTCGCTGTGAACGACAGCACACTGGGTGAATTACAAACATATAGCTATGAAGGTATTCTGCCAGCTGCCGATGCCGAAGGTATCAACTATCAACTGACACTTCAGGAGGCAGGCCAAGACTCACTGGGCACGTACAATCTGACGACCACTTATTTAGGAACAAAAGATGGTAACCAGGCATTTACCGACAGTGGTACAGTTGTAACTATTATTGGAATTCCTAATGACAGCACCGCTATCGTTTATCAATTAATTTCCGCTACTCCGGGACACGAAAAGACAAACTTTCTGGCAGAGGGTGACAGTGCACTGACAATGATTGGCAAGGACTTCAAGAAAGCTGTTTCTAAACTAAATTACACTTTAAAAAAGAAACTCTAATTAACCTGGCTGCCAAAAAATTCACTAAAGAACAGACTGTTAGTGAACAAAAACATAAGCTGGCCGTTGTATGAGAGAAACTAGACGAAAAACAATTAGTATTAACTTAAACAAAAACTTGACATGAAAAAATTAATTCCTATCCTACTGGCGGTCTTTGCCTTGGTATCTTGCGAGAAAGACCCGGACATGGACAAATTGGACAATGAGTATCTGGTATTCACCAGTCATGACACTAGTACTAAGTTCAATGACTTCAGTACTTATTATATCCCCGACAGCATCCTGATCATCGGTGACAAGAAAGACCCTGAATACTGGAAGGACGAGAATGCACAGATCATCATCAATGCATTCAAGACTAAGATGAACGCTGCCGGCTACACCGCAGCTAATAAAGACGAAGCCGACCTCGGCCTACAGGTAAGCTACGTAGCAAGTACTTATTATTTCCACGGTTACTATAATGACGGACCCTGGTGGGGCTATTATCCCGGTTATTGGTATCCCGGCTACTGGGGCGGCAATTGGGGAGGTGGATGGTACTATCCCTATCCTATCACTTACAGCTATAGCACCGGTTCATTGCTGGCCGACATGATTAATTTAAAAAATGCTCCGGAAGGACAAAAAGAAAAATTAACTGTTGTCTGGAATGCATACATCAGCGGGTTGCTGGGCGGAAGTGGCAGTGTGAATGTAAACCGTACAACTACTGCCATCAACCAGGCATTCACTCAGAGTCCTTATCTGAAAAAATAAATGTAAGTGAAACAAGTATTCATTTAAAATAAAAAGGAAATATGAAAACTATAAAATATTTAACTCTCAGACTGATGGCGGTAGCCGCTATCGCCATAGCCTTTGCCCTGCCGGCAAAAGCACAGGTAACTCCGTTTACCTATTTCAATGTAGACTGGCAGTTCAACGCTCCTATCAGCAATAACTTTGCAAACAAAGCAAGCGGTTGGGGTATGAACTTCGAAGGTGGATATTATGTACTGCCGGATTTGTCAATCGGTGCCTTTATCAATTATCATACCAATAATAAGTATATTTCACGTCAGACACTACCAATCAGCAACTCGGCAGCCCTGACAACCGACCAGCAACATTCCGTATTTCAGTTGCCTTTCGGTTTCGCAACACACTATCGCTTCAGTGACGGTGCATGCCAACCTTATATCGGATTGAAGCTGGGTGCCAACTATACCAAAATGTCCAGTGACTTTTACATTTACGAAGTGAAAGACAACACTTGGGGTTTCTATGTATCACCAGAAGTCGGTGTGAATATCTACCCCTGGACAAACAGTATCGGCTTCCATCTGGCAGCATTCTACAGCTACTCTACCAACAAGGGAACCGTATTTAACTATGATATGGATAAATTAAACAATTTCGGTTTCCGCCTTGGTGTGGCATTCTAAAGATTTCTAAACTATTCTGTTAAATAGGGGGATTATCCGTGCGCCAAGCAGGGGTAATCCTCTTTTTTTAATTAATAAAATTAAATTCTGACGGGAGTGTTAATATAATAGTTACTTTTGTATGATATTTATTCAGCTAATACAAAAAATGTATGGAGAAATCCGATAGTATTATTATTATACCCACCTATAACGAAAAGGAAAATATAGAGAACATTATCCGGGCTGTATTCGGACTGGAAAAGTTCTTCCACATATTGATTATTGAAGATAACTCACCAGACGGCACGGCAACCATTGTCCGTAAACTGCAAACAGAATTCCCCGACCGTCTTTTCATGATTGAGCGTAAAGGTAAATTAGGACTGGGTACTGCTTACATTGCCGGATTCAAATGGGCGATAGAGCATCAATATGATTTTGTATTTGAAATGGATGCTGACTTCAGTCATAATCCGAATGACCTGCCAAGGCTGTATAACAAATGTGCCGTTGAAGGCTATGATGTAGCTATCGGTTCACGCTATGTCAGTGGTGTGAATGTAGTGAACTGGCCGATGGGGCGTGTGCTGATGTCCTACTTCGCCTCCAAATATGTACGGATTATCACAGGGTTACCCATACATGATACTACCGCCGGATTTAAATGCTATCGCCGTGAAGTCTTGGAAACAATCGGTCTGGATGGCATCCGTTTTAAAGGATATGCATTCCAGATTGAGATGAAGTTCACTGCTTACAAGTGCGGATTCAAGATAGCCGAAGTTCCTGTGATTTTTGTCAATCGCGAATTAGGTACTTCAAAAATGAACGGAAGTATCTTCGGTGAAGCTGTATTAGGAGTCATTCAATTAAAACTGGGTAGCTGGTTCCGCAAATACCCACAAAAGAAAACAGTATGAAACGTACATGGATAAAGAATGCACGGATTGTGAATGAAGGCAAGATTTTTCACGGTTCGATAGTGATTGAGAATGAAGTCATAGCTGAAGTGCTGGCAGAAGAAACAGTTCCCTCCCAGCCTTGTGGAGAAATAATAGATGCGAAAGGCTATTATCTGATGCCGGGAGTAATAGACGATCATGTACACTTCCGTGACCCGGGACTGACTCATAAAGCCGACATACATACTGAAAGCACAGCGGCGGCGGCAGGTGGCGTCACCAGTTTTATGGACATGCCCAACACCACTCCGCAAACTACGACCCTGGAAGCTTTGAATGCCAAGTTTGCGGATGCGGCAACCAAAAGCATCGTAAACTATTCATTCTATTTCGGAGCAACCAATACGAATGCGGATGTACTCCCCACACTAGATAAAAAGCCGGGTATGCGGTGTTAAATTATTTATGGGAGCCAGCACGGGAAATATGTTGGTAGACCGCATGGAAGTACTTAGAAAAGTATTTGCCAATGCAGGTATGCTGATTGCAGCACATTGTGAAGAACAATCTATAATCAGTGCCAATACAACAGCCTTCAAAGAAAAATATGGAGAAGATCCTGATATAAAATACCATCCGCAGATACGTAGTGCGGAAGCATGTGCATATTCTTCCTCACTGGCCATCCGGCTGGCAAAAGAAAACAATGCCCGCCTGCACATCCTGCACATCAGCACCGCACAAGAACTGGATTTGCTTGAAGACAAACCCCTGAGTGAAAAAAAGATTACGGCGGAAGCTTGCGTGTCACATTATACTTCTATGACAAAGATTATGAGACATTGAAAGGACGTATCAAGTGCAATCCGTCCATCAAAACTTCAGAAGACCGGAATGCTTTACGCAAAGCATTGTCTACCAATCTGATAGATGTAATAGGTACCGACCATGCCCCTCACTTACTGAAAGAAAAGGAAGGGGGAGCATTGAAAAGCCGTATCGGGTATGCCGATGATACAGTTTTCATTAGTAGCTATCATGGAATTAGTACGCGAAGGCATATTAAGCATAGAGCAACTGGTTCAGAAAATGTGCCATGCACCGGCCGAACTTTATCATATTGAAAGACGAGGCTACATCCGCCCCGGTTATCAAGCCGACCTCGTATTGGTAAATCCGGATCATGAATGGACTGTAACTGCCGACTGCGTTTTAAGCAAATGCGGATGGACTCCGATGGAAGGACAGAAATTCCACACACGGGTAGAAAAAACATTCGTCAATGGTGATCTGGTTTACAGTGACAACAAGGTAGACCAAAGTCATCGCGGACAAGAATTAAGGTTTAAAAGATGATTGTAAATTACAAGATTCACGAAGTAAGCGAATACATTAACTGGATTTATTTTTTCCATGCATGGGGCTTTCAACCCAAGTTTGCCGCCATTGCGGACATACATGGATGTGATTCATGCCGGGCCATGTGGCTCACCGGTTTTGCGGAAGAAGACCGTCCGAAAGCCAGTGAAGCCATGCAGCTTTTCAAAGAGGCAAATCGGATGTTGAATGAACTGGATACAGCGTATCAGACCCACGGAGTGGTCAATATCATGGATGCCAATGCCGACGGAGATGATCTGCTGCTGAACAGCAAGCGTTTTCCGCTTTTGCGTCAACAAACAGCAAAATTGAAAGAAGATGACCCGTTTTTATGTCTGAGTGACTTTGTGCGTCCATTATCATCGGGTATCACAGACAAAATAGGAGCATTCGCCACTACGGTAGATGCAGAAATGGAGCGGCTCTATGCAGAAGACGATTACAAACGTATGTTAGTGCAAACATTGTCCGACAGACTGGCGGAAGCTACTGCCGAAAAACTGCACGAAGATGTACGCAAAAAACTTTGGGGATATGCACCTGATGAAAACCTAAGCGTAAAAGACCTGCATAATGAAAAATATCAAGGGATACGTCCTGCCGTAGGTTATCCTTCCTTGCCCGACCAATCCGTCAATTTCCTATTAGACGAGTTGCTGGATATGAAGCAAATAGGAATTTCATTGACCGAGAATGGTATGATGAAGCCCCATGCCTCTGTATGCGGACTCATGTTTGCCCATCCGGCTTCCCGCTATTTCTCCATCGGAAAAATAGGTGAAGACCAATTGGCAGATTACGCCGCCCGCCGGGGCATGAGTATAGAAGAAACTAAAAAGTTTCTCGCCGCCAATCTATAAAAAACGAATAAATTATGATGCTGATAAAGTTATTTCTGTTTTTTCTACTGCTACTGATATTGCCCGATATGTATATATACAAGGCATATATACGCCGTGTTTCCCAAAAATGGACACATTGGGCTTATTGGCTTCCCAGTCTGTTTCTTTTATTGGGAATGACATTAGTCTTTTCTATACATGAGCCACGTCCGGATTCCATGCAGCGACTTAGCAATTTCTTATTGATTTTTCTTTGTTTCTCCGTACCCAAGGCACTTTTCGTCATTGTTATCCTGTTTATGAAGCTCCTATATATCATCTCCGGCAAAAAAACTGTATGGAGGATATGTAGCAGGAGGATTGGCTTTAGCCTCGTTAATATATGTAATATATGGAGCAACCGAAGGAAAACAGCATTTTCAAATCAGGGAGGTAACCATCAGTTCCGATGAACTTCCCAGCGGCTTTGACGGCTACCGCATTGTACAAATATCTGATATCCATTCCGGCAGCTGGACTGGCAACGGTGCTGCTTTACAGAAGGCTGTAAACCTTATTAATGCACAACATGCCGACCTGGTACTTTTACAGGTGACCTGGTCAATAACGTGGCAACGGAATTGGACGAATTTATCCCTATTCTAGAACAGATAAAAGGAAAAGACGGAGTGTATTCCGTTTTAGGCAACCATGACTATTCCCCTTATATAAAATGGGAAACAGAAGAAGCTCAAGAAGCTAACCTGAACAGCTTGAAATCCAAACAGGCTGCCATGGGATGGAAAATACTCAATAACGATCATGTCATTCTACATCATCATGGAGACAGTATAGCCCTGGCAGGTGTAGAGAACAGCGGAAATCCCCCATTTCCCAATTATGGAGATCTGCAGAAAGCATTAAAAGGAACGGAAGGAATGTATAAAATATTAATGAGCCATGACCCCACTCATTGGCACAGAGAAGTCTTGCCGGAAAGTGATGTACAGCTAATGCTTTCAGGCCACACCCATGAAATGCAGTTCAGCCTGTTTGGCTTCTCTCCTGCTAAATTCGTATATCCCGAACACAACGGTTTATACCAGGAAGGAAAACAATCCTTGTTTGTCAATATTGGTTTGGGCTACCTGATGTTCCCTATGCGCCTTGGAGCATGGCCGGAAATTACAGTAATCACGTTACATAAAATATAAAATAGTTTTTCTATCTTTGTACAACTAAAATTCAGACAAATGAAAGTACTATATATTTTATACCAACTATTCATAGCACTTCCCATTTTGCTGGTATTAACCATACTTACAGCAATAGTTACCATTATTGGTTCATGGATAGGCAATCCGCATTTTTGGGGATATTATCCGGGAAAAATATGGTCACAGCTTTTCTGCTATGTATTACTTATTCCTGTCAAGGTAGTAGGACATCCGGAAGTACCATTAAAAAAACATCCTATGTGTTTGTAGCCAATCATCAAGGCTCTTTCGATATCTTCCTGATTTATGGTTTTCTGGGACGAAACTTTAAATGGATGATGAAAAAAAGTCTGCGCAAAATGCCTTTCGTCGGCAAAGCCTGTGAAGCTGCCGGACATATATTCGTTGATAAATCTGGTCCCAAGAAGGTAATAGAAACCATAGAACATGCCCGTCACGTACTACAGGATGGAACTTCCCTAGTGGTATTTCCCGAAGGTGCACGTACTTTTACCGGGCACATGGGATATTTTAAGAAAGGTGCTTTCCAACTGGCAGATGATTTGCAACTTCCCGTAGTACCACTCACTATTATCGGCTCCTTTAATATTCTTCCCCGTACCGGCGGTTTTGTATCCTGGCATCCTATGACATTAGTCGTACATAAGCCCATTTATCCGCAAAGCCAGGGAATGGAAAACATCAAAGCAACCATGGAAGAGGCTTACAGGGAAATTGAGAAAGACTTACCTGAAAAATATCAAGGAAAAATAGACAATCCAGACCAAGACAGATAAAAAAAGGCTCCTCATTAATGGGGAGCTTTTAATTTTTCCATATTCGAACGGGCTACTGTCACATAATCCTTTACCAAGGAGTTATTTTTAAATCGGTCAGGAGCCTCCTCTATAATTTCCTCAATCAAGGGAGTCATGACAGGATAAGGAAAATTGCTGCACAACATAATGAAAACACCCGGTCCCAATACATTATCATAATTCTTCTGGATAAACTCCTTAGCCAATGCATTCATTTCAGCAGCCAGTTTCTCACGTTCTCTCGTTATCTCACGTTGAATTTCATCCGGTGCTTTTCCATCCATAATCATACGGCTCTCCTGACGCTCCAACTCGTATGCTCTGTCATCCAAAGAAGTCTTTTTTTTTCCCACAAAATCATACAGACGATCATTCAACGGAGTTCCGGTAACTACAATACGGGCATTATCAATACTGATGGATATTTTCCCTTTTTCAATGACAAAAGGCATGATGCTCTCATCATCCATATACAAGGATGCCATTGAAGTAGAATCGGTTATACCTTCCATCTTGAACATTCCATGAATTACCTCTGCCGAATCAATACTCAGCATCCGGTCTCCACTAGGAACTTTTACAAATAGCATTTTCCCATCCAGACGAGAAACAGAAGAACTACCTTCTATCTTATACTCACTGGCACATGAAGTAAAAGCCAATAAAGATACCACAGAGAAAAAAGTTTATTCATGCTTATCTACGCCCCATTACTATTTTTTCGCATACAAAGGTACAATCTATAATTTAGTGACAAAAATATTTTATTAAAATTTAAAACTAAATAGAAGATTATTACCGAGAAGGCAATTTATAGTGCAAAGTTCCCTCTTTTTTTCTATTTTTGTAACCGATATAAGGATAAAGAAATAACAATTAGTACACAACATGAAAAAATTCAAACTTTTATTGCTCGCATTGATGTGTGTAGCATTCTTGCCGTCGAAGGCAGACGAAGGTATGTGGCTGTTGCAACTGATGCAAGAGCAGCATTTGGCAGACCGCATGAAAGCACAAGGCTTACTGCTGGAAGCAGACGACATTTATAACCCGAACCGCGTTTCATTAAAAGATGCAGTAGGCATTTTCGGAGGAGGATGTACCGGTGAAATCATCTCACCGGACGGACTGATCCTGACCAACCACCACTGTGGCTACGGAGCGATACAGCAACATAGCTCGGTAGAACATGACTACCTGACTGACGGTTTTTGGGCAAAAAGCCGCAAAGAAGAGCTACCGACTCCGGGATTGAAGTTCAAATTTGTAGAACGCATTGTCGATGTCACAGATAAAGTAAACAATAAAGTAAAATCAGGCGAAGTAAAAAGAAGAGGAAACCTTTGAATACGACTTCCTGAAAAAACTGGCCGACGAGGAACTGAAAGCCAGTGACCTGAACGGAAAAGCAGGTATCAGCGCACAAGCTCTGCCTTTCTATGCAGGCAATAAATTCTATCTGATTTATCTGAAAACCTACAGCGACGTACGCATGGTTGCCGCTCCGCCTTCATCCATCGGTAAATTCGGTGGTGAAACAGACAACTGGATGTGGCCCCGCCATACTTGCGACTTCTCCGTCTTCCGCATTTATGCGGATGCCAACGGCGAACCGGCAGAATATAATGAAAACAATGTTCCTCTGAAAGCCAAAAAGCATCTGGCTATCTCACTGAAAGGTATTAACGAGGGTGACTATGCCATGATTATGGGATTCCCCGGAAGCACCAACCGCTATCTGACTCAAAGTGAAGTGAAACAACGGATGCATTCCACCAACGAACCCCGTATCCGCATACGTGGTGTGCGTCAGGATGTACCGAAGAAAGAAATGGCTGCCAGTGACAAAGTACGTATCCAATACGCCAGCAAATATGCAGGTTCCAGCAACTATTGGAAAAACTCTATCGGCATGAATAAAGCCATTATCGACAATAAGGTATTGGAAACAAAAGCAGAACAGGAAGCCAAGTTCGCAGCATTTGCTAAAGCCAAAGGCAACACTGATTATGAAAAAGTAGTCAGCGAAATTGATGCCGCCATCGAAAAGAGTAATCCTATTCTTTATAACTACACCTGTTTCCGTGAAGTCTTTCAAGGAGGTATAGAATTCGGCACTCCTTATCTGATTCTGGACAAGCTGAAAGACGCAATCAAAAATAAAGATAAAGAAGCGATTAATAAAAATATTGAAACGCTGAAAAAAGTATATGCCGATATACATAACAAAGACTACGATCACGAAGTAGACCGCAAAGTGGCCCAAGCTCTGTTGCCCCTGTATGCCGAAATGGTTCCTGCCGATGCTTTACCTGCCTTCTATACTACCATCCAGAAGGATTTTAAAGGTAACTATGACGCATACGTAGACCATTGTTATGACAATTCCATCTTCTCCAACGAAGCGAATTTCAATAAATTCATCAAGAAAACCTACCGTGAAAGCCATAGAAAAAGATCCTATGACTGCATACGTACGGGCTAAATATGACTTGATGGACAAGCTGGGAAACGAACTGGCTGAATCGATGAAAGGCATGGATTTATTACATAAAACTTATGTACGCGGTCTGTGTGAAATGTATTCACCGGAACCCAAAGCTCCGGATGCCAACTTCACCATCCGTCTGACATACGGCAATGTGAAATCATACAATCCCAAAGACGGCGTACACTATAAATACTACACTACGCTGAAAGGTGTCATGGAAAAAGAGGATCCTACCAATCCGGAATTTGTTGTTCCCGCCAAACTGAAAGAATTGTATGAAACAAAAGATTTCGGACGTTATGCATTGCCCAACGGTGATATGCCTGCTTGTTTCCTGACTACCAATGATATTACCGGCGGTAATTCAGGTTCTCCCGTCATCAACGGTAACGGCGAACTCATCGGTGCCGCTTTTGACGGCAACTGGGAATCACTGAGTGGTGACATTAATTTCGACAACAACTTGCAGCGTTGTATCGCAGTGGATATACGTTATGTATTATTCATCATCGACAAATTGGGCGGATGCAAACACCTGATTGACGAAATGACTATTGTTGAATAATGAAAAAGATACTTACTCTCGCTATTTACCTTCACAACCCTTGCCGGCCATGCCGACGAGGGGATGTGGATGCTTACTGATCTGAAAGAACAGAATGCGGCCACCATGTATGATATGGGACTGGATATCAGCATTGATAAAGTATATTGTCCGGACAGCATCAGCCTGAAAGATGCTGTAGTGCATTTCGGAGGTGGTTGTACCGGTGAAATCATTTCTGCCGAAGGTCTTGTGCTGACCAATCATCATTGCGGTTACAGCTATATCCAGCAACACAGTTCGGTAGAACACGACTATCTGACTGACGGCTTCTGGGCTATGAGCCGCAAAGAAGAACTTCCCTGCAAGGGGCTGACTGTCACCTTCATAGACAGAATTCTGGACGTCACTCCTTATGTAAAGGAACAACTGGCCAAAGATGAGGACCCGGAAGGACTGAACTACCTGTCCCCCTCCTATCTGAGCAAAGTAGCCAAACGTTTTGCCGAACAAGAAAATATAGAGATCACTCCGTTCACCGCTTTGGAACTAAAGCCTTTCTACGGAGCCAACCGCTATTACTTGTTTATAAAGACCATCTATAAAGACGTCCGTATGGTAGGCGCTCCTCCATCCTCCATCGGAAAGTTCGGAGCTGACACCGATAACTGGATGTGGCCCCGTCACTGTGGCGATTTCTCCATGTTCCGCATTTATGCAACACCCGACGGTAAACCTGCTGACTATAACGAAAGCAATGTACCCTTGAAGGTGAAAAAACATCTGACCATCAACCTGGGAGGAGTCAAAGAGGGAGACTTCACTTTCGTAATGGGATTTCCCGGACGCAACTGGCGATACATGATTTCGGACGAAGTGGAAGAACGTATGCAGACTACCAACTTCATGCGTAAGACCGTCCGCACCGTACAATTGAATAATCTGCTGGAAGAGATGCTGAAAAGTGATAAAGTACGCATCCAGTATGCCAGCAAATACGCCTCGTCAGCCAATTACTGGAAGAATGCTATCGGTATGAACGAAGGACTGGTTCAGCTGAAAGTACTTGATACGAAAAAGAAACAACAGGAAAAGCTTCTGGCTTACGGACGTGAGACGGGTACTGACGCCTACCAGAAAGCCTTCGATGCTATCCGGGAAATCGTGAGCAAACGCCGGGATGCCGTATATCATCAGCAAGCCATTTACGAAGTTTGCAAACTGGGAACGGAATTCTATAAGATTCCTTCCACAGACAAAGTCCTGCAAGCATTGAAAAAGGATATAAAGTACCTCATGCTACTAAAGAAATCAATCCGCTGGATCATGCATTAAGCACACTGATCAAACAAGCCGATAATATTTTTCAATAAAGACTATAATCCCGAAATAGACCGTAAAGTTTCCAAAGCTTTGCTGAAAACTTACGCAGAATTAATTCCGGCCGAACAGCGCATCAGCATCTTTAAAGTAATAGACAAAGAATTCAAAGGAAACATTGACGCCTTTGTCGATGCTTGTTTTGATACATCCATCTTCCGAAGCCGTGAAGCCTTTGACAACTTTGTGGCAAAGCCGGATGCCAAGACATTGGAAAATGACCTGATGGTGCAATATGCCAAATCAGTAGACCAAGGTTATGCAGATACCGATGCAGCCATGAAAGCCGAAACCGATGCTTATAATCTGGCCCATAAAACCTGGGTAGAGGGTATGATGAAGCTGAAACAGCATGAAGGCACTCCTATTTATCCGGATGCCAACTCCACGTTACGTTTCACTTATGGTAAAGTAGGTTCATACAGCCCCAAAGACGGTATGGAATACAACTATTACACCACGTTGAAAGGAGTGATGGAAAAAGAGGATCCGAACAACTATGAATTCGTGGTTCCGGCCAAACTGAAGGACTTGTATAACAAGAAAGACTTCGGGCGCTATGCCATGAAAAATGGTGAAATGCCCATCTGTTTTGTTACAGGAACAGACAATACAGGAGGTAATTCCGGCTCCCCCGTTTTCAATAACAAAGGGGAATTGATCGGTACCGGCTTTGACCGCAACTACGAAGGACTGACCGGTGACATTGCTTACAATCCCCAGTTACAACGTGCAGCCTGTGTGGATATCCGCTATACCTTATTTATTATTGATAAGTTTGCAGGAGCGAAACACTTGGTAGATGAAATGACCATTGTGGAATAACAATACCGGACAACTATTTTTTAGAACGCGGACCACACGTAACAAGTGTCGTCCGCGTTCTCCTATTTTTCACAAGATAAGCCTCTATAAACGCGGACAAGAAATGACACTGGTTTCTTAACGTTTTTCCTTCTCCAACTCCTGCGGAATACGGAAAGCCGTATAAAGTTCCAGGACAGCGGCAATGGAAAGACAAACAATCCATTCGTTACGTTTCATGGTAAACATCAATACTCCTGTAAAGACCAGTGCGACAGCCCCGAAAATCTGCTGTCTACGCAAACGCTTGATGATAAAATTCCTTCCATCATAACGATTCCCCATGACCTGCACATAGCCGAACATCACAGCACCCAGCGTATACAGATAAGGCGCAAGCTCCCACCGGGTGATTTGCAACACCGCACCTGCCAGCAGCAGGACTGCCCCTGCCATCGAAATTATATTATAAGATTTACTCATTCTTCAAACACAAAAATATCCTCGTCGGGCTTCTTCATCAAATACTTCTCGCGTGCTATTTTCTCCAAAGCCTCAGGATTCGTGGTCAGTTCCTTCAGTTTCTCCGTATCTTCCTCATATTGCTTTCTATATTTCTCTATCTCACTATTCAGCGCGCTGATCTCACTGCGATGCTTTACCCGCTGAATCAAGCTGTTCTCATCCAGAAAACCAATAACTACAATAAAGATCAGCACCGTAATCATATACTTATGGCGCCGGATGTAGTTCCAAATAGTCAGCAATTTGCTCATACAAAGAATCCCTTTTTTGATTTTTGCAAAGATAGAAATATTTCAAGCAATCCTACCCATAAAAACGGATAATTTATGTACTTTTGCAGAACTCATATTAGAAAAAAGAACTCCGCTTATGGAAAATTATATCGTATCGGAACGAAAATACCGTCCCGCTACATTCGAATCGGTTGTAGGGCAACACGCGTTGACCATCACCTTAAAAATGCTATTGCCACCGGCAAGCTGGCACATGCCTACCTGTTCTGCGGACCGCGTGGAGTGGGAAAAACAACGTGTGCACGTATCTTTGCCAAAACCATCAACTGCCAGACCCCCACTGCCGAAGGCGAAGCTTGCAATCAGTGTGAGTCTTGTCTGGCATTCAACGAACAGCGTTCTTACAACATACATGAGCTGGATGCCGCCAGCAACAACTCGGTAGAAGATATCCGTTCGCTGATTGAGCAGGTACGTATCCCGCCACAAATCGGCAAGTACAAGGTATATATCATTGATGAGGTCCACATGTTGTCGCAAGCCGCCTTCAATGCTTTTCTGAAAACATTGGAAGAACCGCCTCATCATGCCATCTTCATCCTTGCCACAACGGAAAAGCATAAGATACTGCCGACTATTCTGAGCCGTTGCCAGATTTATGACTTCAACCGCATCGGCATCAAAGACACTATCGACCATCTGCAATACGTTGCCAAACTGGAACATATCAACGCCGAACCCGAAGCCCTGACTGTCATCGCACAGAAAGCCGACGGTGGTATGCGCGACGCTCTTTCCATCTTCGACCAGGTAGTCAGCTTCACAGGTGGGAACATCACTTACAAAAGTGTGATTGAAAACCTGAATGTCTTGGATTACGAATATTATTTCAAGCTGACCGATTTGTTGCTTGAAAACAAAGTTCCCGAATCCATGCTGCTTTTTAACGACGTATTGAAAAAAGGATTTGACGGCAGTCATTTCATCACCGGACTATCCTCTCATTTCCGGGATTTGCTGGTGAGCAAGGACCCTTCCACCCTGCAATTGCTGGAAGTAGGCGCCGGTATCCGCGACCGCTATAAAGAACAAGCACAAAAATGCGACCAGAAATTCCTGTACCGTGCCATGAAGCTATGCAATGATTGTGACCTGAACTATCGTGCAAGCAAAAACAAACGTCTGCTGGTAGAACTGACACTGATTCAATGCGCCCAACTCACTCTGCCCGATGCCGACGATGCAAGTGGTGGGCGTGGCCCTAAGAAGATATTAAAACCCCTATTTACGCAGCAAGCGGCTTCCACAGACGCCACGCAGTCACAGCCTCAGGCTAAAACTGCCGCTGCACAGACCGCAGCAACTGCCGCTCCTCAGCTACAGGGTACAAGTACAGCCGGCAGTATGAACGCAAACCGTCCAAGCCCGCTGCCTCAGACCAGAGAAGAGAAAAAAATCCCGGTGTTCAAGGCGGGCTCACTCGGTATATCCCTGCGCCGTCCTTTGCACGAACAGCAAGCCGCGGAGAAGCAAGAAGCAAAAGCGGCAAGCACCGCTGTCCAAAACGATGCCACATACGAAGATTATATTTTCAATGAAAAAGATCTGGACTATTACTGGCGTGAATTTGCAGCCGCCCTGCCCAAAGAAGAGAAGGCTAACTCAGCACGAATGATGAACATGCATCCGCATTTGTTGAATGACACGACTTTTGAAGTGACAGTAGACAATGATATGGTAGAAAAATATATGGTACAATTGATACCATCGGTTCAGAATCACTTACGCGAACGTCTGCACAACCGGAAAATCACCATGACGGTACGTGTCAGTGCCCCTACCGAGAACATCCGTGCTTACAGCCACGTGGAACGTTTCCAGATGATGAGCAAGAAAAACCCGAATCTGCTGAAATTAAAAGAAGCACTGGGATTGGAGTTATCATAAAACCTATTAAAATAAAAAAATACCGGGAAATCCTTCAAATCCTTCATATTTACACAATACATTGTTTTTCAATGTGTTGTCGTGAAGGATTTTGAAAGGGATCCTTCATAAATGATTCATTGAGCGTAAGCTATACTTTTCCAGCTTTGCGTCAATCAATTTATATCCATAATAATATCCCGATTAGATTGTTTTTACATCCATTATAAAATCAATCTGCCTGAACTATGGGTACTGTTTCTTATTCACCTTTTGTATTCACCACTTTCCGCATTATCATCCATACAGATAAGTGCTGGAAAAAGAAAAATTCTTGAATTGTTCAAATTCAAGAATCTACAACTTTAACTTTTCTACTTTTGCGGAGAGACGGGGATTCGAACCCCGGATACCCTTTTGGGGTATACACGCTTTCCAGGCGTGCCTCTTCAACCACTCGAGCACCTCTCCTTTTTTCGGAGTGCAAAAATAGAACAAATTTTCAAAACCAGCAAATATTTGAGTCCACAATCTATCTATTCATTCCAAGAGATACATCTATAAATCGTGATTACGCATCCGATACTCCGCCAATTCCTCATACTTAGTACCCGGACGGCCGTAATTACAATACGGATAAATGGAAATACCACCGCGCGGAGTAAAAATGCCCGTCACCTCAATATATTTAGGATCCATCAGCTTAATCAAATCTTTCATGATGATATTCACGCAATCTTCATGAAAATCGCCATGATTACGGAAACTAAACAAATACAGCTTCAAGCTCTTGCTCTCCACCATTTTCACATCAGGCAGGTAGGAGATACGGATTTCCGCAAAATCGGGCTGTCCTGTAATAGGACACAAACTGGTAAATTCGGGACAGTTAAAACGTACCCAATAGTCGTTTCCGGGATGTTTGTTCACAAAGGACTCCAACACTTCGGGAGCATAATCTTGCCTGTACTCGGTCTTCGACCCGAGAAGGGTCAATTCATCTTTTCTTTCCATTAAAATCTGTTTTTTTCATATTCATGTTTTCTCTTTCATACCTTGGAATAGAAATTCTCTCCCTGTCAAGTACATCGTTTCACTGAAGTGATGAAACTGTACCACTTGAGTGATGAAACTTCTTCACTTCAGTGATAAAACTTGCTCACTAAAGTGAAACGATATACCCGGCAAGAAAAGAACACCTTTCATACAAAGAGAAAACACCTTCGTTTATCCTAGCATTTCTCTCTTTCCGCCTTTATCTCCAGATACTTTTCCAATCCTTCACGACGGAGCTTACAGGCCGGGCAATGACCGCAGCCATCCCCCGGTACGCCATTATAGCAAGTCAGCGTTTCATGCCGGATCAAATCGAGCACGCCCAATTCGTCCGCCAACGCCCATGTTTCCGCTTTATCAATCCACATCAGCGGAGTATGAAGCACGAACTGCTCGTCCATGGCAAGGTTCAATGTCACATTCAGCGACTTGATAAAAGCATCCCGGCAATCGGGATAACCGCTGAAGTCTGTCTGCGACACACCGGTCACGATATGATTGATCCCCAATTCGCGTGCATAGACAGCTGCAATGCTCAGAAAGAACAAATTCCGCCCCGGCACAAACGTATTAGGGAAACTATCGGCAGGCTTCACCTCATCCATCGTTATCGTAGTATCTGTCAGCGAATTTTTACCCAGGTTGCCTATAAAGGAAACATCCATCGCTTTAAACTCCACCCCTGCCTTTCCGGCAATAGCACGGGCCAGCTCCACTTCCTTCACATGCTTTTGTCCATAGATAAAGCTTAAAGCATACACTTTGCGGAAATGTTTTTTTGCCCAAAACAGGCAAGTGGTTGAGTCCTGCCCTCCGCTGAACACAACCAATGCGTCACTTTTATTCATTGTTGACAATTTTTCAATTTACTAATACGCCAATGTGCCAATTGCCGCGCTATGTGGATATGCTGCGCCATATACCGCATGGTAATTGGCTAACCAGCACACTGACACATCAGCACCTTATTAAAGTTCTTTGATTTTCAATACATTGTATGAGATATGCTCATCAAAGACATCACTGCCATCCACCTTCTTGATGTAATTTACCACACGGATGGTAACGGGCAGGATAATAATTTCATAGAGTGTCTTGAGCACTGCCTGAATAACCATCATCTTTATCAGTTCACCGGCAGGCATCAAACCTCCAAAGGCAACAGGAAAGAAAATCATGGAATCGGCACTCTCACCCACCAAAGTGGAAGTGATGGCACGAAGTGAAAAGTTCTTTCCTCCCGAAGCCAGCTTCATTTTACTCATGACATAGGCATTGAGAAAAGAGCCGACCAAGAAAGCGGTCAGACTGGCTACAGCGATGCGGGGCGCCATGCCGAAAACGAAGTTGAAGCCCTCCTCTCCTTCCCAAAACGGAGCTGCGGGCATCAGAATGGCAAGCTGCGCCAAAGCTACCACCATGAAATTCATGGCAAAGCCCATCCAAATGATAAGACGTGCCTTGCGGAAGCCCCATACTTCGGCTATACAATCATTGATAATGTAAGAGATAGGAAATACAACCAATCCGGCAGTTGCCGTAATTTTCCAGATCTGGACAACTTTGGTTTCCAATAAATTTGCTGCGACAAGACATACACAAAACAGTATGCCAAGCAACATGAACGATACAGATACAGTATTATTATTCTTCATTTCTCCTGTTTTTTACGTGGTGTTCTAGAATACACGACCGCTATTCACGGCATCATACGTCTATTTTTTAATTCGGGGTGCAAAGATAGAAATTATTTCCGAGTTAACCGGATATAACTGCATTAAATATTCTTATCAAGAAGAAACAGCCTCATCAAATAATTACCTTTTCTATAGCCAAACAGTATGAAACAATGAAAGATGAAGCGTCACAAACAGGTGGGTATCAGTGAAAACGATTTTAGGGGCAGATTGAATCCACCCCTAAAAGACAGGATAAAAAATCCTTTATTCAAACAAAGCAATCGTCTTCTTTATAATTTCGATACACTCCTTTAATTGTTCCTCTGTAATCACCAATGGCGGAGCAAAACGAATAATATTCGTATGTGTCGGTTTGGCCAGCAAACCGTTTTCGGCCAATTTCAAGCAAATCTCCCACGCCAAATCCTTCGTTTCATCATTATTGATTATCAACGCATTCAGCAATCCCTTGCCCCGGACAAAAGAAGCCACACGAGATGTTTCGCACAGTTTTCTCATCTCTTCCCGGAATATCAGTCCCAACCTGTATGCCCTGTCCGCCAACTGTTCGTCCCGTACTACCTCCAGCGCCGTAACAGCCACTGCCGCAGCAATAGGATTTCCGCCAAAAGTGGAGCCATGTTGCCCCGGACGGATAACATCCATCACTTCATTGCATGATAATACCGCAGAAACAGGACAGGCCCCACCCGATAAAGCCTTTCCCAAAATCAGGATATCCGGATGAACATTCTCATAGTCACAAGCCAGCAATTTGCCTGTACGGGCAATGCCGGTCTGCACTTCATCGGCTATAAAAAGTACATTGTGGGCACGGCACAAGTCGTAACATTTTTTCAAATATCCCTCATCGGGTACATAAGCACCTGCCTCTCCCTGAATGGGCTCAACCAGGAATCCGGCCACATGAGGATGTTCGTCCAGCACTTTCGCCAATGCTTCGGCATCATTGTAGGGAATCACGACAAAGCCGGGGGTAAAAGGTCCGTAGTTATTGTAAGCGTCCGGATCAATGGAGAAAGAAACGATAGTGGTAGTACGCCCATGAAAATTATTCCGGCATACAACGATTTCCGCCGTATCCTTGGGAAGCTTTTTTACTTCATACGCCCATTTGCGGCAAAGCTTCAATGCGGTTTCTACTGCCTCGGCTCCCGTATTCATCGGTAAGACCTTGTCATATCCGAAATAACGGGTGACAAATTCTTCATACCGTCCCAACTGGCTGTTATAAAAAGCGCGTGAAGTCAAAGTCAGCTTTCGCGCCTGTTTTACCAACGTATCGATAATACGCGGATGACAATGTCCTTGGTTCACTGCCGAATAAGCGGAAAGGAAATCATAATATTTCTTTCCTTCCACATCCCATACAAACACACCTTCTCCCTTATCCAATACCACAGGAACAGGATGATAATTGTGTGCTCCATGTTTGTTCTCAAGCTCCATCAATTGAGCTGCCGATAATTTTGCATCCATAAGCTTTTTATCATTTAATGTTTTTCTTTCTTCAAGAATATTTCCGCCATCATGCAACGGGCACTTCCTCCTCCCAGCGTTTCAATGGTAGGGATGGGCATGGGAAGCAACGCGTTATACTTAGACAGCCGTTGTAACTGGCCTTCATCCAACGAATCGTAAGCACTTTGAGACATCACTAGAAACAATGCGCCTTTCCCGTTCTCCACCTGAAGCATATTTCCGGCAAAGTGATGCATCTGTTCCTCGGAGATGGCAATGATTTCTTTCCCTGTCTGCCGCAAGACGTGACAAACCTGCTCACGCTCTTCCACGTCGTCGATGCTGTCCAGACAAACGACCGCATAATCTGTCGCCACACACATCATGACATTGGTATGATAAATGGGCAGACGTTGTCCGTTTACAGTCTGATAAGCATGAAAGGACACCGGACTAAAATTCTGCTCCTTGCAGAACCGGCCCAATAAAGCTTCGTCCACCCGTTGCGACAAAGCCGCGTATGCATAACGGTTCACCCGGTCCAGAATGATTCCCCCGGTCCCCTCCAGGAACCGGTTTTCTTCCTCAAAACCTGTATAATCTACCTTCCGACGGATGCTGAACCCCTCCGACTCTATCCGCTGCAAGATATCCGCCCGTCTTTCCGCCCTGCGGTTTTCCGCAAACATAGGATACAGCACCACCGTTCCGTCGTCGTGAAAGGACACCCAGTTGTTCGGAAATATGGAATCCGGAGTATGAGGTATCGGGGTATCCTGCACCGCTATTACCTCTATGCCGTTTGCACGCAACTTATCCACCATGCCCCGAAATTCCTTCAAGGCACAAGCTTGTACTGTTTCACCTGCCGCAACTGTCCGCTGCTGGAAATAATTGTTGGCCGCTGTTTCTTCATTGAACCCGAAGGCCACGGGTTCCACCATCAAAATGTGGTTTGTTGTTTGTTTAGTCATTTTCTCGGATTAATGGTAAGGTGGAGCAGCGCAACAGTCCGCCCATCTTAGATATTTCATAATAAGGTACACGCTCTACCGTCATTCCCCATACCTCTTCCATAAAGGTATTCAGGCGGATAAAGTTCTTTTCAGAAACCACTACCTCAGGAGAGATGGAAAAAGACATTCGTATTCATATAGTACATCTCTTCCCGCGTTATTTCAAATACATTCTCCCTGCCGAACAAATCGAGCAGAGTATGATAATCCTGAGGATACATAAATCCGTCCTTATAAATAATCGCATGCCCTTTCCCTACCGGCATAAAGGTACAATCCAGATGCAGAATCCCCGCACGTGGATCTGTATTATGTTTTTTCAGCTCCAAGGGGATGAATATCTTCCCCGGACAGATTTCTTTCAGAAAGGAAAAAGCATACCGGTTGGTACGTGCCGTCTTCATCTGCGGGTAATCGGGCTGGGTATAAAGGCCTACAAACACTATATTATTGTAAAGCACCACATCACCTCCCTCTACGTGCGCCTTTTCGGGAAGGTTGAAAATCTTGTTATAAGCTATCTGATTATAGACCACTTCGTAGGCTTCCTTCTCATCCTCCCGGTTGGGGATGATGTTGGAAACAATAATCTTGTCGTCAATCACAAATCCCACATCACGGGCAAACACCTGATTACAATTCTCCAGTGTCCACGGGCGATAGACCTGTACCCCATATTTCAACAATACGCTTTCAAAGCATCTCATCTCTTTGAAAATATCTTCTTCATGGGGATATATGTTATGCAATACGGACTCGTATGACTTGGCGTCATAAGTTTCTTCCAGCGTGGGGACCTTCCCTATGGAACCGGGTTGTCCAAGCACCACAGCTTTCAATGTAGAAGTTTCATTCTTTACGTTAAGCTGCATAAATCTAATATATTTATGTAAATATAAGAAGTTTACTCAACTAAACAAATGAATTGCCCGAATAATTCTACCCTATTGATTTATCAATTATATTTGTAACCGAAAAAGAAGGTAAGATGAAAAAACAAGAACTTTATAACAAGGTGATCGCTTATTTTCAAGAAGCGATGCCTGTTGCCGAAACCGAACTTCATTACAATAACCCATTCGAGTTGTTGATAGCCGTTATCCTGAGTGCACAATGCACGGACAAACGGGTAAATATGATCACCCCTCCTCTTTACCGGGATTTCCCGACTCCTGAGGCACTGGCCGCTTCGACGCCGGAAGTGATTTATGAATACATACGGAGTGTAAGTTATCCCAACAACAAGGCAAAACACCTGGTAGGCATGGCGCAAATGCTGGTGAAAGATTTTCATAGCGAAGTACCGGGAACATTGGAAGAACTGATTAAACTGCCGGGAGTGGGACGCAAGACGGCTAATGTCATTCAAAGTGTAGTATTCAACAAAGCGGCCATGGCAGTAGATACACATGTGTTCCGCGTGAGCCACCGCATCGGACTGGTTCCTCAAACCTGCACCACACCGCTGGCTACCGAGAAATATCTGATGCCCACCGCACATCATTGGCTTATTTTACACGGAAGATATGTTTGTATGGCACGGACACCGAAATGTTCGGAATGCGGATTGAACGGATTGTGCCGGTATTCGTTGAAGCCGGCTTTATAAACTAATTCTCATTCCATCGTATGCAAAATGCACATGCGGCGGCAATAACCGTTCAGCATCAGCATGTAATCCTATATGATGACTCATGTGAATAAAATAAGTTTCCCCGGCTCCTATTCTTTGTGCATTGTCCAAAGCCTCCTTCAAATTCTGGTGGGTATTATGAGGCTGAGGACGCAATGCATTCATTACCAACACATCCAGTCCTTGCAACAAATCATATTCAGCCCCGGGCATCGTCAACATATCGGTAATCCATGCCATCTTGCCGATACGGTATCCCAAAATGGGCAATTTGCCGTGCATTACCCGAAGAGGTGTCACCTCTACTTTGTTTCCTTCGGGATTGCCGATAATAAAAGGAGAATCGGGAACAATTTCCTCTAATGTAATACGGGGCACCCCCGGATAAGGATGCTCGGCAAAACAATAAGGAATACGCTGGCGTAAACGCTCTGCTGTATATTGCTCGGCATATACGGGCACATCACGGAAATGACAAAACGGACGCAAATCGTCCAGTCCGCCCACATGGTCATAGTGTTCATGAGTAATCAAAACACCGTCCAACGGCTTGAAATCGTTCAACCGTATCATCTGTTCACGGAAATCGGGACCGCAATCTATCAGAATCCGGAGCCCTTCCGTTTCTACCAGTCCCGAACAACGCAAACGCTTGTCCCGGGGATCGCTGCTGGTGCATACCGGACATTTGCACCCTATTTCGGGTACTCCCGTAGACGTTCCGCTGCCTAGTATTGTAATCTTCATATCATACCTTATATAAAATTCACTTCGGGAGAGATAGCCACCCCGAACTTTTGAAGCACAGACTCCTGTATCCGTCTGGCAAGAGCAATCACTTCATCTCCCGTAGCGCCCCCACAGTTCACCAAGACCAATGCCTGTTTAGAATGAACACCCGCGCGTCCTATTTGTTTGCCTTTCCAGCCGCAACGGTCTATCATCCATGCAGCAGGAATCTTCACCCTATTGCCATCCACCTCATAATGTGGCATATCAGGATACTGTTGCTGTACTATTTCAAACTGCCTGCGTGGAACAATCGGATTCATAAAGAAACTTCCGGCATTTCCCTGCACCCGGGGATCGGGCAACTTGGCTTCACGCACGGCAATAATCACCTTCCTTACATTCTCCAATGCCACCTCACCTCCTCGCTTTTCCAATTCGCCACGCACATTTCCATACTCCAGATTAAAAACCGGCTGTTTACTTAAACGATAGGTGACGTAAGTCACTATATATTTACCTTTCAAATCTTTCTTGAAAATGCTTTCACGATAAGCATAACGGCATTCCTCTTTGGTAAAAATCCGTTTCCTGCCGGTTTCCACCTCGACGGTTTCCACACTTACAATCAAATCTTTTGCCTCAACACCATACGCACCGATATTCTGAACGGCAGAAGCACCCACTTCACCGGGAATCAATGACAGATTTTCAGCACCATACCAACTGTTTTTCACGGTATATGCCACAAAATCATCCCACACCTCACCGGCTCCTGCCCTTACCTCTATTTCCTGTTCGTTTTCAGCAACCACCTCATACCCCCGGATAGCCGAATGCAGGACAGTTCCCGCATAATCACCTTTAAAAAGCAGATTGCTTCCTCCGCCAATATGCAACCAGTTACCGGCCATCAGTTTTTTATCCGACAAGATGGATTGCAGCTCTGTCACCGATTCATATTCCACAAACAAAGATGCCTTCACATCCATACCAAATGTATTATGAGGCAACAGAGAGTAGTCTTTTATTTCCTTCATTTACAATCAAATCAATCGCTCAGATCCTCAAACTGCATCAGTTTCCACAGACCGTGGCGCCGTTCAAAATAGAGCGTATTATTAAATCCATTGCCAAAACCTTTCATTTCAATCACCTTCGTATTGGAATGCACATTCTCGTTCTGGCCATAGTTTACATTAGTCAGATTCTCACGAGGCAATACAGGCTGGAATGCGAACCATTGCCCGGCCTCCAAAGTCGTTTCCAGTATCTGAAACTCGTCTTCGGGATCAGCGGTCACAAACTTCAACGGTTCGTGCAAACGAGACAACTGGAAAACAGAATCATTGGCAAAACGTTCATAAAACTCAAAGAAGTCCTCCTTACCGGTATCCTCTCTCGGCATATCCGCAAAATCTATGGCTTCCAGTTTCCACAGCCCCTTCAGCCGCTCAAAATAGTACCGCTTGATTTTTCCCTTCTTCAAGTAAATCCATTCTATCTTGACACTGGTTAGACCCGTATCTTTCTCCATTTCCATGTCTTCCGCCTTATCGAACAGAACTGTATAGGCATCCTGCCGGCTGAATAAAGGATCGTGTTTCCATTGCTCCTTTTCAATGTGCTCTTTCTTTTCCATTGTATAATACGGCAAAGGGAACACGATGCGTGACAATTGTAATTTTTCATCACTGGCAAAATTGTAGAAAAAGTCGGCAAAACTTTCGTCGGCCGTAGCGGGAACCATTGGTTCTTCCTCTACCGCAGCCATCGCTTCTGTTGTGTCCGGGGTTGCAGTCAGCGAATCAATCTCCTCAGTAAGCGTCTCGAAGGGGTCCATTTTCTTTTTCCCACCTCCACAGGAGCTTATCAGCATAAGCAGACAAACTCCGATTATAAGTTTTCTCATTTTCTATATTTAGAAAAAATCGATGCAAAAATATCGTTTTTTTAGTTTTCAGCAAAATATATGGGTTTAATTCGCTAACTTTGCGGTCATTAAAAAATAAAGAAGAAACTATGTTAGCTAAAATAGAACAATTACTTCAGGAAATTGAAGGCTTGCAAGCAGCCAATGCGGAAGAATTGGAAGCCTTGCGCATTAAATATCTTAGCAAAAAAGGAGCGATTAATGAGTTGATGGCAGACTTCCGCAACGTACCTGCCGAGCAGAAAAAAGAGGTGGGTATGAAACTGAACGAGCTGAAGAACAAGGCTCAGGAGCGTATCGCCTCATTGAAAGAAGCTTTCGAAACCCAAGATAACAGCGCAGCCGAAATGGATCTTACCCGTACGGCTTATCCCATCGAACTGGGAACACGTCACCCGCTGAGCATTGTAAAGAATGAAATCATTGATATATTCCATCGGCTGGGCTTCAGTATTGCCGACGGTCCCGAAATAGAAGACGACTTGCACGTATTCACTGCCATGAATTTTGCCGAAGACCATCCTGCACGTGATATGCAAGATACTTTCTTCATCGAAGCCAATCAGGAAGATGTGAAAAAGAACATCGTACTTCGCACTCACACCTCTTCCGTACAGGCAAGAGCTATGGAACATTCGCAACCTCCTATCCGCATCATCTGTCCGGGACGTGTATACCGCAATGAAGCGATCAGTTATCGTGCCCATGCATTCTTCCATCAAGTGGAAGCACTCTACATTGACAAGAATGTATCATTCACTGATTTGAAGCAGGTATTGCTGTTGTTTGCCAAAGAAATGTTCGGCGAAGATACTCAAATCCGTCTACGCCCTTCCTACTTCCCGTTCACCGAACCCAGTGCCGAAATGGATATCAGTTGCCACATCTGTGGTGGAGAAGGATGTCCGTTCTGCAAATACACCGGCTGGGTGGAAATTTTGGGATGTGGTATGGTGGATCCGAATGTATTGGAAGCCAACGGCATTGACAGCAAAGTTTACTCAGGCTATGCGCTAGGTATGGGTATTGAACGCATTACCAACTTGAAATATCGTGTAAACGACTTACGATTATTCTCTGAAAACGATACCCGCTTCCTGAAAGAATTCGAAGCAGCCAATTAATAATATGTCAATGTGACCATGTGCTGATATGCCAATTGCCATGCAATAGAACGCGGTCAATTGGCATATTAACATATTGCCACATTAGCATATTGATACATTGACATATTAGCACATTATTGCTTATGAAGGACAAGCTGATTACCAAAAATTATATAGAAATACTGGCAGCCAATTTTCTATTATTCTTTGGATTCTGGTTACTGATGCCTGTATTGCCTTTCTATCTGGCAGAAGTTTTTGACGCCAACAAAAAACAACCATAGGGGCCGTACTTTCCTGTTACACCATTGCCGCCCTGTGCATACGCCCCTTTTCCGGCTATCTGTTAGATACATTTGCCCGCAAACCACTTTATCTGTTGGCTTATTTCACTTTTACCGCCATCTTCGGAGGATATCTCATTGCAGGAACACTAACCTTATTTATTTTATTCCGCATTATACACGGAGTATCATTCGGCATGGTGACAGTCAGCGGAAATACCATTGTCATTGATATCATGCCTTCTTCACGTCGTGGGGAAGGATTAGGATATTATGGGCTGGCAAACAATATAGCCATGTCCATCGGACCGATGACCGGACTCTTCCTACATGATGCAGGAGCAGACTATACGCTTATCTTCTGTTGCTCATTAGGTTCCTGCCTGATAGGATTTCTATGCGCCTCATTGGTAAAGACCACCTACAAACCTCCTGTAAAACGAGAACCGATATCATTGGACCGCTTTATTTTGCTTAAAGGAATACCGGCAGGTTTCAGTCTGTTATTACTATCCATCCCTTATGGCATGACCACCAATTACGTTGCAATGTATGCCAAGCAAATAGGTATCCAGTCATCCACCGGTTTCTTCTTCACCTTCATGGCGTTGGGAATGGCAGTTTCCCGTCTTTTCTCCGGACGCCCTGGTAGACCGGGGAATGGTTACTCAAGTTATTGAAGCCGGCCTGTATCTGGTCTGCTTCTGTTTCTTCGGTTTGAGTTCATGCGGATGGCTGACAACATGGAGTCTGCAATGGACCACTTATTTTCTGTTCACCATAGCTCTTTTACTAGGTATTGGGTTTGGAACCATGTTCCCCTGCCTATAACACGCTGTTTGTGAACTTGGCCCCCAACAACCAGCGTGGTACGGCAACCAGTACCTACTTGACTTCGTGGGATGTAGGTATAGGCGCCGGCATGTTATTGGGCGGATATATAGCAGAAATAGCCACCTTCAAGATGGCCTATCTATTCGGAGCCGCACTCACTGTTATTTCGTTATTTTATTTTAGAAGCAAAGTGGCTCCCCACTTCCACCGACATAAGTTGCGCTAATCCTTATATGTCAGTACCATGATATGGGAAAGCCGGTCGTTCACAACCGACAATTGGGTTGAAAGAATAAACGAATGGAATAAAGGAGCATTCTCCAACAGAAATGCCGGCAAATAAGGCTCGAAACGTTCCGGGTTGCGGGAAATCTTGTTCATGTCCGCCACAAGCATAAAGGCTGCATCACGTGAAAGATTGGCTACACATTCATTGAACAATGTCCTGCTATTTCTTTCGTAGGCCTCTTCCATATAATTTGCCATGGAATCTTTATCAGCAGAAATAATCAAACTATCTTCCCTTATATCCGGAATATTCTTCAATTTTTCGGCCATCTGGTTCACACAGCCGCATGAATCAGGCATAAAAGTATCTCCGGTGAGGTACACCACATCACTGTTCATGTGAAAGTCAAACTCACTCCAACAGCCACTGTTATCCTGCAAGAAAGGCATAGACGGTGTACGTCCGTATAAAGTCAGGAAGTTATGCGTTTTCTTTTTCTGCATCGCTTTGGCAAACACGGGATCATTACTCAATGCTTTCTCTTCATCCTCACGCGCATCAATCACTTTCTCTATCAAACTCTTCTGATAACTCACCACATAGAATCCCGCCTCGCTATAGACAGCTAGAAAATCATTATTGCCCAATGGATAGACTGCTATAGTTTTTCCTCTGTATTTCTCTTTTTTTAGGTGAAAAACTTCCCGGAGTTCTCTCTAACAACATATCTCCCAATGTTTCCTTATCATCAGCCCCCATACGGAAATATACCACCTGGTCACGCGGAGTACCCGGAGAATGGAAACTGACCACCACCCGGCTCATCTTACTGCTCAGACCATGAGCAGTGTTAGTGGTATATTCGTTCAAACCTCCCAACACATAATTAAACAAACCGGGAAACTGGAAATTACCCAGTTCTTCAGAATAGTTCAATTGAGGAAATTCATTCAGAAAATAATTAATATTATCACTCTCCAACACACCGATGCAATCAGCCGGTACAAGTGAGAAGAGATTGATCTCACGACTCTTATCCGTCAGGCTTAACTTAGCAAAGCCGTAAAAGCCCACAGCCGTACAAAACAATACCACTGATAGCACCATACCCAACTTGGCAACTGTCCGCAATCTCATACTCTACCTATATTTATATTTTTTTTTTTGCAAATATAGCAAATTATTTAAGGAAACAAACAAAAATCTTCAAAATTCCACCTTCTTTCTTATTATCCGTAAATGGTTCCGGTAGAAAATTCCAACGCTCCCCATTTAATCATAGCGTTAAATAACCTAACAAAAGAATAAGAGGATAGTTCTTCCGGCCGGATATCTTTTTTCTTTTATAATTCCGTTGTCAATCAATGCTGTACGGCAAGTCCCTCTCAACAAAGGTAATTTAGGTGTGAACCAATCCTTACCATCAAACAAGGCAATATTAGCTATGGAAGTATCGGTCAGCAGTCCGCGTCTGACAATTAAAATATCATCCCGTTCTCCACGGCAGGCAAAAAGCCGGTTTAAAGCTTCCCTGTCTGTACTTTTATAAGTATAATCTATATCATCCGAATAAACCAACTGCAAAGAATGTACCGGACGCATCTGATAGGCTTCATAACTAATTTCTTTTATTCCACCGCCATCATAAATCACCCTACATTTCATTCCGCTCATCTCCGGTGTCAATTTCAGGTATTCACCTAATTCTATGCCGGCACAGTCCGGCCAGAAATGATGAAGGGTATTGTTCAGTCTTTCATTATGATAAGACAAATTACACGCTTTTCCTTGTTCTATCCGTATAGTTTCAATAAATGGGTACATAAATCTTCTGTATCATTTCATTATATTCACTTTGTAAATCACTCTTTGAAGTAATTCCTCCCCCCGCCTTATAATAAAGATTCTCTCCTTCCTGTTCTAAAAAACGGATCATCACCGCACTGTCTAAAGTCCTG
>VOFD01000800.1_pt1 | contig 44000 bp, 45 predicted proteins | sample 5384101 | NCBI WGS metagenome assembly VOFD01 (sample SAMN12384723, study PRJNA508395) | human gut metagenome | isolation source: healthy gut C | host: Homo sapiens
TTATGCACAGCAGCAAAAAAATATCAGTTAGTATCAAAGAGCTTCCTCTTAAAGAAGCTATCAGTCAGATAGCAGAGAAGGCATCGATGAATGTAGCCTATAGCAAAGAATTTGTAGATACGAGTAGGAAAGTGTCATTGGAGGTGAAAAACACAGATGTAAACAAAGCATTAACTCTTTTGCTAAAAGGGACTAACATTGGGTTCCGTTTCTGGATGACAGCATTTTATTTTATAATAAAGAATATCAAAATAAAAACACGTCCGAACCTGTTGATTCGCAAGAGAGTAAGAGAGAACTGTATGTGAAAGGTAAAGTTACTGATGAGAATGCGGAACCGATAATCGGAGCCACCGTGTCTGTAAAAGGATCGACTACGGGTACAATAACCGATATCAATGGTCAGTATTCCATCAAAGTACCCTATGGAAGTACACTTCGGTACTCATACGTCGGTTATCGTGAAGAAAGCATCATAGCGAAAGAAACGACAGTAAACACAGACCATTACTAACGTAACTACGGGGTTACAAGGGTTGTTGCCCAGACTCCCATCGTTTCTTCTTCGGGACAGCCGGGTGCTGTGCCCAGTATCAAACGGAAGGGAACCATCAACAGTGGAACAGCACCTTTGATCTTGAGGCCATGGGGTAGCTGGGGGAGACATCAATTTATTTTCGGACATTGAAACCTTATCAGTGCTGAAAGCTGCCGATAAATATGATTCGGGACTGTACCCCAATGAATATTGTAACTACTGACTGGATTGACGTAGTAAATATAACGGATAAAAGCCGGGCTGCCGGATTTTCCAAACCTTATACACAAGAGGCTTTCGATAAATTTTCAGACTGGGGCATAATGATTGACGAAATATGCAAAGCCGGGCTTTTCAGACGGGGCATAATGTGAGTGAAGCGAGAAAACCGGATTTTTTTATGTCGTATGGTTTCTTGGATCAGGATGGGCTGATTGTAGGTGACGGATATAGTTCCAAAAGACATAATGCGCGTATCAGTGTAAACACAGAAGTGTACAATCGTTTGAAACTGAATGGGCAGATGAGCTATGTCGATTTCTACAAGAAGGACTTAGGTTATAGCGGCACATCAGGGGTATTTCGCCTGTCACAGCGTATGTCTCCGCTATTTCCTGTCAAGTGGCAAATTCCTGACGAAAACTAGTAGGATGGTAGATAGCGAGAATTGGTCGTACGGTTCGGTGCGTAACCCCTTGCAGGTAGCCTATGAGTCGGGAATGGAAGAACGGAAAACTCGTGTGCTCAATGGAATATTCAATGCAGATCTCAAAATTATAGACGGATTGAATGTCGGTATGCAGTATTCTGCTAATATATACACCCGCCGGTGGATGAGTTTAACCCGAAGATGTTGTCTTATTACTCGGACGGTAGCCCGTTGAAAGCAAATGAAGATGCCAAGGACTATATTTCCCAAAGCCATCTCGACGTTATGACCCAAACGTTGCAATTCACCCTGAACTTTAATAAAACCATAGGACGCCACGAGTTGGGAGCGTTGTTGGGATTTTCGCAAGAGTGGGAAAACCGAAGCACATTGGGTGCTACGCGTGATAATGTGATGGTTGAAGATATTCACGTTATCAGCGCCGGAATGATTAATTTCATGAATAGCGGAACAAAAGATGAGTGGGCTTTGCGCTCTTACTTTGGTCGTGTCAACTATGCTTTTGACGGTAAATATCTGTTTGAAGCCAACCTGCGTGCTGACGGAACTTCAAGATTTGCCAAGGGCAATCGTTGGGGATATTTTCCATCGTTCTCGGCAGGATGGAACTTTTCACGTGAAAAATTCATGGAGTTTGCTACTTCGGTATTGAACTCGGGTAAGCTGCGTGCTTCTGGGGTGAATTGGGAAATCAAAATATTCCCGGTAATTACTACCCCTACTTGTCACCTATCATTACCGAGGAGTCCTATCCTATCGGAGCTTCTAATACACCTGTTATGGGACTTTGGCAGAACAAAATAGGTAATCCCGATATCAAGTGGGAAACCATCCGCATGATTAATTTTGGAGTAGACCTTAGTTTTTGAGTAATAGACTGAATGTGGACTTTGATTGGTATAAGAAAGAAAATATTGACGCGTTGGTTCGTCCCGATGTTCCGGCTATTGTCGGGGTCTCCAGCAGTAACGTAGGCTATGTCAATCTTGGTAAGATTGATGTCAAAGGATGGGAACTCAATTTGTCATGGCGTGATAAGATCGGAAATGTAAATTACAATCTCGGATTCAATCTGTCGGATGCCCGTAATAAGATCACTGATTTGGGCGGAACTCCGGAGTCCCTGACCAGTACGGCTTCCGGTTCGTATCGTCGGGTAGGTGATCCGATAGGTGCTTTCTATGGTTATCTTACGGATGGGTTGGCACAAGTGTATGATTTCGAATCGGTGAATACAACTACAGGTAAGTATCAGAAACCAAAGTTTCCTCTTGTTGCCTCACAAAATGGCATTGTACAGCCCGGAGATATTAAGTATCGGGACATCAGTGGTCCTGACGGCGCTCCCGACGGGGTGATTGATGACTATGACAAAGTGGTATTTGGCGAGAAAGAGCCCCATTACACCTATGCAATCAAGGGTGGTTTGGAATGGAAAGGTATAGACTTCAGTTTCTATTTGCAAGGTGTAGGTAAAGTTGCCGGTTACCTTGAGGATGAGGCTCGGCATGCATTTATTAATGACTACTCGATCCCATAAAAAAGAACATCTTGACAGATGGACGCCTATGAATCCAAATGCTTCTTATCCCAGACTTTATCAGTCGCAGGAGCACAACAGGCTCTTCAGTGACTATTGGAAAGAAGATGCATCGTACTTGCGTCTGAAGAATATTCAGATAGGTTATCGTTTTCCTGTCCGGATGGTGACACCTCTTGGCATTAATAGTCTTAGAGTATATGCTTCGGCAGATAACTTGTTTACTAAAACCAATTACTTCGGGGCTTATGATCCTGAAGTGAGGACCACCAGCGGAGATGTCTATCCGCAAGTAAAAACCTATGTTTTTGGATTATCAATAACATTCTAACCTATTAAATGACTATAAAGATGAAATACTCAAAATACTTTTTAATCATTGCTTTATTTGGGTATAGTTACCTCATGTAGCGATTTTCTGGATAGAACGAACCCTAACGAGCCGGACAATGTAACATTCTGGGTAAATGAAGATCAGCTTAAAAATGCGTTGCCTCCCTGTTATGAAGCTTTGCAAAAAGACTATCTCGTGAATTGGACCGAATCAACGGCCGAAACTGTTATGTGGGGGAATATTACCAGTGGACTGAGTAAGGTTTCGGGAGGCAAGCACTCTTATACTGATGGTTTTTCCTTTCACTACCTATTGGACAGGAGCGTATAGCTATATTTATCGCTGCAATAATTTTTTAGACAATTATAATAAAGCTCAAGTGGCTCAAAACAAAAAAGACGTTTATGCTGCAGAAGTAAAAACCATCCGGGCGCTTATGTACTTTTACCTCACGACATTTTGGGGAGATGTACCTTGGGTAGGAGAAGTCATCCAGCCCGAAGATGCATATATCGAACGTACTCCCTAGAGAGAAAGTCATTGACCAACTTGTCGAGGATTTGAAATGGGCGGCAGAGCGTATGCCTGAAGAAAGGTATACAGGCGATAAACTGGGAAGACTTGACCGCTGGGGCGCTTTAGCCATATTGGCACGTATCGCTTTGCAGAACGAAAGGTGGGAATTGGCTGCAAAAACGAGTGAATATATCATCGAAAACAGTCCCTATGGCTTGTATGAATACGAAAAACTATTTCATCACGAAGGGGATGTCGAGAATGATCCGAAGAATATCGAAGCTATCGTATATAGTCTTTTTGTACCCGAAGTCCGTACACAAAGTCTGCCCAATGAAACTTGCAGTCCGACAGACTATATACGTCTCAATCCAACGAAGTCGTTGGTAGATGCTTATCTGTGTACAGACGGTAAACCAGCAAAACCGGATTGGAATATTATAAAAAGATTGGTGTGCAGACCTCATCATTATACAAGTCACCTGAAGAGCATTATGCTGGATTATTTCCAAAACCGGGATCCTAGAATGAAGATGACTTTATATGCTCCGGGTGACAAATGGCCGGGAGGAGATGACGGTGACCCTGATACAGATAAGGCCAACGAGATATTTAATCTACCTCGTTTTGCTTCATTACAAGATAATAATCGTGTGGGGGCAAATAGCCGTACAGGTTTCTATCTAAAAAAAGTATAACGATATTGATTTGGCCGGTTCGAGTGTAGACGGACATGGGAATCTTAATGTCATCCGTTTTGCCGAAATCTTGTTGATTTGGGCCGAAGCCACTTTCGAACTGCAAGGCAAGAATCTGACACAAGCACAGATTGACTACTCCATTAACAGGCTTAGAGATCGTGTGAATATGCATCGTATGAACCTCGACGAACTTAGCGCATGGGGGATGGATCTCGAAACCGAATTGAGAAGAGAACGTCGCATTGAGTTGGCAGGTGAAGGAACAAGATACGCCGATGTGATGCGCTGGCGTGAAGGCGAACTTCGCTTTGGACGTGCCATCACCGGTCCCAGCCTGAAAGTTTGTATGAATGATTTGGGCGCCAACCCATATCCCGATACCGGAGTAGATGAGTTTGGTGATGTTATCTACGAAAAAATCTACCGCGGAAGGCGGCGCGCGTTACTTCGACGCAACGAAACATTATTTGTGGCCCGTGCCTAATCCCCGAGCGTCAGAAGAACCCTCTGTTGGGGACAAAATCCGGGCTGGGAAAAGTAATCATAAAAAAATAGAAATCATGTATTCAATGAAGAAATATTTATTATTGTTTTTATGCCTGACTTTGGGCGTTGCCTATGCGCAAGATACTCTACGGGTGCGGGTAATGACCTATAATTTGAGATTTGGCGAACTGGCATCTTTAGAGGAACTTGCTCATCACATCAAATCCTTCAAGCCTGATTTTGTGGCACTTCAGGAAGTGGATAGCAAAACAGACCGTAAGCGTACCCCGCATCAGAAGGGAAAGGATTTTATATCCGAACTTGCCTATCATACAGGGATGTTTGGGCTTTACGGAAAGACGATTGACTATTCTACCGGTTATTATGGCATTGGGATGTTAAGTAAATATCCATATATTTCTGTACAAAAGATAATGCTGCCCCATCCGGTCAAAGAGCATGAGAGGCGGGCCATGCTGGAGGGATTATTCGAAATGGGGAATGATACCATTGTTTTTACCTCTACGCATCTGGACGTCAACTCTCAAGAAACAAGGGCGGAGCAAATAAAATTTATTACCGGGCATTTCAAAAATTATAAATATCCTATAATTTTGGGAGGTGATTTCAACGCGCGTCATTACTCCGAGGCAATACGTGGTATGGATAGTTGGTTTGCTGCGAGTAACGATGATTTGGGATGCCGGCATGGAAACCTGTGATTAAGATTGATTACAAGGATGGCGTGTGATTAGTACGCAAACTGTTCAGTCGCTTTTGTCAGACCATTTACCGATTATTACGGAACTGGAATATGTGAAAGAAGCATCGAAGAAAGAAATATTGATACTCACTTATAACATTTATGATTTTTTATGATACATACGATAATCAAGTATTTATTAATTTCAACAACGCTTTTTTTTCTGCTCATGCCACAAGCCTAAGACGGATATTATCACCCCGCCAAACAGTTAATAGAACGTCAGATTGGGGAAAGAGCACAGTCTATCCACTTTGAATATATCGAACCATCCGATGGTAAAGATATATTCGAAGTGATAGCAAGCGACGGCCGGCTTACCTTTAAGGGGAAGTAGCTCCGTTGCTATCTGTTACGCTTTTCATACGTACATGAAAGAGGCCTGCAAGAGTATGAAAACATGGAGCGGTGAACATATAACGTCGGTGATGCCGTGGCCTGATTATGAATTGTATGAACAGGTGTCCCCTTATGAGTTGCGCTATTTTCTTAATGTTTGTACATTCGGCTATACTACCCCTTACTGGGACTGGGAGCGTTGGGAAAAGGAAATTGACAGGATGGCTCTTTATGGTGTAAATATGCCCTTGGCTACCGTGGCCAGCGAGGCCATTGCTGAACGGGTGTGGCTGCGTATGGGATTGACCAAAGAAGAAATCCGTGAATTTTTCACAGCTCCTGCACATCTTCCTTGGCATCGCATGGGTAATCTGAACAAGTGGGACGGTCCCTTATCTGATGCTTGGCAACGTAACCAAATCGGCTTGCAGCACCAAATCCTGACCCGTATGCGCGAGTTGGGAATGCAGCCCATAGCACCTGCGTTTGCCGGTTTCGTGCCGGAAGGATTCGTACGGAAACATCCCGATACACAATTCCGGCATATGCGGTGGGGTGGTTTTGATGAAGAGTACAATGCCTATGTATTGCCACCGGATTCGCCTTTCTTCGAAGAGATAGGCAAACTGTTTGTCGAAGAGTGGGAAAAAGAGTTTGGAGAAAATACGTATTATCTCTGTCGGATAGTTTTAATGAGATGGAACTGCCTATAGATAAGGAAGATAAAGAAGCGAAATATAAGTTATTGGCCGAGTATGGAGAAACGATCTATAAATCAATTGCAGCCAGAAACCCGGATGCCGTTTGGGTTACACAGGGATGGACATTCGGATATCAACATTCATTCTGGGATAAAGAATCGCTTAAAGCCTTGTTAAGCAATGTACCTGATGATAAAATGATTATCATTGATTTGGGCAATGATTATCCCAAATGGGTATGGAACACCGAACAGACATGGAAAGTACACGATGGGTTTTACGGAAAGAAATGGGTATTCAGCTATGTACCCAACTTCGGTCGGGAAAAATACAATGACAGGAGATCTGGGCATGTATGCTAGTTCCTCGGTCAAAGCGTTACGTGCTGCTAATAAAGGTAACTTGATTGGGTTCGGTTCTGCCCCTGAAGGACTCGAAAACAATGAGGTTGTTTACGAACTGTTAGCCGATATGGGGTGGACTTCAGACAGCATCGATCTGGACGATTGGATGAAGATGTACTGTGAGGCCCGTTATGGGGGATATCCCGATGCCATGGAGGAAGCTTGGAAACTCTTTCGGAAGACAGCATATAGTTCTTTGTATTCATACCCCCGTTTTACCTGGCAAACTGTAATTCCCGATCAACGGCGGATCAGTAAAATCGACCATAGTGATGATTATTTGCAAGCTATACGTTTGTATGCTAGTTGTGCTGACGAACTGAAAAGCTCTGAATTATACAGAAACGACCTCATTGAGTTTGTTTCGTATTATGTAGCGGCTAAAGCTGAGAATTTTTATAAGCAGGCGCTGAAAGATGATTCGGAGAATCGTGTTCTCGCAGCGCAGCGTAATCTGCAACAAACTGTTGATTTGTTGATTGACGTTGACAGGCTGTTGGCTTCTCATCCTTTATATCGATTAGAAGAATGGGTGGAACTTGCGCGCAATAGCGGAACAACTCTTCAGGAAAAAGATGCTTATGAAGCAAATGCCAAACGCTTGATTACAAGTTGGGGTGGTATCCAGGAGGATTATGCCGCCCGTTTCTGGAGCGGACTGATTAAAGATTACTATATCCCTCGTATACAGCTCTATTTCACAAAAGACCGGAATAAAATTCGAGAATGGGAGGAACAATGGATTACATCTCCCTGGAGCAACAGTACAACTCCGTTTGATGACCCGGTCAAGGCTGCATTGAATTTAATAGAGAAAACAAATAAGTGATAGCTTTTATGAAAAAGATTGTATTGGCATTCGACTCGTTTAAAGGTTCGGTCGGTTCTTTCGAGATAGCAAAAGCTGCCGAAAAAGCGATTCAGGAGGAATTACCCGACTGTCAGATTATACGTTTCCCCATAGCTGATGGCGGCGAAGGGACTACAGAAGCTCTATGCTCTGCCCTTCATGCTCAAACGGTGTCATGTCGGGTGCATGATCCATTCATGAAGCCAATTGAAGTATCGTATGGCATCGTAAACAATGGTGCGATGGCTATTATCGAAATGGCCTTGGCCTGCGGTCTGCCATTGATTGATTCAAATCGAAGAAATCCCATGAAGACTACGACTTATGGAGTTGGAGAAATGGTTGCTGACGCATTAAAACGCGGGTGTCGGGAATTCATTATCGGGATCGGCGGAAGTGCTACAAATGATGCGGGAATAGGTCTGCTGAAGGCTTTAGGTGCACGTTTCTTAGATAGTGGAAACGGTGAGTTGGAGCCTGTCGGCGAAAATCTGATAAAAGTCCATCAAATAGATATTTCCCAATTAAATCCGGCATTGAAGGATAGTAAATTTATGATTGCCTGTGATGTTAGTAATCCATTTTTTGGAGAAGAGGGTGCGGCCTATGTATATGCTCCCCAAAAAGGGGCAAATAGTTTGCAAGTGATAGAGTTGGACAATGGGTTGCGGCATTATGCACAGGTGATAAAGGAATATACAAATATGGATATATCGCAGCTTCCCGGTGCCGGAGCCGCTGGAGGAATGGGAGGTGGCCTGTTTCCGTTTTTGAATGCAGAATTGCAATCCGGAATAGAAGTTATATTGAAAACGCTTCGTTTCGAAGAAGTCGTTCAACAGGCAGACTTGATACTGACTGGAGAGGGAAAACTGGATCGCCAGACTGGTATGGGAAAGGCACTGGACGGAATTTTACGTGTCGGTGAGAAATGTCAGGTTCCGGTGATAGCGTTTGGGGGAGCAGTCGAAGCCACCGAAGCGCTTAATAGGATGGGTTTTACAGCCGTACTTCCTATCCAACCTTTCCCGGTAACACTTGAAGAGGCGATGCAACCGGAGTTTACGAAAGAAAACATAGAGAGAACGGTGCGACAGGTGGTGAGAATCATCAAACAATTTACTAAATAATACTCAATGACAGCGATAGGCGCATTAATCGGGCTTTCATTATCCATACTGTTAATCATAAGAAAGCTTTCTCCGACATACAGTCTGATTATCGGAGCGATAGTTGGGGATTGTTGGGAGGACTATCTTTGAATGAGACCGGTACGGTGATGACCGAAGGGGTGAAAGAGGTCACCCCGGCGGTATTGCGGATTCTGACAGCCGGAGTCTTGTCAGGCATATTGATACAAACCGGAGCTACCACGGTCATCTCCAATGCGATTATAAACAAAATGGGTGAAAACGGGTATTTATGGCATTGGCACTCGCAACTATGTTACTTTGTACTGTAGGTGTATTTATTGATGTGGCTGTGATAACTGTTGCACCGGTGGCTCTTTCGATAGGCAAGCGTCTAAATCTGTCTCCATCTGTATTGCTTATTGCTATGATCGGGGGAGGTAAATGTGGAAATATCATATCACCTAACCCGAATACCATTATAGCAGCCGGAAATTTTAATGCAGATCTATCGGCTGTAATGTTTGCCAATATTTTACCGGCAGTGATCGGTTTGTTTTTCACTGTTTTCGTTATTGTTCGTCTAATGCCTCAATCGGTAAAAAACAAAAAACAATGATGCAAACAGAGGATAAAGAGGAAGAGAGAAATCTGCCGTCGCTAAGAGCCAGTCTGATTGCTCCTGTTGTTACGATTGTTTTATTGGCATTACGTCCTGCGGTAGGAATTAATATCGATCCTTTGATAGCTTTGCCGGTAGGTGGGTTATGTGGTGCTATCTGTATGAAACAATGGAAAAATATTCTTCCAAGTATAGCATATGGGCTGCAAAAGATGTCTGTGGTAGCTATTCTGTTGATAGGAACTGGAACTATTGCCGGCATCATAAAGAACTCTTCTTTGAAAGATTGGATTCTTACAGGATTGGATCATGCTCATATGAGTGATGTATTGATTGCTCCTATATCAGGCGCGTTGATGTCGGCGGCTACCGCATCGACAACAGCCGGAGCGACACTGGCTTCTTCTTCGTTCGCTGAAACGATATTGGCTATAGGTATTTCTGCGGTTTGGGGGCGGCTATGATTAATTCCGGAGCTACAGTTCTTGACCATTTGCCACATGGCTCGTTCTTTCATGCGACAGGAGGGGTATGTGAACTTAACTTTAAGGAACGTTTGAAGCTGATACCTTATGAATCGCTTATAGGGATAGTGTTAGCCGCCGGAACAGCTATTTTATATATAATAAGTAATTAAAAGAAGCAGGCATTATGAATCCGAACAAACGGTTACTTTCGCTTGATGTACTTCGGGGTATTACTGTTGCCGGGATGATCTTGGTCAACAACACAGGAAAGTGTGGCTATAACTATGCTGTGTTCGCACATGCCAAGTGGGATGGCTTTTCGCCGGCTGATCTGGTATTTCCGATGTTTATGTTCCTGATGGGTATTTCGACCTACATCTCCTTGTGTAAGTATAACTTCCAGTATCGATCGGCGATTGCGAAAATCATAAAAAAGAAGTCTCTTGTATTGATCGGTCTGGTTATAGAGTGGTTCCTTACAGCAATAGATAGTGCTAACTATTTTGATTTGAGTCAGCTCCGGTTGATGGGTGTTATGCAACGGCTTGGGATTTGTTATGGCATTACAGCCTTATTGGCTGTAAAAATACCGCATAAGTGGTTTATGCCATTAGCCATCGTTTTGCTGGCTGCCTACTTTATATTTCAGTTATTTGGAAACGGATTTGAGAAAAGTGTGGATAATATCATCGGGATGATTGATTCGGCTATTTTAGGATCTAACCACATGTATCTTCAGGGCCGCCAGTTTGTCGATCCGGAGGGGATACTTAGCACGATTCCCGCTGTGTCTCAAGTAATGATCGGTTTTGTTTGCGGAAAGATAATCATCGATATTAAAGACAATGACTGCCGGATGCTAAATCTATTCCTTATAGGTACCACGCTGTTGTTTGTCGGCTATTTGTTAAGTTATGCCTGCCCTTTGAATAAACGTTTGTGGTCTCCTTCGTTCGTTTTGGTTACTTGTGGGATTGCGGCATTGTCATTGGCTTTGCTGCTTTATATCATTGATGTGAAGCAGAATAAAAAGTGGTTTTCATTTTTCGAAGCATTTGGAGCGAATCCGCTTGTAATCTATGTGTTTAGTTGCATAGCCGGAAGATTGCTTGTGCATTGGCATATCCATACGGCTGTATTCAACAATTTGTTTAACCCGTTATTCGGAAATTACTTCGGTTCATTTATGTACGGTGTATTTTTCCTGTTGTTCAATGGGCTGTTGGGATATGTTTTGTTAAAAAGAAAAATCTATATAAAATTATAAATCAGAATGAAAAGAAAAAAGTGTATACATGTGTCTGGTTATGCTACTTATGTCGTTGGTTCTTCAGGCTAAAGACAAAGATGTAGCTGTTGCGGAAGCATTATTGAAACGTTTGCTGCCGTCATATATCGAGAGTTTTCAATTTCAAAAGTTGAAAGGAGAGAAAGACTGCTTTACGATAGAGTCCGTAAAAGATAAAATTGTAATCGGTGGAAACAACGCCAATTCAATGGCGATGGGACTGAACCATTACTTGAAATATTACTGTCTCACTACAGTGTCATGGTATGCGGATATAGCCGTTGAAATTCCTGATGAATTGCCAATGGTTGGCGAGAAGGTCGTTTCGGAAGCGAGAGTGGATACTCGCTTTTTCCTGAATTACTGCACGTATGGTTACACGATGCCTTGGTGGCAATGGAAAGAATGGGAACGCTTTATTGACTGGATGGCTCTTAATGGCATAAATATGCCTTTGGCAATTACCGGACAAGAAGCTGTGTGGTATAAAGTCTGGTCGAGAATGGGAATGTCGGACATCGAAATACGCTCTTACTTCACGGGACCGCCGTATCTGCCCTGGCATCGGATGGCTAACATAGATCGCTGGAATGGTCCGTTGCCGATGGAATGGTTGGAACACCAGGTAAACTTGCAGAAAAAAATACTCGCACGTGAGCGTGAATTGAATATGAAGCCCGTATTACCAGCTTTCGCTGGACATGTACCTGCCGATTTAAAACGGATTTACCCCGAGGCCGATATTCAGCATTTGGGCAAATGGGCAGGCTTTACTGATACATACCGTTGTAACTTTCTGAATCCTAACGACGCTTTGTTTGCGAAAATTCAGAAACTATTTCTTGATGAACAAAAAAAACTTTTCGGAACCGATCATATTTATGGCTTAGATCCTTTCAACGAGGTTGACCCACCAAGTTTCGAACCCGAATATTTGCGGAAGATAGCATCGGATATGTACGCTACATTGACGGCTGCCGATCCCAAAGCCCAATGGATGCAAATGACGTGGATGTTTTATTTTGATAAAGATAAATGGACTTCCGAGCGAATGAAGGCTTTGTTGACAGGAGTGCCACAGAATAAAATGATATTACTTGATTATCATTGTGAAAATGTTGAATTATGGAAAAAGAACAGAGCATTTTCATGATCAGCCTATCTATATTTGGTGTTATCTGGGCAATTTCGGGGGAAACACAACTTTGACAGGTAACGTCAAAGAAAGTGGCGCACGACTTGAGAATGCTCTCATGAACGGTGGAGGTAACCTTAAAGGAATCGGCTCTACGCTGGAAGGATTGGACGTGGTGCAATTTCCCTACGAATACATTCTTGAGAAAGCATGGAATCTGAATGTAGATGATAATAAATGGATAGAATGTCTGGCTGACAGACATGTGGGATGCGTGTCGCAGCCTGTACGCGATGCTTGGAAACTATTATTCAATGACATTTATGTACAGGTGCCGCGCACATTGGGCACTTTACCCGGATATCGCCCCGAATTGAATAAGAATAGTGAAAAACGGACAAGTAATGTGTACGGTAATGTTGAACTATTAGAGGTTTGGAGAAAACTGAACGACGCGCCTTCTGACCGGAGGGATGCTTTTCGTCTGGATTTGATTACTGTAGGCAGGCAGGTGCTTGGAAACTATTTTCTTGATGTAAAAATGGAGTTTGACAGGATGGTTGAAGCTAAAGATTATCAGGCTTTGAAAGCTTGTGGCGAGAAAATGAAAGGAGATATTGAATGATTTGGATAAGCTGAATGCCTTTCATCCTTACTGTTCTCTGGATAAATGGATGGATGATGCGCGGAAGATGGGGGATTCTCCCCGGTTGAAAGACTATTATGAAAAGAACGCTCGCAACTTGATTACTACTTGGGGGAAGCCTGAACGATTATGCCAGCCGTTCGTGGGCAGGACTGATAAGTGATTATTATGCAAAACGTTGGGAGGTGTATATCAATACATTTATCAATGCGGTCGGGGAAGGTGTAACGGTCGATCAGAAACAACTTGAAAATAAATTAAAGGAAATAGAGGAAAGCTGGGTAAATGCAACTGATAGGAAAGATATTCGGAAAGATGTTCATTCAACAAATGACGGATTGCTATCATTCTCAACCTTTTTATTCAGCAAATATCAAAGACTGGTGAAATAAAGAAGAGGCCTGTTTCATTTATTGCTCGCGAATCATGCTATATCAGAAAGAATTAATATATTTGAAAATAAAGGCTTGAGATGATAAGTTTTTATTTTTATATTTAAAATGATTAAGATGTTCCGGAAATACTCACAGGATGAAGCCCAAGCTTTGGTTAAGGCTCTGAAAGAGGGGAACCAGCTGGCATTTAGTATTGTATACAAGACATATGCGGCGCAGACCTTTTCTTTGGCATTTAAATATTTGCTGAATAAGGAATTGGCTGAAGATGCTGTGCAGAACTTATTCTTAAAACTCTGGCTGAAAAAAGAAGAAATCGACGAGACAAAACCTATAAACAGATACTTTTTACGATGTTGAAGAATGATCTGCTCAATACGTTGAGAGATTCAAAGAAAAATATCTATTTACTTGAGGATTGTCTTTCAATGGTTTTGGAATTGGAAGACGATTCTCAAAACGAAAACCTTAAACAAGAACAAATGAACATCATACAGCAAGCCCTTGAACAACTTTCGCCGCAACGCCGCAAAGTTTTTGAAATGAAAGTTTCGGGAAAATACTCCAATCAGGAAATAGCCGATAAACTCAATCTTTCAATAAATACAATTAAATTTCAATATAGCCAATCTTTAAAACAGATTCGCTCGACAGTGGGAGAGCTTAGCCTGCTGTTGGTGTATTGTATTATATAATGTGATCCTATCACTTTTGCTGATATGGAACGTTCTTTTGAATTAACACGGTTTAACGTAGCCTGTATAATACTTTTTTGTAACAGTGTGTATTATTAGTAGATATTGAAATATGAAATTAAAAAAGAAACATACAAATCAGAACTTTGAAATAGTTGACAGCATCGGGAAATATATGGATGACGATATTCAGAGGATAATAGAAGGTAAGCAGCTCGAATTAGGCGACAGAGAACTGCCTCCTTTTGATGAATATCGCATTTATAAGAATATTCAGGAAGCTGTGATGCAGGAAGAAAAACGAAAGAATAGGAGAATCAGAATGCCGTTGTTCTTTAAGTGGGCGGTGGCTTGTATTATTGTTTTGTTTGCAGTAGGTGCAGGATATAATTTTTATCAAAGTCGTTGTGAGGCAAACCTTGTTTATCGTGAGGTCTGTGCTGTGAGAGGTGAAAAGTTACTTGTATTACTTCCTGATGGTAGCCGGGTGTGGTTAAATGCCGATTCTAAATTGACTTATCCGGAGCAGTTTGCAAAATACAACAGGGATGTTACGTTGGAAGGAGAGGCTTATTTTGAAATAGCAAAAATAAAAAATCCCCTTTTCAGGTATTTGCCGAGAATGTAAAAATACAAGTGACAGGAACATGTTTCAATGTAAAAGCATATCCTTCAGATAAGGTAATCAAAACTACACTCGACGAAGGAAGTATAAATATCGGGCATATACGAAGTCGTAGACCTATGCAGCAAATATTTCCCGGACAAACTGCAGTTTATGAAAAAAGAAGTAATGTAATAAAAATAAAAACTGATAGATATCACGATGATGCTTCGAGTTGGAAGGGGAACCAGCTTACTTTCAGAAATGCATCACTGAAAGAAGTGCTTACAACACTCCAGCGGCATTTTGATATAGAAATTGCAGTTAAAAACGAAAAGATTGCTTCGTTTACGTACAACTTTGTTTGCAAAGGGAACGATTTGAACTATGTGTTGGAGGTGATGCAATCCATCACGCCAGTTAGCTTTAAAAAATATCGGAATATACATATACCGTTGAATAAGTCAACTTAATCTAATAATAAAAAGTAAATTTATGAGAGCACTTTTAAAACCCGTTGTATGGGTATGCCTTTTCTTCTTTGCGTATCAAAGTACGTATGCGCAGGCTCTTAAAATAATGAGCTATAATTGTCGAATGTCCGGAGAGATGACTGGTTACTCGGTGAAAGAGTACGCTGTATTTATCAGGAAATACAATCCGGATGTTGTAATGTTACAAGAAATAGATTACAACACAAAAAGGAATAAAAAACAAGATTTCACCACGCAACTGGCTGCGGAGTTGGGATTGTTTTCCGTATTCGGGAAAGCGATGGATACTGGCGGTGGAGAATATGGAGTGGCCATACTTTCAAAATATCCTTTCGTTTATATCAATAACAAAACTTTTGAAGGAATAGACGGAGCCAAAGAACCCCGTACGCTATTATATGTAGATATTCAGGAACCGGGAACTTCAGACGTAATCAGGATAGGGACGACTCACCTGGATCATTCGACAGATCTGATAAGGAGTGCAATGGCCGAACAGATTAATGAGCGGATTGGTACGGGAGACACCCCGACACTGCTGGGAGGAGATTTTAATGCCCGACACGATTCTAATGTGATTTGTGAAGTAATGAAGAATTGGCAGAGAATCTGCGATGATACATTCACCTACCCGGCAGATCAGCCGACAATCAAGATTGATTATATATTCGGGCTTCCACAGAATAAGTGGAAAGTGAAGTCGTTTAAAGTTTTATCCAATCCGGAAGTTTCTGACCACAGGGCTTTGTTTGCTGAAGTTGAATTTGTAAAATGAATGAAAAATGAAATCAAACTATCTATATCTGCTATTTATATGTGTTATTTCTTGCCTGTTTGTTTCGTGTAGTGACGAGGATAATAAGGGAGAAGAAGTTCCGGAATGGAACCGGTTCAGAACAACGAATGTCTTGGTTTATGCGCATTTGTCTGAGCAAAATTTATTTAGCTCTTGTAGTTATAAAGAGGTGGCGTCATCTATCAGAAATACTACTCATTCAGTGGCATTGTTGGACAGGACAAATGCTGTCTATGGACAAACCGCAATCATAAATACGGGTACGGAGGCTGCTAGAGAGAGTAAGAAAGTGCCGGTGTTTGTGCCTGTCAGCTATAATAGCGAAGAAAAAAAGATAATCGGTAGTACAGTGCTTTTTCCTTCCACTATTTCCGAGGTGACGCAATATGAAGTGGAAAACGATTGCAGATATCTTGAAACAAAAACAGAAGCAGTGAACGGAATAGATATGCTCTTCTGTTCTGTATCATTGAACAGCGAAGACTTGATAGCTCCGGCTGTCGACGTTTTCAAGAAAAAAAGTAAGTGAACAGACTGTTCTGGTAGGTACTGTCAGGCGTGCACTGTTGTCCAATCTTGAGTCGGAAATTACTTCTAATTTAACTTCTGGTACCTATTCTTTCGTAGAAGTGGAAAATAGAAATAGAGGCTCCGAGTATTGTATATTTGTCCTGACTTCACATAAGTGGGCTTTTAGGGGGGGAACCGAAACAAGTGTAAGCGGAGACTTACATTGTTTTCAATTGCAAATCGAATCTTTAAAATAAAAAATGAATGGCTATGAAACAATATATCAAAAACACCATAATCCTGATGTTTGCCCTGCTATGGGGCTTGTCGTTGACAAGTTGTAGTGATAGTGAAGCCGATTATTCGGATGATAGCGCATATCCGCCACCCACAATAGAACTCACTTCTCCTGCCGAGATAGATGCAGTAGAATATAACTCGACGGTGACTGTATCTGCCAGAAGTTTTTCTGCTGTGGGTATACATAGTATATATGCCACTTTATTGAAGGTAGGGGATAGTGGAGAGTATGAAGAGGTAAATGCAGCGCAGCGTCAACGTCTAAAGATAGATACTTTGCAAACTGATATGACACTTGAATTTGATTTGAATGTCAAGGTCAACACGTGTGAAGCAGTCGGGATATTGGTGACATCGACGGACGTTTTGACAAAAACGTCACAAAAGGTATTACCTATTAAAAAGATAACCAAACTTCCATCTCAGATATTCACAGAACCATCGGATTTCCCTGTTTTAGTACCCGATGAAGAGGTTTCTCTGTCTGTAGTGATTCGTTCTGCCGTGGGTATTAAGTCTGTAAAACATACGTTGTGCAATAAAGTACTGGGTGACCTGAAGGAATATACGACTATTCCGGTGTCAGGCAATCCGTTGGAAATGGAATTTATCCTGAAAACTGTCGTAGACAATAAAGATACCAATGGAATCAAGATTGTGGTGGAAGATATAGAGGGAGGAAGAGAGGAAAAAATTATCAATATCGAAGGTCTTGAGGGGGTTGACAATAATGTTGCGCTTGTTTTCAACAATATAGAAATGGCACCCGAATGGGAACATTCAACAGAACCGGATCAACCTTATATTTTCTCCATAGAGGGAATAATGGTACAAGGTGTGCAGAAGCATGTATTAAGCCTGAAGGAAATTAAAGGATATGGTTCAAAGGCAAACAGTGTAGATTTTGCTTTCGTCAATATATGGAGAAATCCGGAGTTTGTTGCCGTTAAAAATAGAGGTTTCTCTTATGTCAGTGCATCAAGAATTAATGGAGGACCGGTGGGACGGCGTTATGATGTAGATAACTGGATCAAACCGGTAGGCGTTGCTACGAACAGAACGATGTTTACTCTTATACCTGAGGATAAGGTCACTGAGCTTGGCGTTGATGTGATGGTGGAGAGTGCGGTTCCTGACGCCAAGACTTTTGAAGCGTTGAATATGTTGCAAAGTGTGACTACACAGGGTGCTGATATGTTAATGCAAAGGGTCAATGCTTCTGATGGATACCCGAATGATCCTTGTAGTTTGCAGATAAAGGATAATACCTATATTGCTTTTGTTACTGCAGCGGGTAAATATGGTGTTATTCATGTTATTGAAGCCGCAAACGATGCAGATGCGTTAGTTACCGGAGGGTGTAAAATAGCTACTCCTACAGGAGTTGTGGGAGGTAAAGGTCCGGCCTATTCGGGAGCTGGCATAGCCGGACTTACTTACGATGGTGTGGCGTTGCTTTACGGACGCACCTGTAAGTTGAAAATTGTGGTTCAAAAGTAATGTTGTTACAAATTGAGAAATAATACATTTATATTTTTGATGTAAAAGTTAAGAAAGGCCGGTCATATCTCTTTATGAACCGGCTTTTCTTTGGGTCAGTCCGAAAAGCTTGTGGGTATGTTATGTTAATATTCGAAAGTGTACTATCTTTGCGGTTAGATTTTAAACAACACGTGAGTTTGTCGAACTCACGTTATTTATATGCTAATTCTGCTTTGTCTTTAGGGTATTTGGAAATGCCGATGTATAGCGGTTTACCTTGTCGTACGATGTCAACGAGTGTTTGAAGTGTCTCTTCAAGAGGGTGTTGGGGTCGTAACGGTGGGTATAGAAGATGTCTACATATTCGAGGTTCATCCGCTTTAAACTTTGGTTGAGGCTGCTCATCAGTGATTTTCGGGAACCCCAATCACCGTAAGGACCCGGCCACATTTCATGTCCTGCTTTGGTAGAGATGAATAGTTCGTCCCGATAGGGCATGAAGGATTTCTTCATAATCATTCCGAAAGTCTCTTCGGCGGAACCGTAGGAAGGACCGTAATTGTTGGCGAGGTCGAAATGGGTGATACCCTTGTTGAATGCATAATGTGCCATTGATAGCGAGTTGGTGAAGGTATTGACATCGCCGAAGTTGTGCCATAGTCCTAAAGATATTTCAGGTAGAAGGATGCCGCTCTTTCCGCAACGGCGGTATTTCATACCGTTTTCGTATCTGCCGGGGGCGGGGGAATAGATGGGAGTTATCATATCTGTTGGTTTTAGTTAGACTTTATATTATATAAGGTTGTAAAAACAATGAAAGCAAAAATACAGAATTCTTTGAAAGTATCTGTTTATTGGCTCCATAGATTGAACTTTTATTTACTTTACAATTTTATCCGTCTCCGGCTCGAAGAGTCTATTGCTGAGTGCCTGCAAAGCCCTTTTCTTGTCTTCCGTCTTAATGACGAATGCCACGTCACTGTCATTGCTGCCATACGAAATCATACGTAGCGGGATATCTGCCAGAGCTTCTATAATCTGTGCTTCGACACCGGCATACTGCCAACGCATGTTTCCCACCACGGATACAATGGACATGCGGTCTTCCATCAGAATTTTTGCATATTGTTCCAGCTCCGCAAGGATTTTGCATAGATGTTCGCTGTTGTCTATGGCGACGGATACATCCTGATTGGATGAAACCAACAGACAAAGCGGCGTTCTGTATTTGGCAAACGTATCAAAAATCTTACTGATAAACTGATAAGGACATAAGTTATGTTTCGACTCGAACTTCACGTAGAAGATGTTGTCTTTGGCGGCTATGGCTTTAATGATATTGTCGTCCTGCAAATCCGAAATCAATGTCCCCTCTGCCTGAGGATTCATTGAGTTGAGCAATCGTACCGGGATATTGCGCTTGCGTGCCGGGGCGATGCAGAACGGGTGTAATATTTTTGCTCCGTAAAAGGCCAGCTGCTCGGCTTCGTTGAAACTGAGATGCTTTACGGAGCGGGTTCCCGTTACTTCACGCGGGTCATTATTGTGCATCCCGTCAATGTCCGTCCATATCTGTATTTCCTCTGCGCGGATGGCGCGCCGCCGATGAGCGATGCCGTATAGTCGCTGCCGCCCCGTTTCAGGTTATCCGTTTCATTATAAGCATTTTTGCAGATGTACCCTTGAGTAATAAAAAGGTTGATGCCGGGATACTGTGCCAATTGCACCTGTAGTTTTTCCTCTATATATTTCAAGTCCGGTTCTCCTTCCGGCCCGGTACGCATAAAGTCGAAGGCGGAGAGCAGGATATTGGCAATCTTCCGTTCCCGCAGGTAGAAGTGCAGCAGGGCTGTACTGATAAGTTCCCCTTGTGCCAAAACCTCTTTTTCTTCAACCGAGGTGAATTCATCATTGATAAATTGCCAGAGTCGCTGGAAGCGGTCGAGAATATAATCTATCGCTTCCCGCTTTGTGGACTCGTCTGTCAACAGTTCGTTGGCAAATTCGATGAATTGGAATTCCAGCCGGGTGATACGGTCGTGGGCTTGTTCTATTTCACGGTTGAACAAGTTGGCGGCAATCTCCTCCAGATGGTTGGTGGTGCCTGCCGTTGCGGACAGGACTACAATCTTCGGTGTGGACTCTGAAATGAGCTCCGCTACGTGTTTCATTCTCTCTACTGTGCCGACGGAAGTACCGCCGAATTTGCAAACTTTCATTTTTAAATCTTTTTTAGTTATTCTTTTTTTACTGTCGGATGAAGCCTCTGTATTCCTTTTCGTTTTAGAAGGCTCATTTCCGAAATGGAAGGGCGAGTTTTCTTTTTCAGTTCTCTTACAATGCCTCTGAGGATACATTGTAAGGTTTTTTTACTTTTTCGTAGTCTTATGTGCGCTCCCTTCACTTATAAAAGTTCAAAAGACATGCCGTTTGTTTCCCGGAAAACGTTTATATTTGCACATCCCCTGTTTTTACCATTTATTACTTTAAACTTATCCGAAAAATATGAGCAAGATTTTAGTCGTTGACGATGAAGTACAGCTCCGTACCCTTTTGTCGCGTATGTTGGAGTTGGAAGGATATGAAGTATGCCAGGCCGGTGATTGCAGGACTGCTTTGAAGCAGTTGGAATTTCAGAGCCCGGATGTAGTCTTGTGCGATGTGTTTCTTCCTGACGGTAACGGGGTAGACCTTGTGTCGTCTGTCAAGAAAACAGCCCCTAACGTAGAGATAATCCTGTTGACGGCGCACGGTAATATCCCGGACGGGGTGCAGGCCATTAAGAACGGCGCTTTCGATTATATCACCAAAGGTGATGATAACAATAAGATTATACCGCTTGTTAGCCGTGCCGTAGAGAAGGCGCGCATGAACGTCCGCTTGGAGAAACTGGAAAAGAAAGTGGGGCATACGTATTCTTTCGATTCTGTTTTGGGTGATTCGAAAGCATTGAAAGATGCCGTTTCACTGGCACAGAAAGTATCGGGAACGGATGTTCCCGTATTACTGACGGGTGAAACGGGTACGGGAAAGGAGGTCTTTGCGCAAGCCATACATTATAATAGTAAGCGTGCTAAGCAGAATTTCGTAGCGGTAAACTGCTCCTCTTTCAGTAAGGAACTGTTGGAAAGCGAGATGTTCGGTCATAAAGCCGGTTCGTTTACAGGAGCATTGAAAGATAAGAAAGGATTGTTTGAGGAGGCCGACAATGGCACTATCTTCTTGGATGAAATCGGTGAAATGGCATTTGAACTGCAAGCCAAACTGCTGCGCATTCTCGAAACAGGCGAATATATAAAGATTGGCGATACCAAACCCACCCGTGTGAATGTGCGTGTTGTTGCCGCAACCAACCGCAATCTGCCGGAAGAGATTACCGCAGGACGTTTTCGCGAAGATTTATTCTACAGACTCTCCGTATTCCAAATTCATCTGCCGCCCTTGCGTGAACGGGCGGGCGATGTACGTATTCTGGCAAAAGCCTTTGTAAAGGACTTCTCCGTTCGGTTGGCACGTCCCGTTACGGAAATAACACCCGCTTTTCTCGAAGCCCTCGAACAACAACCTTGGAAAGGTAATATTCGGGAATTACGTAATGTGATAGAGCGCAGTCTGATTGTTTGCGAGAGTGAACGGCTGGATGTTGCCGACTTGCCGCTCGATATACAGAACACACATTACGAACAATCCGATGAAACCACTCCCGGCAGTTTTGAACTTTCGGCTATGGAGAGGCGGCACATCGCCCGTGTGTTGGAGTATACAAAAGGGAATAAGACCGAAGCAGCCCGCCTGCTCAAAATCGGATTGACCACACTCTACCGCAAAATCGAAGAATACGGAATATAATCTGTTCTTTTCCGTAACTTGCCGAAAGTTTCCCGGCGTGGAACGAAGTGTTCCATGTCGGGAAACAAAGTGTACCATGCCGGGGTACTCTTTGTTTCACCCCGTGGAACTTCCGGTTTCTCCTAAGGAAATAAATGGTTTCGCCAGATGAACCTCGAAGCATGCAATGTACCTTTTCTATTTTGATAGACACCCTTTCATTTTGAAAGGGTGTTTTCTTTTTCTGTAACTCCTTTATTGTGTTTTATTTATTTGTAAATCAGTATTTTATCTTTCAGACTCCTATTTTGGCACGCATTTGGCAATTATGAGGACGGTAAAACATGAATATTAATTTAACAACGTAAAAACATGGGAATAACGATTTCATTTATTTTCTGCCTGTTGAGCGGATTTCTCGCTTTCTGGCTATTCTGGAAATGTGTGGATTGGTTTGAGAAGATTTAAAGAGGAGAGAAAAGATTATGTACACAGTATTATTTGTATTAGGTGTTGCAGTGTTCGGGTACTTAATGTATGTTCTGGTGAAACCCGAAAGGTTCTAAAAGATTAAAGAAATGAATACGGAAATTTTAGGTGTAGTTTTACAGATTTTCCTGTTGGTGGCGATTTCTTATCCGCTGGGAAAATATATTGCGAAGGTTTATAAAGGAGAGAAGACATGGTCGGACTTTATGAAACCGCTAGAGAGACTGATATTTAAGGTAGCGGGCGTTAATCCCAATGAAGAAATGAACTGGAAGCAGTTCCTCAAGGCGTTGCTGATATTGAATGCTTTCTGGTTTGTCTGGGGAATGGTGCTGTTGGTCAGTCAAGGATGGCTGCCGCTGAATCCTGACGGTAATGGCCCGCAAACTCCCGACCAGGCATTCAATACCTGCATCAGTTTTATGGTAAACTGTAACTTGCAGCATTATTCCGGTGAGAGCGGACTGACGTATTTTACCCAGTTGTTCGTCATCATGCTCTTCCAGTTTATTACCGCAGCGACAGGTATGGCGGCTATGGCGGGCATTATGAAGTCCATCAGCCGTAAAACAACGAATACAATCGGTAACTTCTGGAACTTTCTTGTATTGAGTTGCACGCGTATTCTTTTGCCGCTTTCCCTGATTGTCGGCTTTATCCTTATTACACAAGGTACTCCGATGGGTTTTGACGGTAAGATGGAGGTGACTACGCTTGAAGGACAGGAACAAACGGTGTCACAAGGGCCGGTGGCTGCCATCGTTCCTATCAAGCAGTTGGGTACGAACGGCGGTGGTTACTTCGGCGTAAATTCGTCTCATCCGTTGGAAAATCCTACTTACCTGTCCAATATCGTAGAATGTTGGTCTATCCTGATTATACCTATGGCTATGGTTTTTGCGTTGGGTTTTTATACAAAACGGATGAAACTGGCTTATAGTATTTACGGCGTAATGCTCTGTGCCTATTTGGCGGGTGTCGGCATCAATGTTTATCAGGAGATGAACGGTAATCCTCGCATTGACGATATGGGCATTGCACAGGACAATGGGGCTATGGAAGGCAAGGAAGTCCGTCTGGGAGCAGGTGCCACCGCATTATGGAGCATTACGACTACGGTTACTTCCAACGGTTCCGTCAATGGCATGCACGATTCTACGATGCCACTGTCCGGTATGATGGAGATGCTGAACATGCAGATAAACACTTGGTTCGGCGGTGTCGGTGTAGGGTGGATGAACTATTATACATTTATCATTATCGCAGTCTTTATCAGCGGACTGATGGTGGGACGTACACCGGAGTTTCTCGGAAAGAAAGTGGAAGCCCGGGAGATGAAAATAGCGACAATCGTTGCGCTGCTTCATCCGTTTGTGATATTGGTAGGCACGGCTCTGTCTTGTTATCTCCTTGCGCACCATCCGGAGTTTGTAGAGAGTGAGGGCGGCTGGCTGAACAATCCCGGTTTTCACGGGCTGAGCGAGCAATTCTATGAATTTACTTCGTGCGCTGCCAACAACGGCTCTGGTTTCGAAGGCTTGGGCGACAATACTTATTTCTGGAACTACGCTTGCGGTTGGGTGCTTATTCTGAGTCGATTTATTCCGATTATCGGTCAGGTAGCCATTGCAGGTCTGTTGGCGCAGAAGAGATTTATTCCCGAAAGTGCCGGTACGCTGAAAACCGATACGTTCACCTTTGCCGTAATGACTTTTGCTGTAATCTTTATCGTGGCAGCTTTGTCTTTCTTCCCGGCACATGCGTTGAGTACTATTGCCGAACACTTCAGTTTGTAACGAGATAAGAATAATCAGATATGTTTATGAAGGATAAAAAATCAGCTTCTTTGTTTCAAAAGGAGCAAGTAATGGAAAGTTTGAAACAGTCATTCGTGAAGTTGAATCCGCGGGTGATGATAAAGAATCCGATCATGTTCACTGTGGAGCTGGTGACATTGGTGATGCTGGTAGTCTGCATCCTCTCTTTGGGAACATCGGAATACGGGACGTTCGGTTATAACTTCCTGGTGTTTGTGATATTGTTTGTCACTTTGTTGTTTGCCAACTTTGCCGAGGCCATTGCCGAAGCCCGTGGCAAGGCACAGGCGGACAGCCTGCGTAAAACGCGTGAAGAAACGCCCGCAAAGGTTTTGGTGGAAGGCAAGTTACGCACTGTAAGCAGCGCACGTCTCAAGAAGGGAGACTTCTTTGTTTGCGAAGCCGGTGATACGATTCCGGCTGACGGTGAGATTGTAGAAGGATTGGCTTCCATTGATGAAAGTGCCATCACAGGCGAATCTGCCCCGGTAATCCGTGAGGCGGGTGGAGATAAAAGTTCTGTAACCGGTGGTACGAAGGTGCTTTCTGATAAGATAAAGGTATTGGTTACGCAGCAACCGGGAGAGAGCTTCCTCGACAAGATGATTGCCCTGGTGGAAGGCGCTACCCGGAAGAAAACACCGAACGAAATAGCGCTGACTATCTTATTGGCCGGTTTTACGTTAGTGTTCGTAATCGTATGTATTACGTTGATTCCGATGGCGGACTATACGAATATAGATCATCCGGGAACGTACATCTCGATTGCAGCTATTCTCTCCCTGTTTGTCTGCCTGATACCGACGACAATCGGTGGTCTGCTTTCCGCTATCGGCATTGCAGGTATGGACCGTGCGCTTCGTGCCAATGTGATAACGAAATCGGGCAAAGCCGTTGAAACTGCCGGTGACATTGATACGTTGCTGTTGGACAAGACCGGTACAATTACTATCGGTAATCGTAAGGCTACCAAGTTTCATCCGGCTCCGGGCATTGATGAAAAGGTGTTTGTAGAGGCCTGCCTGCTGTCCTCGCTCTCCGATGAAACCCCGGAAGGGAAATCCATCATCGAGCTGGGACGTGAGAACGGACATCGTATGCGCGACCTCAATACTGCGGGAGCCCACATGATTAAGTTTACGGCCGAAACCAAATGTTCCGGTGTCGACCTGCAAGACGGTACTCAAATCCGCAAAGGTGCGTTCGATGCGATTCGTCGGATTGTGGAAAGCGCGGGGAATAAATTCCCGAAAGAAGTGGAAGAAGCGATTGCCGTCATTTCGGGCAATGGCGGTACCCCGCTGGTAGTGTGTGTCAATAAAGCGGTATTGGGAGTCATAGAATTGCAGGACATTATCAAGCCGGGCATCCAGGAACGCTTTGAACGTCTTCGTAAAATGGGGGTGAAGACGGTTATGGTGACCGGTGACAACCCGTTGACCGCCAAATATATTGCCGAAAAAGCCGGTGTGGATGATTTCATTGCCGAAGCAAAGCCGGAGGATAAAATGGAGTATATCAAGAAAGAGCAGCAGGCCGGCAAACTGGTTGCCATGATGGGAGACGGAACCAATGATGCCCCCGCATTGGCGCAGGCAAATGTGGGGGTTGCCATGAATAGCGGTACGCAGGCTGCAAAGGAAGCCGGCAATATGGTAGACCTTGACAATGACCCGACCAAGCTGATTGAAATAGTAGAGATAGGCAAGCAGTTGCTGATGACGCGCGGTACGCTTACGACTTTCTCCATTGCGAATGATGTGGCCAAATACTTTGCTATTATTCCCGCACTGTTCATGGTTGCTATCCCTCAATTGGCCCCATTGAATATCATGGGGTTGCATAGCCCTGAAACGGCCATTCTTTCGGCTATCATCTTTAATGCTGTCATCATTCCCATACTGATACCGTTGGCTTTGAGAGGCGTCCGGTACAAACCGATCGGCGCAAGCGCGTTACTGCGCCGCAACTTGCTGATTTATGGTTTGGGTGGTGTCATAGCGCCGTTCATAGGTATTAAGTTAATAGATATGTTTGTCTGTTTGTTTTTTTAATTTAAAATAAAAAGAAAATGAAAACTCTTTGGAAATCAGTTAGAATAACCGTCGCTTTCTGCATATTCTTTTCCGTGTTCTATATCCTTGTATTGTGGATATTCGCACAATTTGCAGGGCCGAATAAAGGAAATGCCGAGGTATTGACCCTGAACGGCAAGGCAGTGGGCGCTGCCAACGTGGGGCAGATGTTTACGGAAGACATTTATTTTTGGGGACGGCCTTCCTGTGCCGGTGACGGTTATGATGCAAGCAGCTCGGCAGGTAGCAATAAAGGCCCTGCAAATGAAGAATACCTTGCGGAAGTGGAAGCGCGTATAGATACATTCTTGCTGCATCATCCTTATTTGCAGCGTAAAGAAGTTCCTGCCGAAATGGTAACGGCCAGCGCTTCGGGGCTTGATCCCGATATTACGCCTGCCAGTGCTTATGTACAGGTAAAGCGTGTGGCTGAGGCAAGGGGAATGGATGAGGCTACTGTCCGGGGCATCGTTGACAAGGCTGTTGAAAAACCGTTGCTGGGATTGTTCGGTACGGCGAAAGTGAATGTGCTGAAACTGAATATTGCATTGGAAAAAGCAAATGGAAAATAAGAAAATAATGAAAGATATGAATCGGGTAAAAGTAACGGTAATAGGCGTTATTGCCGCTTTGGCAGTAAATTTTATGGGAGTGGATAAAGTGCAGGCGCAGGAATTTAAGATACAGGGTGATTTGGTCAGTTCCTATGTATGGCGCGGCTTTTATCAAACCGGAGTTAGTTTCCAGCCGACTTTAGGCTTTGGGATAGGCGGCTTTGCGTTGACGGCATGGGGCTCTACCGATTTCGATGGAACAAGTTCCTCGGACGGTGAGGCTGCCAAAGAAATAGATTTGACGGCAGCTTATACGTTCGGTGATTCCGGTTTGACCTTGTCCGTTGCCAGTCTTTGGTGGGCAGGTCAGGGAAGCAATAAGTATTTTAACTTCAAAAGCCATGAAACGGCCCACCATTTTGAAGCGGGGCTTGCCTATACACTTCCGTTGGAGAAGTTTCCGTTGTCAATAGCCTGGTACACGATGTTTGCCGGCGCGGATAAGAATGAAAGGGAGAGCAGAATTATTCTTCTTATGTAGAATTGAACTATCCGTTCAGCATTAAATCCGTCGATTTGAATGCCACTTGCGGTTTTTTGCCTTACGAAGCCGGCGTAGGTGTTTACGGAGTACCGAACAGCGGATTCGCTGTAACCAATCTGGCACTGAAAGCCACGAAGGATATAAAGGTGACGGACAAATTCGCGATACCGATATTTGCGCAGGCTATTTGGAATCCCCGTATGGAAGATGCGCATCTGGTGTTTGGTATAACTCTGAAGCCATGAGCAGGGAGGAGAGTGTACAACATTTCCTCGACTTGATTAAGAAATCCGTCGTGGTAAGTTTAAGGTCTACATCGGCATGATTGCTGGTGTAGGTAAATCTTATCGTATGCTTCAGGAAGCACACGAGTTACTTGACAACGGAGTAGACGTGAAGATAGGCTATGTAGAGACACACGGGCGTGCCGGTACGGATGCTATGTTGGCGGGATTGCCCGTTGTTCCTCGTCGTAAGATATTCTATAAGGGAAAGAGCTCGAGGAAATGGACCTTGACGCTATCATCCGTATCCATCCGGAAATCGTTATTGTGGACGAGCTGGCGCATACCAATGTAGAAGGCAGTAGGAATGAGAAGCGTTGGCAGGATGTGATGGATTTGCTTGATGAGGGTATCAATGTTATATCCGCTGTCAACATACAGCATATCGAGAGCATTAATGAAGAAGTGCAAGGCATCTCGGGTATTGAGGTGAAGGAACGCATTCCCGACAGTGTGCTGGAAGAAGCGGATGAGGTGGTGAATATTGACTTGACTGCGGAAGAATTGATAGCCCGTCTGAAAGCTGGTAAAATTTACAAGCCGGATAAAGTGGCCCTTGCTTTGAACAATTTCTTTAAAACGGAAAATATTCTCCAATTACGTGAACTGGCTCTGAAGAGGTGGCTTTACGGGTGGAAAAGAAAGTGGAGAATGAAGTGGTGGTTTCCTGTGTGGGCGTGCGGCATGAGAAGTTCATGGCGTGTATCAGCAGTCATGAGAAAACGCCACGCCGCATTATCCGCAAGGCGGCACGATTGGCAACCCGTTATAATACGTCGTTCGTTGCCCTTTATGTACAGACTCCCCGGGAGAGTGCCGACCGCATTGCCCTTGCGAACCAGCGGCATCTGCTGAATCATTTCAAGCTGGTGACCGAATTGGGTGGAGAGGTCATGCAGGTGCAATCCAAAGACGTGTTGGACAGCATCGTTACGGCTTGTAAAGAGAAGCAGATAACGACCGTTTGTATGGGCAGTCCTTCGTTCGCTTTGCCGCAATCCTTGTTTATGGTTCTGAAATATAGAAAATTTGTGAACGAACTGGCGCAAGCAAACATAGATTTGATTATACTTGCATAAAATTTAATATCTTGACCGTTATGAATATTCGTACAAAATTGATACTCAGTGTAGGTGTTCTGGCAGGTATGATAATCCTGCTGGTAGCCCTTTCTGTTGTAAATCTCCAGATACTGACGGCTACGGAGCCGGATAGCCCTGCCGCCATGCCCGGCTTGCAACGGGCCTTGCTTTGGATTTCCATTACGGGCGGTATTTGCATTCTTGCCAGTATCGTGTTGTTGGTATGGTTGCCCCGCTCCATTAATAAACCTATCAGGGAACTGACGCAGGGCATCCTCGAAATAGCCAACCATAATTATGAAAAGCGCCTTGACATGAGCGAACACGAAGAGTTCCGCGAGGTGGCCGATAGTTTTAACAGCATGGCGGAACGCCTTACGGAATATCGTACCAGTACGCTGAATGATATTTTATCCGCCAAAAAGTTTCTGGAAGCCATCGTAAACAGTATTCATGAACCTATTATCGGCTTAAACCGCGAACACGAAATTCTTTTCGTCAATAAAGAAGCGCTGACGGTACTGAATCTGAAGCGTGAGGATGTCATACGCCGTTCGGCAGAGGAACTGTCGCTGAAAAACGATCTGCTCCGGAGGCTGATAAGGGAGTTGGTTAATCCGGGCGAGAAGAAAGAGCCTTTGAAAATTTATGCGGATAATAAGGAAAGCTATTTTCAGGCATCTTATATTACTATTATGAATACGGATGCCGATACGGACGAGTCTCATAATCTGGGCGATGTTATCCTGTTGAAGAATATCACCGAATTTAAAGAACTGGATACGGCAAAAACAACTTTTATTTCTACGATTTCGCATGAATTGAAAACCCCTATCTCCGCCATTCTTATGAGTCTGCAGCTTTTAGAGGACAACCGTGTGGGCGCTTTGAACGAGGAACAGGAACAACTTTCGAAAAGTATCAGGGAAAATGCCGACCGCTTGCTGGGGATTACAGGCGAGCTTCTTAATATGACGCAGGTGGAAGCCGGCAAGTTGCAGATGATACCGAAGATAACGAAACCTATCGAACTGATAGAATATGCCATCAAGGCAAATCAGGTGCAGGCCGATAAGTTCAATATACAGATTGAGGTGGAATATCCGGAAGAGAAGATGCCGAAATTGTTTGTGGATAGCGAGAAGATAGCATGGGTGCTCACTAACTTGTTGAGTAACGCCATTCGTTATTCCAAAGGAAAACGGGCATGTCATTATCGGCGCAAGGCAGGAAGATAATAGTGTGGAACTTTATGTACAGGATTTTGGTAAAGGTATTGATCCGCGCTATCACCAGAGCATCTTCGACCGTTACTTCCGTGTACCCGGTACGAAAGTGCAGGGAAGCGGATTGGGACTATCCATATCCAAAGATTTTGTAGAAGCTCATGGCGGCACGCTGACCGTTCAGAGTGAATTGGGAAAAGGCAGCCGTTTCGTTATTCGACTGAAAGCGTAATAGCGATATGATGTTTCCCTACATTCTGCGGTATTGCTGTGGCGACATTCCAATCTGTTTCTTGAAGAAAGTGCCGAAATAGGATGCGTTCGGGAAGTTGAAGAAATCGGAGATTTCCTGTACGTTCTTTTGTGTATTCTTGAGTAGTGAAATGCTTTTGCGGATAATGGACTTGAATACCAGCTCCTGTACCGTGTATCCGCAAATGGATTTGGAGAGGGCGGAGAGGTATTTGGGCGACAGGCATAGCTTGTCCGCGTAGAAGTCCACCCCCCGCTCTTTTGTATAATATTGTTCTATTAATTGCACCAGACGGATAAATATATCGTGCTTGTGGCTTACGGAAGTCTTTTCGGCAATGAGTTTGCGTGTATAAACCGAGCAAAGCCTGTGGGTTAGTGCCAACAGAAGCAACTTCTGTTCATACCGGTTAAAAGGATTCTCTTCTATTTTCAGCGTACTGTCCAATAGTGACAGGTATTTTAAAACCTCTTCTTCTTCTCCGGTATTCCATACGTAGCACGGTTCGGTGGCCAAATGCGAGTATAGGTGCATGGATACTACCGAGTTTCCCATAAAGTCCCGTATGGGGTCGGTCTGATAGATGAAGATATATACCTCTACGTTGTCGGATGCCTGTAGTACCTGAAACAAGGAGTCCTTCGGCAGAAAGAGCGTATCACCGGCTTTGGCGGAAAATGTTTTCTGGTTAAGGATGAAGGTGAAACTTCCTTGACGGCAAATTATAAGTCCCACTCCGTCTATCATAAACGGACTTTTCAAGGCAGACGGGAAGGCGCAAAGCACGCCTTCCGAACTGCAAATTTGCCGTTTGTCCAATAACGCACTGTCAAGGCGCGATAAACGTTCTTGTCGGGTATCCATGAGAGTAGGGTTTACGGTTCTTGTTTGAAAACAGTGCTAAGTTAATAATTTCCGTTTAGGATAGGGCAGTACCACAACAAATATCATGCAAAAAAGGCAAGCATACAATGTCCAACCCGCCATCTCCTTGACTGCCGATAAGGTGGCCTGCACCTGAATGCGCCCTTTGGTGGATGTGGCTGCCATGTTAACGGCTTCCTGCTTGCTTTTCCCCTGATATTGCATTCCTTGTACGGTTTGCATAAATGAGGCGGATGCCTCGGGGTGCATCATATCCACATTCTGTGCATAACGGGTAATGTAGTGTTGCTGCCGTTCCTGCAATACATTGCTGTATAATGCGGTTCCTATGCTGGGAGCAAGTACCATACGTACAGTAAGCATTGTGCAAATCCACGATGAGAGGTATTTATAAGGCATACGCTGGGTTGCAAAAGTCGGTATCAGCGAGTATAGGAACATCATGCCTGTAGAACGGATAATAACTGGATATTTCATTCGTTCGTACAAGCCTGCGCCCTGTACCTCAAAGTACATGAACATGGCGGATAATCCCAAAAACAGGAAACCTGCGGCAAAAAGATATTTAAAGTGCACTCCTTTCACGCTGAGCCAGATCGTTGCAATGCCACCGATAAAATAACCTAACATAGACCAGTTGCCCAATGTCGCGTTTTGATAGTTGTCCAGCTTCATGCCTATTCCCGTAAATACATTGACGAACATTGAACTGGAGTTCAGTACCATTAACAGAAAGTAGAACAGGAATCCGAAGCGGATAGTTCGCAACTTGAGTACGTCGAACTGATAGTAGGGATTGCGCTGGGTTACTTCTATGTAGACAAACAGAATACCTGCAACCACAGCACCGACCGTTGCCCATTGGATTGTAGGGTCGTCATACCAGTCGAGCACCTTGCCGTAAGTCAGCACATAAGTGATGCACGTCAGTGTGATACAGAAGATGGAAGCGTTGCCAAATTGTTTGAGGTTGATAGGAAAACGGCGGGTGGCATACTTATGATAAGGCATCGTGACGAAGGTAATGAGGATACAGAGCAACAGCAACCCCATCATGAAGTAATAAACATATTGCCACTCGTATTCGTAAGTAAGCCATGCTGTAAGCGATGTGCCCAACTGCCCCAATACCATAAAAAACAGGTAAATGGCGGGTTGTGCAGCGCTTCGTTCAATATCCAGTTTGTCCCAGCCTTCACCGGTGGTGGGTTCATTGCCGGGGGTGATCTTTTCGGTTGCTTCTACGTTACCGGCATACTTGATGAGAGTAAACAGATTGACCATCATCAGCACCATACGCAGGAATCCCATAAACAGACTGCATAGCGCCAACAGGAATATGCTGTCTGTCTTGGCGCAGATGTAGCTGAAGATATACATCAGCGAAAATCCGACGATACACATCATTTTCTCCCTGCGGATACATACCAGCCGGTACAGGAAAGGGCAGAATGCCGCCATGCCTATGGATGTGGCGAAGTTGGCAAACTGGATATGTTCGGATATGATGCCCAGACCGCTCATCATCTCCGTGCCGCTGGCAGAGTAAGTTCCGCCTACTGTAAGAATGGGCAGGAAGAACATGAACAGGATGATAATGCCTATCGGTTTAGGCACCCAGTTGTAGAAAGGATGGTTTTTGGGATATGCGGGCATTTCCTTAACAATTAATGATTGAAAATCAGAGTTCGGCTTTCACTATTACCATCATACCGGCAGCAAGTTTTTCGTTATCTTCTTTGGAAAGATTGGTGAAGTCGATGCGTACGGGTATGCGTTGTTGTATTTTGACGAAGTTTCCGGCTGAATTGTCGGTAGGAACCAATGAGTACTTGGAACCCGTGGCGCCGGATATGGCTGTGATTGTTCCCGTGAACTCTTTGTCGCTGATAGCATCTACGGTGATGGTAACCTCTTGTCCTATATGCAGGTTTTCCACTTGAGTTTCCTTATAGTTGGCGACAATCCATTTTTGAGTATCGGGCAGGATATAAGTAATGGTTTGTCCGGCTGTGATGAACTGGCCTTCTTCCAGTGCCCGGCGTCCCAATTTGCCATCGCAGGGAGCTACTACTACGGTGTAGGAAAGATTCAGACGTGCCATTTCCAAAGCAGCGGTTGCCCGTTGGATGGCGGCTTCTGTACTTTCACGGCGGTGTGATACTTCATTGACTCCCGACAAAGCGGCTTTTTGCTGGCGTTTTGTTGCTTCCAGCTTCTTGCGGGTGGCTTCGTATTCCGTTTCTATCTGTTCCAACTGTATGGGAGTGGCTGCATTTCTTTGCACCAGGTTCTGGTAGCGTTGGCGGTCTTTCTCCAGTTTGGCAAGACGGATTTCAATTTCAGAGATGGAAGCGTCGTACACGGAAGCGGTGGTCTGTGTGGTTTGCAATGTGGCCCCGATTACGGTAGCGCCGGCCAGTGCGTCTTTCAGTGCGGCTTCGGCTTCCATTACGCGTATCTTATATTCGCGGTCGTCCAATACAAGGAGCGTATCGCCTTTATGTACCTCTTGATGTTCGGTAAAATAAATCTTCTTGATATAGCCTGATGCGCGTAGGTTGATAGGGGATATGTACTGCTCTATCTGTGCGTCATTACTGGTTTCTGTGCGATTGTAGCCGAGGAAGAGACAAGCAACTTCCACTATTCCCCAAACAACGATTGCTGCTCCCAACAAGCTGACTGCGATTTGCCAGCGACGTAGCTTACGAAGTTTTTAGCTTTCTCCTGATGTGTGTTCGATGCGTTATTTTTTTCTATTGCTTCCATATTATGATGATTTGATTAACTTGTTATTTAATTAATGTATCTATTTGTCCTGTCAGCTTCAACAGCAGCAGGGTTGTTACCCGATAGTTGTAATGTGCGCTGATATAGTTGTTTTGCGCTTCGCTCATCTGCATTTCGTCTTGCAGGACTTCGGTCATGGAAGCGATACCCTCTCTGTACCGATCCATTGTGACCGTATATACATCTTCGGCAAGCAGGTAGTTATCTTTCTGCTTTTTGAAGTTACGTTGGTTGTTCATCAGGTCGTTGGTGGCGTTCAGATATTGGGTCTGCAGATTTTTGCGGGTATTTTCCTGTGCCAGCTTTATATTTTCGATGTCTATTGCAGCTTTTCGGTTTTTGTAACGCTTATCCAGTCCGTCGAATATAGGAACGCGTAAGGATACGCCCAGTCCGTAGGAACGGAACCAATGGTTGGACGGTCCGGAATGGAACCAACGGTAGGCCTTGTCCGTATAGGCGGAGAACATCCAGTTGGCGGTCAGGTTTAATGAAGGAATATAACCGTGACCAATCATCTTTTTCTGCTTTTCAGCCATGACCCTTTGCGATTGCAGCAGTTGGAGTTCGTACAGATTTTCGGATAGTCCGGTCAACTCAACAGGCGTAATGTTCTCGGAGTTTACCGGAACTAAGGTTATCTGTTCTTCGGCAGGATAATCCATGATATATTTCAGCAGGTTCAGTTGTTGTTCCTGCATGGCCAGTACATTGTCGTATTGTACTTTCAGATTTTCCAGATTGATATTGACCCGTTTTACATCCACTTCCATGGCCATACCATTGTCATGGAAAGCTACTGTGATGTTTTTTAATTCTTCCAACCGGGTGATATTGGCCTTTATCAGTGTGACTTGCTCGGCTGTGGTTTGCCCCAGATAATACATCTTGCATATTTCCAGGATAAGGTCTTCCCGTGCTTTCTCATAAGAAAGACGGCTTATCTCGTCCATAGTTTTGGCTATGGAAACAGTGGTGTACAGGGTTTGGTTGTAAAGTGGCATTTGCAACTGCAGGCCGGCATTGGCACTGTTCCGTAGGGTATAGGTAATGTTATACGGATTTCCGTAGGCCGAACCGTCGGTAACGGATACGGGTGGGTCTATGTTGTCATTGTAATTGGCAAACCCGTTGATTTGGGGCAATAGTCTTGCCCGGTTTTCAGAAACTCCATATTTGCTTTTCTGCATTTCCTTGCGTTTGCTTTCCAAGGACAGGTTGTTTTCGATACCTATTTCAAGGCAATCTTTCAGCGTCAAAGTCTTTTGGGCGTATCCTTCGACAGCCGACAAACAGAGAAAGGAAAAAATGAATAGTAGTTTTTTCATAATAATCACCAATAATTTGTGCAAAGTTAGTTGCTAATTTTGGGAAAATGTTATCCATATATAGACTGCTTGTGTTCATATTTTCCTTTTTATCCTTCTTACTATGGATATAAATAGGTAAAAAACAACTGTTTTGAATTTCCGTACCTGCTTAATAAATGATAATAATCGTCTTTCTTGTGAAAAAAAACAGGAAGAAATGTATTTATCAAATTTATTATACTACCTTTGTCCCAGAGTTTGAGTTACGAATCATTATCGTATAGTTCTTCTTTTTAATATATTATTAGTAAGCAGTCCTCTTCTTTAATTATCCTCCTCACTCCATTTATTATTTATTTTATAACATTTTTAGAATGAACATTTACATTTCAGGTTTAAGTTATGGCATTAATAATGCTGACTTGACAAATTTATTTGCAGAGTTTGGAGAAGTTTCTTCAGCTAAAGTAATTCTCGATAGAGAAACCGGTAGATCCAGAGGATTCGCTTTTGTAGAGATGAACAATGATACAGAAGGACAGAAAGCTATTGACGAATTGAACGGCGTAGAATATGACAGCAAGGTTATTTCTGTAAGCGTTGCGCGTCCTCGCGAGGAAAGACCCTCGAATGGTAGCTCTCGTGGTGGTTATAATAACTCCAGAAGATATTAATATCAGACTAAAGGCGGGAAACTTGCTTTCCTGCCTTTCATAAATAAACTCCGTTTTTTTATTTAGCGGAAGCGTTCCGCTTCATTACCTGCACTTTTCATTCTGCAAAGACTTATCAGACTTTTTGTATGGGCCACTTGAGTGAAGCGTGCTCTCATTATACTTGTGCTAGTGTTTTAGCACATTCAAAAACAATATATATGACATTTAAAGATTTAAATATAACCGAACCTATTTTAAAAGCAATTGAAGAAAAAAGGGTATGCCAATCCTACCCCTATACAAGTAAAAGCAATCCCTGCCGCCTTAACAGGAAAAGACATATTAGGCTGTGCGCAGACCGGAACTGGAAAGACCGCTGCATTTGCCATTCCCATTATTCAGCATTTGCAAGTCCTTAAAAACCGGGATAAGAGTATCAAAGCCTTGATACTGACACCTACCCGTGAATTGGCATTGCAGATTAGCGAATGCATAGACGACTATGCCAAATATACGCAAGTCCGTCATGGGGTTATCTTCGGAGGAGTAAACCAGCGTGCGCAGGTAAATATGCTCCATAAAGGAGTCGACATATTGGTCGCCACTCCAGGACGTCTGTTGGATTTGATGAATCAGGGATATATCCATTTGGATAATGTGCGACACTTCGTACTGGATGAGGCTGACCGTATGCTTGATATGGGATTTATCCATGACATCAAACGTTTGTTGCCGAAACTTCCTAAAGAAAAGCAGACCTTGTTCTTCTCGGCTACCATGCCCGATACGATAATCGCTTTGACGAACTCACTGCTGAAACAACCGGTGAAGATTACTATAACCCCAAAATCATCTACGGTAGATACTATCGAACAGACTATTTATTTTGTGGAGAAGAAAGAGAAAAGTAAATTGTTGATTTCTATTTTACATAAAACGGAGGGACAGTCGGTGCTTGTTTTCTCACGTACCAAGCATAATGCGGACAGAATTGTCCGCGTATTAAGCAAAGCAGGTATCGGTAGTCAGGCTATTCATGGAAATAAAAGTCAGAATGCAAGGCAATCTGCATTGGAAAACTTCAAAACGGGTAAGATACGTGTAATGATAGCTACCGATATTGCAGCCAGAGGCATTGATATCAATGAGTTGCCGTTGGTTATAAACTATGACCTTCCCGATGTGCCCGAGACGTATGTGCATCGTATTGGACGTACCGGTAGAGCTGGTAATTTAGGAACGGCATTGACTTTTTGCTCGCAGGAAGAGCGTAAGTTGGTTAACGATATTCAGAAGCTGACAGGTAAGAAACTCAGCAAGGTTGAGTTTGCTATCTGAGGTCGTTTCTAAGTTTATTATTTTATTTATCCGACGAGTATACACCCATTAAACTATAAAATCTATGGCAAAATCCATGACAGTAGGAAAGCGTGAGAATGAAAAGAAAAGACTTGCTAAGCGGGAAGCAAAATTAAAAAGAAAAGAAGGTAGAAAATCTACAAAAAGCAGTTTTGATGATATGATTGCTTATGTGGACGAATATGGTATGATTACTTCAACTCCACCCGAAGAGAATATCAAAAAGCAAGAGATTAATGTAGAGGAGATAATGATTTCCACTCCCAGGAAAGAAGATGAAGAACCGGTAATTTTGAGAGGAAGAATAGAGTTCTTTAATGAAGCCAGAGGATTTGGATTTATCAAAGACCTTGCAGGAATTGAAAAATATTTCTTTCACGTGAACAATGTTGTTACGGATGTCAGAGAGGGTAATATCGTTACATTCGACCTCGAACGAGGAGCAAAGGGGATGAATGCTGTTAATATCTGTCTGGAAAGATAACTTGCTTGCCATAGTGCAAAAATCCTTTGCTTTCCACTTTTGTTGCCGGGTGTTTTTTCGGGTCAATGTAAAAACCTGAGGGGTAATATTTGTAAAAATCCTATCTTTGCATAAAACTAACTCAGAAATCTTATGGACAACAACGGCTACCGTCTCCTTCTTCCTGAAGGGACATTGGATTATTTCATCATCTCGGACGTAAAGGAAAGCGCATCGGAAATAGTGATTTATTTAGAAGAAAAGAATGAAGTTCCTAAAGAATACGCAGGAATGAAAGTTGAGAGCAAGGGTTTTTACGAACCTGTTGTGGTTCAGGATTTCCCCATACGCGGCAAGAAGCTTTTTTCTGAACGTGCGCCGGCGCAGGTGGGTTGTCAAGGATGAGAACCGTTACGTGAGCCGTGACTGGAAACTGGTTGCCGGTGGTAGCCGTATGACGCATGAATTTGCGTCTTTTTAAAAGAATTATATTGATAAGCTGCCGGTGGGCTGCAGGCTGTTGGGAACGCTGTTCGGGGTCGACGGGGAACTGCTCGAGCGGCAATACCGGAATCACCTGAGCGGTTATCTCTGTTGGGAGCAGCTTCCTCATGCCGAAGAATGGCTTCTTTTCGAGAAGAACATCGGTGTTTATGTGGGACTGGATGAAGTCTGCCTTTCCCGCGGAGAATTATATACCGTGTTGATAAACAAGGAGAGAAAAGGCCGTTCGGGCAGTCTTATCGCCGTTGTGAAAGGAACAGATGTAAAGACCGTGACCTCCGGACTGCTCCGTCTTTCCCGCCGCAGACGCTTTCAGGTCAGGGAGATAACCATGGATATGGCTCCGAACATGGAGCAGATCGCCCGCCTCTGTTTTCCCGCCGCACGCCGCGTCACAGACCGTTTCCATGTGCAGAAACTCGCTTATGAGGCGGTTCAGGATATGCGCGTTAAAGCACGTTGGGAGGCTTTGGACGAAGAATCTGTTCAGATCGCCCATGCCAAAGCCGGGGAAGATATATCATGCGCCGGTCTTTGAAAACGGTGATTCACGCAAACAGCTTCTTTCGAGAAGCATTTACCTGTTATATAAGAAGGAATCCTTGTGGACGGAATCACAGCGCGTACGCGCCGGCATCCTGTTCCGGGAGTATCCCGAGCAGGTACAAGGATGCGGCATTGACGCATCTTGCCCGCTGGTATGACGAGGTGGAAAAATCAGGGTTTCTTGCTTTCGGAAGAGTGGCACGTTCCGTACAGATGCATTACCGGGAAATAATCAACTTCTTTGACAGACGTTCAACAAACGCTGCTTCCGAATCGTTCAATGCAAAAATAAAGGAGTTCCGCACACAATTCAGAGGAGTAAAGGACAGAGCTTTCTTCCTGTTCAGACTGGCGAAAATTTATGCATAAGCTATGAATCCCTCAGGTTTTTTTACGTTGACCCCTATGAATCCCTCAGGTTTTTACGTTGACCCCCAATATGATCAATTTTTTTGAAAGGAGGGCAACCAATAGCGTCACTTGCTACCAATTGAGGCAAAAAACAAAAAAAGACCGCCAAGAGTGGAAGCCTCCTAACAGTCTAAATCTTCTTTGTTTGAACCGGGGACCTCATGATTTGAATCATGGGTGCAAAGATATCCCGCCATTGTTTTTGATTTAAATAGCTTTTCTTTGCCAAAATTTTCAGGCGTATTTTTTGTCGCATATTTTATGATTTGAGATATGGTTTTTTACTCTTATTGTTTTGTATCTATTGTATAACATTATCAACGTTTTAACTTTGAATAGAAAGCAAATGAGAATAAAATCAATGAATTATTTTTTCTAATTAGAAAAAAGTATTTATCTTGGCTGGCGCAATAAAAAGCAGAATAGACTATGGAAAGAAAGAAAATACATTTGGAATATCTCTTGAATGCGACTTCTAAAAGTATTCTTTGGGCAGCGATAAGTACTCCTACTGGTTTGGAGGGCTGGTTTGCTGACAGGGTGCAGTCAGATGATAAGATAGTGTCTTTCTTTTGGGGAAAGACAGAGAGACGTGATGCTGAAATCATTGCAGTGCGTGCATACTCTTTTATCCGCTTTCGTTGGTTGGATAATGAAAAACCGCGTGAGTATTTTGAATTAAAGATGACAAACAATGAGTTAACCAATGATTTTGTACTTGAAATAACAGATTTCACCAATGCAGACGAAGCAAATGATTTGCGTGAATTGTGGGAATCTCGCAGGTAGATACCTTGCGTAGAACTTGTGGTTTTTAGTTAACTTTAGATTAAAAATTTCCCGTACTCCCTTTTTTGTGCTACTTTTGTGCGCTCATTGCATGAAACGAGTAAAATGCTGCGCATAAAAAAGTTAGATATATTTGTTTTGAAGAGCTTTTGCATGCTCTTTATGGGTACTTTCTTCATCTGCCTCTTCATCTTTATGATGCAGTTTTTATGGAGGTATGTGGACGAAATGGTAGGAAAAGGATTGGAGATGAATGTTCTTGCCCAATTTTTTTTCTATTCGGCGCTGACGCTGGTGCCGGCTTCATTGCCTTTGGCTATTTTGCTGGCAGCTCTTATCACTTTTGGCAATTTTGGAGAGCGGTTTGAATTGCTTGCCATGAAAGCGGCAGGTATTTCTTTGCTTAAGATTATGCGTCCGCTGATAATTTTCATATCCATTATTTGCTGCGTTTCCTTTTATTTTCAGAATGTTATTGGCCCTAAAGCGCAGACTAAGTTATGGACATTGCTGGTATCCATGAAGCAGAAATCTCCCGAAGTGGATATTCCCGAAGAAGAGTATTTTATGATGAGATAGACGGGTATAACCTTTACGTAAAGCATAAAAACCGTAAGACAGGTATGCTGTATGATGTATTGATTTATAATTTCGAGAAAGGGTTTGAGAATGCGCAGATTATCAAATCGGATTCCGGCAGATTGGAAATGACAGCGGACAAACAGCATCTTTATCTTCACCTTTACAGCGGTGAGCAGTTTGAAAATCTGAAGTCGCAGAGTATGAATCAGAAAAATGTGCCTTATCGTCGGGAAGCGTTCGTTGAGAAGCATGCGATTATAGAGTTCAACTCGGATTTCAATATGGTGGATGCCGGATTTATGAGCAACCAATCCAATAGCAAGGACATGAAAATGTTGCAGGCCGGCATTGATTCTATGAAGGTGCAGAACGATAGCATCGGGCGTACTTATTATAAAGAGGCTATGGCGAGTACTTATAAGGCGACCTCCAATACGCTGAGTAAGGCTGATACGATAAAAATAGAATCTGCAACTTTGGGTAGCTACGATGTGGACAGTCTGTTTAATGTGGCTACTTTAATGCAGAAACAGAAGATAATGTCTACGGCTGTCAGCCGTGCGGAGAGTGCTGCAAGTGATTGGAGTTTCAAGGGTTTCAATATATCGCAGACGGAAAACAGTTTGAGGCGCCATATGACTTCCTGGCACGAGAAACTGACGCTTTCGTTGGCATGCCTTATTTTTTTCTTCATCGGTGCACCGTTGGGTGGTATCATCCGTAAAGGCGGTTTAGGCATGCCTGTAGTAGTGTCCGTGCTTATTTTTATCATCTATTACATTATCAACAATACGGGTTATAAGATGGCTCGTGACGGTAAGTGGATTGTGTGGATGGGTATGTGGACCAGTACAGCTGTGCTGGCGCCATTGGGTGCATTCCTTACTTATAAATCCAATAATGATTCGGTGGTGCTGAATGCTGATGCCTATATCAATTGGTTTAAAAAGATAGCAGGTATTCGCAGTGTCCGCCATTTGTTCCGGAAAGAAGTGATTATTCACGATCCTGATTATGTACGTTTGCCGGGAGAACTTCAGCGGCTGTCGGCGGATTGCCGTGCGTATGCCGAAAAGAAAACTCTGATGCGAGCACCCAATTATTTCAGATTATGGATGAACGATGCGCCACACGATGAGGAGGTGGTGGCTCTCAATGAACGGTTGGAAACTTTGATAGACGAGATGTCTAACACAAGGTCTATACCGTTGTTGACAGCATTGAATAATTACCCGGTAATAGCTGTTCATGCCCATGTGCGTCCTTTCCGTAATTATTGGTTGAATATGCTGTGTGGAGCGATAGTGCCTGTCGGCTTGTTCTTTTACTTCCGTATTTGGGCATTCCGTATCCGCTTGAATAAGGACATGGAGCGGATTATCCACACAAACGAAGAGATACAGAATATTATAAAAGTCAATCAGAATAAATAATAAAGATATGGAAAAAGTAAAGTTAAATACGATAGAGGAGGCCATTGAAGATTTTAAGGCTGGCAATTTCGTGATTGTAGTCGATGATGAAGATCGTGAAAATGAAGGCGACTTGATTATTGCAGCAGAAAAGATAACATCGGAAAAAGTGAATTTTATGCTGAAGCATGCACGTGGAGTATTGTGTGCTCCGATTACGGTGTCTCGTTGCAAAGAGCTGGATTTACCTCATCAGGTGACGGACAATACCTCGGTATTGGGTACTCCTTTACGGTGACTGTCGATAAATTAGAAGGTTGTACAACCGGTGTTTCTGCAGCAGACCGTGCTGCAACCATTCAGGCACTGGCCGATCCGCTTTCCACTCCGGCTACTTTCGGTCGCCCCGGACATATCAATCCTTTGTATGCGCAGGAGAAAGGGGTATTACGTCGTGCTGGTCATACCGAAGCTACGATTGATATGTGTCGTTTGTCGGGTTTCTATCCTGCCGGCGCGCTTATGGAGATCATGAACGAAGACGGTACGATGGCACGTTTGCCCGAATTGCGTAAAATGGCAGATGAATTTAATTTGAAACTGATTTCTATCCGCGATATGATAGCTTACCGTTTGCAACAGGAATCTATCGTAGAAAAAGGTGTAGAGGTGGATATGCCGACAGAGCATGGACATTTCCGCTTGATTCCTTTCCGTCAGAAGTCCAACGGATTGGAGCATGTGGCCTTGTTTAAGGGTACTTGGGCTCCCGATGAACCGGTGTTGGTGCGTGTACATTCTTCTTGTGCCACGGTGATATATTCAATTCCAAACGCTGTGATTGTGGCGAGCAGCTGCATAAGGCAATGGAGATGATAGAGGAAGCCGGTAAAGGAGTTATCGTATATCTGAATCAGGAAGGTCGCGGCATTGGCCTGATGGAAAAAATGAGAGCGTATAAACTTCAGGAAGACGGTATGGATACAGTAGATGCCAACATTTGTCTCGGGCATCTGGCAGATGAACGCGATTATGGTGTGGGGGCTCAGATACTGCGTGAATTGGGGGTGCATAAGATGCGTCTGCTTACAAACAATCCGGTGAAACGTGTCGGTTTGGAAGCTTATGGTCTGGAGATTGTAGAGAATGTACCGGTTGAAACTACTCCGCACCAGTATAACGAGCGTTACTTGCGTACGAAGAAAGAACGTATGGGACATACTCTCCATTTTAGTAAGTAACTGTCTTTTTGTTTTCTTATATCAAAGAAAATCGCTTATTTTGCAACCGGATTTGCGTAACAATCATTAAATAGTAACAAAATGAACCAATTATCAGATCGTTTAAACAGCTTGTCGCCTTCTGCGACACTGGCTATGTCTCAAAAGAGCGCAGAGCTGAAGGCTCAAGGTGTAGACGTAATTAATTTAAGTGTCGGAGAACCGGATTTTAATACTCCCGACCACATTAAAGAGGCTGCAAAAAAGGCGATAGACGATAACTTTTCTCGCTATTCTCCAGTGCCGGGTTATCCTGCCTTACGTAATGCTATCGTAGAAAAATTGAAGAAGGAGAATGGTCTGGACTATACAGTTGCGCAAATTTCTTGTGCTAACGGAGCTAAACAGTCGGTTTGCAATGCCATTCTGGTATTGGTGAATCCAGGTGATGAAGTGATTGTGCCTGCGCCGTATTGGGTCAGCTATCCTGAAATGGTAAAGCTGGCAGAAGG